>Ga0181571_10000034_pt1 | contig 72359 bp, 34 predicted proteins | sample 101ome_17_FD_132440 | JGI IMG/M metagenome (GOLD analysis project Ga0181571, IMG submission 132440) | Coastal salt marsh microbial communities from the Groves Creek Marsh, Skidaway Island, Georgia - 101407AT metaG (megahit assembly) | ecosystem: Environmental > Aquatic > Marine > Intertidal... | reverse complement strand
GCCTGCTTGCTTCTTAACGATGACAAAAAGAAAAGCGTTCAGGAGCAAACAGAAAGCTTAATTGATTATGTTGCAGGACTTTTTCAGAATCCACAGCTTGAAGAAATTGAGTTCATGATTATGAGATTTTGTGCTTATGCTACACAAATCGAAGCTCTGATTCGAGATGTAAATCAACCACTTGCGGATTATACAAATCGGTATCGAAGGATTACTGATAGATTAAAGACTATTTCCAATCTTAACACTTCTACGGCCGTCAGAAATGGTGGTATTCGTTTATCAGACGAACGTAAGAAAGAAGTAATAAATAGTATGGAACAGCAGTGGGATGAGAATGAAGAAACAGTTAACCCGCCTCCACCGACTGTAAAAGAATATTTTGGTCTTCCTAGCTGTAAAGCAGTAAAGGAAGGAACGGATCCAAAAATACAGATCTCAGGCGACTGGACAGATCCAGAAGTATTAGGACTTGAAGGTTGGGTTAATATAGATCTCGATGTAAAGGTCTACTTAGTGAGGCTTCAAGAAGCTCTAGGGCAAGGCAAGCTCAACGTGATTGCCGGCTGGAGAGACGAAGCATATAACGAAGAAATTGGAGCATCACCTGAGTCTCCGCATTTGACTGGTTTAGCAGTCGATGTAGAAATCATTGGAGACGCAGACGAAATGTGTAGGATTGCTCTCGAAAAAGGATTCCGTTACTGTAAGGTAAATAGTAGTTTTGTACATTTAGATCTTAAGCCGAGGCCGCAAGGATGACAGTTCAAGTATATACACCGAGAACGAAGAAGCCAGTCCTATATTCTGACTTCAGAAAAGATCTCGCTAAAAGTCCTGTCTCAAACGACATTGCCGTTTTGAAAGACGAAGATTCGGTAAAAGAATCAATTAAAAACCTGATCCTTACAGATCCAGGCGAGCGTTTAATGCAGCCATTTATTGGTGGTGGTATTCGTGCACTCTTGTTTGAAAATATTACGCCCGCCGTTATTAAGATTATCGAAGACAGAGTTAGAACGACAGTTGAAATTTATGAGCCACGAGCTGAGCTTATTGATGTAACTGTTTCATCGAATATTGATGACAATCAAGTCGGTGTAACTGTAAGATTCTATGTACAAAGTCAACAACAGCCAATCATACTTAACGTTATTTTAGAAAGGATAAGATAAAATGGCCACTCCATCGACGCCAATCACAGAGCTTGATTTTGACGCTGTAAAACGACAGCTTAAATCATATCTGCAAACTCAAACACAATTCAAAGATTACGACTTTGAAGGTTCGAACATGAGTGTGTTGCTCGATGTTTTGGCATATAATACGTTTCAAAATAACTTTTATACTAACATGGCACTTAACGAGATGTTTCTCGATTCGGCTGTATTGAAAAACTCTGTTGTATCTCATGCAAAGGAACTTAACTACGTTCCAAGATCTCGTAAATCTGCAAAGGCAGTCGTCAATGTAAGAATCTATGACGAAACACGAGACGACCAAACAATTACTATTCCAAGGTTTACTGACTTTTCTTCTAACTACCTTGGTGAAAATTTTAACTTTGTTACAGACGAAACGTATGTAGCAAGAAAATCAATTGACGCTGCAACTGGAGATACATTTTATGTTGCAGAAGGTGTAGAGTTATACGAAGGCCAAACACTTACGAGCTTCCAAAGGGAAGGCTTTATTATTGACGCAGATGGAAAGCTTCGAGTTCAGCTAACTAACGACAATACAGATATTGAATCTCTCGTCGTATTTGTTGACGCAGAAGAAACAGAAGATAAGAATATTTTCACGAGAGCAAACTCGATTTTTGGTGTACAGCCTTTAGATAAAGTGTTTTATGTAGAAGCATATTTTGATAACTCATACGCAATCTATTTTGGTAACAACGAGTTTGGACTTCAGCCCGAGCCTTTCGAAGACGTAAGAGTTCAATATCGTATTACATCAGGTGCAGACGGAAACGGTGCTAACGTATTTACTACAGGATTTACCGAAGGTGATATTCGAGTCGAAACAGTCTCGGCCGCTGTCGGTGGATTAGAAAGAGAATCACTCGATAGTATACGATTCTTTGCACCAAAGTCAATTCAAATTCAAGATCGAGCCGTTACTACAAAGGATTATGAAATTTTGCTTAAGCAGAGATTCCCAGAAATTACTGCGGTATCTGCTTATGGTGGTGAAGAGCTCGATCCACCACAATTTGGTAAGGTAGCAATTAGTGTTTATCTCAGAGATGATGCACAGCTTATTTCAACGACATTAGCAAATACATTTATTGAATATCTTAACGAAAGAAGTCCTTTGAGTATTGAACCAATTTTTGTGCAGACACAATTCTTGTATGCTGATGTTCATGCTCAGATTAGTTATACGGGTAAGATGACAACAGCATCTGCATCAGAGTTTGAGTCAAAAGTCAGGCAAGCAATTCAAACACATTCGGATACAAATCTTGAAAAGTTTGATGCAGTCTTACGATCGTCTAAGCTTGCTTCTGAGATTGACGGACTTGATACCGCAATCGAAAGTACTCAAATTGATATTATGCCGATTATTGAGTACTCGCCTATCACTGGAATAGCAGCTAATCCAAGATTCCAATTCGAAGCAGCACTCACAAAACCGTATCCATTTAATTTAACAACAGGATTTAGTGATTATAAACCCGCCGTCGTAAGTAGTGTATTTGATACGAGAGGTGGTGTCTGTGTTTATATTCAAGACGATGGTAAAGGAAATCTTCAGCTCATTACAGATAACATTACAAATCCTGAAATTGTTGAGCCAAGAGCTGGTACAGTCGATTATAAAACAGGTGATGTACGCTTGTCAAATTTATTTGTCGAAGGTTATCCCGGTGCAGCAATTAAGATTATGGCAAGAACTAAGCTTGACGACATAAAGGCACCGAAAGGAAGGGTGTTTATTATTCGAGACAGTGATGTAAGATTTAGCGCTTCAAGAGAAGATTCAAACGCCTATGGAAGCATAGACGGAAATACAAATAGCAGAACAGCGTACTAACAGGATTATTTCCAATGGCGGAAATCGAAAAGAATATTGCTTTTTTTATTCAGTCGCAATTCCCTGCGATATACAGGGAAAATGGCGAAGAGCTCGTTTCGCTTATTGAAGAATACTACAATTTTCTAGAAACAGATACAAAGCAAACACACTATAACTCAAGAAGAATATTCGATTATCGTGATATCGATACGACTCTTGAGAGCATGATTATTTTCTTTCAGAAAAAGTTTCTTGCAGATCTTCCACTTAATGATTCAGACAGCGTTAGATTCATTGTTAAAAATATTCTCGATCTCTATCGAAGAAAAGGCACACCCGCGGGTATACAATTATTCTTTGCTCTCTTCTTTGACGAATATGAAGCTGAGATTACTTATCCAGCTCGATACATGTTTAAGGTGTCGAACTCTAAGTGGAAAAACGGCATTTATTTACAAATGGTGCCAAATAAGAATAAGTTCTTTAGCACCACGGGTAGCGAATATAGCTACCAAGATCTCTTAGGAAGAACAATTACTGGTTCATCTTCGGGTGCCCAGGCTGCTGTTGACAAAATTAACTTTGTCATTCTTAATAATATCCTTACGCCAATCATTTATCTCGATGAAGTCTTAGGCACGTTCCAAAAGTTTGACGATATCATTACGAATATTGATGGTGAAGTTGTTTCTTTTGGTCGGATTGCAGGTTCACTTGATTCTGTTGCTATCGACGACGGAGATCAGGCTGCAACAACCGGACATAAAGTAGGTGACATTTATAAAGTTAAAACATCTACCGGTCGAGGTGGTGAAGTCGTAGTCACAAAGGTGTCTGACGATATTTCCGGAGAAATTAATTACACAATCGAAGATGGTGGCTATGGATACACTATCGATAATACTCGTCTCGTCGTATCTAACCAATCAGTTCTTTTTAAACAAGTAGAATTTGAAGAAAATAGAGAAGATCTTACATTTGAGCCTTATGAAAGAATAAGGGATTTTGCTGGAAACAAAGCACGAGTAGTAGGACAATCCGATAACGTTTTAGGTGTACAAGTTTATTCAGGAATTCATGGTGAATTTAGTATTAATAGACTTCCACTTATTACAGTGGATCGTAGTCCTAATGTGATAATTGACCCGTCGTGGGTTGGACTTGTTTCTCCAAAGAATGATACTTCGCCCGGTGATATGTATGTTGATACAGGATCGACAGACGACGTCAAAATTCTTGCGCTGGGTAATCCAACTAACGTAGACGTTATTACAGACTTAATTGCTCCTCACTTAGCAACAGTACTTAATATTCCAGACTACGAAGTGAATGCACCATTCTCTGGTACTGCTTCACCAGTTAATTTAAGTACACCATTGAATCAAGCGTTTGATATTCAGACACTTACTATCGGTTCAATTGAAGAGTTCGAAAATATTAATCCAGGTAGTGAATACACCTTTGATGTATTTGCGTTAGCGAAGGATGATATCTTTTCTACGTTTAAGCGAAAGAGTCAATTAATTAGTTTTCTTGAGCCTTCCTCAGCCGGACTTTTTGATGTCGGATCAATTATCGAAGAAGCTGGTACGGGCATCAGAGGTGAAGTCAAAGCAATCAACGTGCAGAAAGGATTTATTTCAGTCGTCGCGTTTGATTACTATGGATTTACTGGAAGCCCTATTATTCGAGCGAATGGTAATGTTACAGTGAGCGGCGTGTCGATAGATTATGATTCGCCGATCCTTGGCGAAAACGCGGTGATTGACGCAGAAACAGAATTTGCTATCGGAAAGATTTCTGAAGTCAATGTTGTCGACTCTGGCTTTGGATATGTAACAGGCCAATCATGTACGATTGAAGATGTCGACGAACAAATTCACGCGGTCGGTATAGTAAGTGCAGAAACTCAAGGAAAGACCGGTGGATTCTGGTCTGACTTCTCTTCACACCTCAACGGATTCGAAGAGCTTCCGCAAACTTTATCAACACCTATTTTACCGACAGACGACCTCGCAGATTATGTTCAAGAAGTTTACGATGGACTTATTACTGCACCACCCGAAATAGGGCTATGGGCTGGAAGTGCTGCAGCAGATAGTGTTCTACTCTTTGATTTCAACGAATCTGCTAATAGCACATTTACATCGATTTCAAATACCGACATTCAAACAATTCGTGATATTGCCGAAGGTAATAGTGATACACCTCAATACGCAATCGATCGTTGGAATGATGTTATTTCTCCAAGCATTAAGCAGCAGGTATGGTTTAGAAACTATCCTAACTTGTACGAATATCAAAATAGCTACGAGTACTATGACTCTGGTATGAAGATTCAGGATAGTGATTTCTATCAAGAATATTCTTATCAAATCAAATCGACTTTGGGTAGGCGCGAATATGAGCGACTATTAAAAGAAAATGTACACTTAGCTGGTACAAAAATGTTTGGTGATTTCCAATACACCGCATTGACAGGATCACCACCTAAAGTCAAGTTCCTCAGACTTATGAATAGTATTACAGCTGGTAGTCCTCTTGATGAAGCACCAGTAACAGGCTTGACTGCGGATATTGTTAACTATTATGTAGATGCTACAATTCCTACGGCAGACCACGAGCCACCTGGCACCGGCTTGCCGGCAATTGGAACGACGTCTGGTCCACAATTAACGCTGAGAAGAAACTGGAGTCAAGGATTCCACGATTATACAGTAGAAGTAGGAATGCCGTCGGTTGGTGTTGAGCCATATCCTGTTGCTATCCTATTACATGGTAATGGCGGCAGCGCAAATAGTATGGTACAATCGTTTGCTTCGACTCTGCCGGGCCACATACTCATTGGAATCGATGGTTACGAGCAATCATGGAATGTTACTAATGAAGTATCGAAAGGACCAGACATTCAGATGTTGAGAGATATGGTCGATCAACTGAAAGTCTATCGAAATGTCGATGCTACTAAGATTCGAATTGTCGGTGTGTCAAATGGTGGTGCATTAGCACTCAGAGCTTCTGTCGAAATATCTGACCTCGCTGTCGATACAATCGCTTGTTTGATTTCACAAGCTCATGTTGATCAATATAGAGGCGGTAATTTCTATTATCCATCGAATCATAATTTAACTGGCAGCGCTTATGCAAATGCAGGATACGATACACTACAAGGTGTCATACCACAAAGAAAGATCTTGCAGATGAATGGTTCACTTGATGTAACTGTTCCTTATGCAGGTGGAGCGGGTGTAGCTAGTACAACATTCCTCAGTGCTGCAGACTCAGCTTATGCATTGGGTCAGAAGCAAGGATGGGCTCAGGCACAACTAGCAAATGGAACAACATACGGTACAGAAAGTGTTATCATAGAATACGATGACGTTGTTTTCTTAACAGACACGGTTGGACATACAGTTTCGGCTGATATGGAAAATCTCTTGAACAAGTTCTTGGAAGACAACTATAACACAAATTACTAATGCAATATAAATATCTAAATTAAATTTTTAGGAAACGAACGCTATGGCAAAGCAAATTATCAACATTGGAACAGTACCAAATGACGGGACAGGCGATCCTTTACGTTCCTCGTTTGATAAGGTCAATGATAACTTCAACGAAATCTATGGTGCCTTAGGTGGAAATAGTCCACCCGACATCGTCAATAGTGATGGCGAGCTTGAATTAACAAGCGTAGGAAATAAGATTTCTTTCTATTATAACACAGAAGAAAATCTATTTAACGTAGATCCTGCTACATATCATGGTTGTATTGGACACGCCCACGATACTGGAAAGCTTTACTATGCCCACGGCGGTCGATGGAATGCTTTACTTGTCGATAATGCTAACAACGACGTCCAAAACTATACTGACGCACTTGGTGGTTTCGTTTATGCCACCAACTATACACAATCAGAATCTCCTAACTATTTGCTTCAGACGAATGGAGATGGTACTTATCGATGGGTTGATCCAGCAGATGCCACCGGTGAGGTCGATAATCTCTCAGAACTTGAAGACGTAAGTTTTACAAATCTTCAAGCTAATCAAATTATTCAATATAATGGCACTAACTGGATTAACGTTCCTACGCCAAGTGGTGGCGGTAGCGGTAATACTGTTTCGTTTACTACAGCCGATGTTGATACCCACCTTAATACGAGCTCAGCGCAAACAAATCAAGTATTGCAATGGAGTGGCTCAGATTATCAATGGACCGCATTATCGAGTGGTGGTAATTACGGAGACGGGGATGTAGATACTCATCTTAATACATCAAGCGCATCGAATGATCAGGTTCTATCGTGGACCGGTACAGATTATGCCTGGGTTAATAATAGCGGTGGTGGTGGCGGTGCTGCAACGAGAGCTACACAAGTTAGAACAGCTTCTTCACTTGCAGATAACGCTCAGGCTAATATCGACTTTAATGCTTTGGGAGAATCTTATGCTTTGCTTAAAGTTCAAACAAACAACGCAGCCTGGATAAGAATTTATACCGATGACGCAGCAAGAACTGCAGACCAGAATAGAGCACAAGGTGATGACCCCTCTGATGGTGATGGTGTAGTTGCTGAAATGATTTCTTCTGGATCAACAGTATTTAAAATTGCCCCTGGCGTAATTGGTTGGACAGATGGCCAGACAACTGTTCCAGTAAGAGTAAAAAATCTCAGCGGCGGAACTACTAGTATCGATGTTACTATTACCGCATTAGTATTAGAGTCGTAAAATGGATAAATCACCCTACAGAGTTGAACTTGTACCAGGCACAGACGAAGCGGCGTTCCTCGAAACGGGCGACGCGGCTAATCTGGATCTTAATACTAACCTCAATAACTTCGACAATTGGGTTATACTCAACCTTACAGAAGAAGAGGCAACGACGTTACAAGAAAGCACTAACGTTGTTTCTGTAGAAAAATCAGAGGATCCAATACCCTTTTCGTACAATGTTACTGAATTTCAAAAATACGCCAGTTTTAGAGCAAGTATTAACCTCGACGGTGGTGCATACGTTAATTCTTCCTCGGCTATAACTGATAATGCCTCGCATGGCTCCACTCATAGTCCATTAAGTCATGTGTATATTACAGGCGCACAGCCAGATCAACGACTGCAAGCCTCGGGAGGTGCAGACCCTAGTTATCCTATCGGCCACTTTAATTGGGATGGAGAAGCCGTAGATTTTAACACAACACATAGGCACAAATTAATTGGTCGATACGTTGATGTTGTGTGTCTCGAATCTAATAGCGATGTTCAAACAAGTTATAATACTGATTTTGAAAATCACGAAAATTGGACGGTGTTTGATCCTCAGACGTATAATTTGACTTTTACTGCGAATGGAACGTCTGCGTATATTGTGAATGGTACGCATAGAGGTGGTACTCTTACTAATGCATCTAATCCGACTATACAGCTGAATTACGGTGATAAGCTTATTATAACAAATAACGCCGGTTCTTTTCACCCAATAAAGGTTACAACACAAGCTCCATACGGTATTCCTGGTAGCGGCAATCCTCCTTACCGAGAAGGTGTGGCTGGTAACGGAACAGCGAGTACAATCACTCTCTATGCAGATTGGTTTGAAGAGGGAGGTTTGAATAGCGCTACATACACTTGTGTCAATCATCCAGCAATGACTGGTACTATACAATTTGTCAAGCCGAGTGGTAGTCGCCTAGTAAAAATGAATTGGTCAAATTACGACAGTAGTATGAATACGCCAGAAAATAATCAGCTGAGCAACAGTGAATTATTTGGATATCATTCAGCTGGCGTTGCGTCAAGTTCTGCAGGTTTATTTACTGGATACGCTAGAGGATCAGAAGTTAGAATAGCTTATTTTGGTAGTGGCGTAACACCAGAAGGTATGATTAACGCAGTGTTGAACTGGCATAATTCGAAGCCAGTCAATCCAGAAACAGGCAAAAGAAATGCAACAGTGACAATGGCTGCATGGGGATACGCATGGTATTACTTTGATAGATTAGTTCCAGTTGATAATGTTACGCAAATAGGTCGTTACACGAGTGACGGAACACTTGTCACTACTAATCGTCCCGGCGGTGGATGGGGTAATGACCTTTCTGCTTTCAGTGAGGCTGGCTTTAATCTTCGAACAGCTCAAGATCAGAATGATAATCAGGTTAAGTGGTTTGTTATGACACGAGATACAAATTCACGCTTTACTGCACTTGATAACATAATTAACACGTTTACTAATTATGATGGCTTTTACTGGTTCCGTAGTGCCGGGAATTCAGCGATTAATTTTGGTCACCAAGATTTACCAGAATGGGACAACTATATTGTTCAAGAAGCTGGAAGTCGTTATACACAAGTTAATTGGTCAGGAAGCAGTTCATCTCTCGGTGGTGGTCCATCGTTAAGTAGTCCTTTAACTCATTATCCTCTTCGAACTTATGACCAAGGTCAAACAAATGGAATTACGATTGGAGCTGCACAACCTAGTACGAAATATCCATATCCAGATTCTTATAGTTGTAGAGGTCCGGGAATTGATTTATGGGCTCCAGGCGCAATGTATTATGCAGGCGCGCCGGATTTTAATGGATACTTCGGCGGTGGTTATATGAACAATGGTTCTGGAGAATACTATTCATACTTCTCAGGCACGAGTAATGCAGCACCAGTAGCTTGCGGTGTAGGTGCTTGCTTTGTCGAAGATTTCTTTATTCGAACAGGCACTTATCCAACGATAGCGCAATTAAAAACAAGAATGAGAAATTACGGCCGGCCAAGAATGAAAGACGATCCCGGCTATGATTGGAGTAATGCGCCTACGGCAAGCTTAGGCTTTGTATCAAACCACGTAATTAAAGGCGGCTTTACACAACCGGACGGTTTTTATTCAGCAAAGACATCGACCAATGAAACCGGTATCTTTAGTCATCCGGCCGGAACAACGGGCAATGATGATTACGTAACTCTTCAATTACAAGGATCGACTAACTTACATATAGGATTACCTTGGGCAATCGACAGAGGTAATAATGGTAAATATATTACGACTGTTCGTGGACCGGTTGGAAAGCCCAAAGAAGCAGACACCGGAGTGCTATATCCAAGATATCGAAAAAAGCTTACGGGCTAATTTAATAAATAATTAATATCGTTTTAGGTTGAGATAAACATGCCAGAAATTTTAACCACAGAATTTAAAGCAGACGCAACACGCCGGTTTGCAAACGACGTCGAGAATAACGACTATTACATTTTTGCGTCTTCAATTAATGAAATTATACCTGCCGACACTGAGGTCTCTAAAACAGAATTTTTAGAAAAAGTAATTTTTGGTAAAAAGATTAAAACACGAGACACACATTTCATGATCAAGTACTATCCTTGGCAAAGAGATGATGTGTTTGTACAGTATGACGACTCAGAAGAATTAGAAGGCCAAAGGTTCTATTGCGTTGTTGGACCAAACGACAATGACACTGGAGATTACCGAGTCTATAAGTGTCTGTTTAATAACTATGGTGCTGGAGTAACAAGTCCTCCCGCATTTAACGAGTCATCTGTCGATCAAATTTATAGAACAGCAGATGGCTATATTTGGAAGTACATGTATGTTATCAGTGAATTAGAATTTGATGCATATAACTCACAGGGTTTTGTTCCTATCGTAGGTGACTTTGATACTAATCCTTCTGCCAATACTGGTGGAGGAATATCTGATATTATTGTTCAGAACAACGAAGATAATTTTGGTTACATAGAAGAAACTGGTCGAGTAACAGATACAGATATCGTTAATAGTGTCGTCGAAGTTTTCCCAGATGGTACGTTTAATCCTATCGAAGATTATTACGTAGGACAATCAATTTATTTTACGAATCCAGATAGCTCAACGTTCCTCTATCAAATTACAGCATATAATTATGATGATCAAACGGGTCTAGCTGACATACGATTGAATATTGATCCTGTTACACAGGGAGGCGGATCGTCAGTAGTAAAACAAAACGCATCGTTTAGTATTTTCCCTACAATCAAAATCGAAGGCGATGGCTCTGGTGCAGTTGCAATTCCTACTGTAGTCGATGGAAGAATTTCTACAATTATTGTATTAAATCCCGGTGATGGATATAATAATGTCACTGCTCAGGTTGTCGATCCAGCTTATGATTTTGATCCAAGCAGCCAAGAAACAACAGACGTAAGAGCTTCGATACGAGCAGTTCTTACGCCTGATAGTGATCATGGCTATAATTTAATTAACGAATTTAGATGTAGACATTATAGTCTTTACGCTTATATTACTACCGATGACAACAATGTAATTCCAAATGAAAACACTTATGCTTCTGTTGGCATTGTTAAAAATCCAGAGTTTAGTACACTGACCCCACCAGAAGTTTTTGATAATCGTATAGAAATTACTACAGCAAACGCCGATCGTGTGACTGCTAATACAACGGTCGTGCAAATTAGTTCAGAAACACAAGACGTTACTTTCTCAGGCCGAGTGCATGAGATTGATGAAACAAATGATAAAATTTATTTAGCTCATTATATGGGCCCTTATCAAAATAACGCTAATACTGGAAACGGTGATACTTCACTCGACTTAACTCGATCATTGAGAAACGAGACGGGCCAGATAATTGAAATAAATACACCGGCAGCAGATAATGTTGTTGTCTCGCCATATATTCAAAGATCTGGCAAAGTTTATTTTATGGAAAATTTCTTCCCATTGAATAGAACGTCAGAAAATGTCGAGAATGGTTTAGTGGAAAATACTGTAGCAAAAGAAGAGTTTAAAATCGTTCTCGAATTTTAAGGAAGCGGATTAAAAATGCCAATTAATACAAATCTCAATACAGCACCATACTTTGATGATTTTGATTTAGAAAATCAATATTACCGAGTGCTGTTTAAGCCGGGTTACGCCGTTCAAGCAAGAGAGCTGACTCAAATGCAGACTATGCTGCAGAGTCAGATTGAGCAGTTTGGTGATAACATCTTTAAAGAAGGTTCGATTGTAAAAGGCTGTAACTTTACTCAGCTTGACGACTTAGAATACGTAAGAATTCAAGATCTTTGGACTCCGGCACTAGAAACGGCAGAAACAGCATTTGACCCAACAGCTTATATACCGAAAAGACAAGAAGAAGTAGTACAAGGTGTATTAACAGAAATCGATTACGTTTATCAAATTACTGGATCTGTATCAGGTCTCACTGCAAACATTATTACCGCAGACCGAGGTGTGGAAGTACGTGCACCTGATCTTAATACTTTTTATATTAGCTATTTGAATCAGTCTGGTACAAATCGTGTATTCCAGGCAGGTGAAGAATTAACCATTAATGAGTATCGTTTTAAAGTAAGTACTCAAGAGCCTCTTGGTCAAAACCCAAGTGTAGTAGGTACAGTAAGAACAACAAACGTTACTACGACTTCGGGTAAATCTTTTGGTATTCAAGCAGCGCCTGGTATTATTTTCCAAAAGGGTCATTTCCTTTTTGCAGACGACCAGGTTCTCGTTGTATCAAAGTATGATAATAATCCAACTAATGTAGCCGTAGGTTTTAGAGTAGAAGAAACATACGTTGATGCGCTATCAGATAATAGTCTATACGATAATGCAAACGGGTCGAATAACGAAAACGCCCCCGGTGCAGATAGACTCAAGCTTATACCAACGCTTGTTGTGCAAGCTACAAGTGCTGCACGAGAAGATGCAGACTTCTTTACTCTTGTTCAATATCAAAACGGAAACGCCGTTACAGTTCGAGACGTATCTCAGTACAATGTACTTGGAGAAGAGCTTGCTCGAAGAACATACGAAGAGTCAGGTAACTACATTCTCAACGATTTTAAGATTTCAACGACAGACAAAACGTTTCCAGAAGGTTCTTCGAATACGTCGGTTCATGCCGTGGTTGGTCAAGGTGTAGCTTACGTTAAAGGATTTAGAGTAGAGAACTCAGCAGAAAGATCCTTTGTCATTGATCAGATTCAAGAAACAGAAACATTAACCAATCAAAACATTTCTTTTAATTATGGTAATTCATTACCTATTCAAAGAGCCGCTAATGGTCAATGGTTGACTGCTTTCGCGCCTACACTCAATTATACACCAGAAACTTTACGAGATGCTGACGGTCCAACGAGTAATGGTGGTTCTGAAGTTGGTTCAGGTATGTTATTTAACCTTACACCAACAAAAGCTTTCTTCTCAAGCATTGAAGTACTTTCTGGTGCGGGTTCGAATGAGATTCACGAGCTCGCTCCAAACATGACAGCTAATGAAGCGATCGCCTTTGAAGGAAATCACGATATGTCGCACAATGGTTATGGTGCGCCTCAGAAAGGATCGTTCTTCCAGAAATCTGCGCAAGGTGCACTTGTATTTCCAACCGGTCAAAGAAGCTTATTCTCTGCAGAAAATCTTGCAATCCCAGTAAGGGTTCGCGAGAATGTTACGGGTATTACTAATAATACATTTACGATTAATGCAAATCCTGGTGAAGATTACAACGTTCAAAACGATGATATTGTTGTCGTCGACTCAACTAATACACACATTCGTGTTGCGAGCTATTCAACGGGCGCGAATGGAAGCACACTAACAATTAACCTCGAGCCGGCTGACGGATCGGCTGCTAACGCTACGGTATATTATAATAAAAGAGAAGTAGGAACAACCTCTGATGGTGCGCTTGCTTACGATAAAACAGTCAAAACTCTTTTTGTTCAGATCACTTACACTGACAACGTGGTTGATTATACTCTTGGCGTGCCAGATGCTTTTGAACTTGTTGCAATTACTAACCCAGCTGAGTTGGTAAATGGAAATCCAAAAGATTACACTAAGAGCTTTAGATTAAATTACAACCAAAAAGATACTTTCTACGATCATTCTTATGTAGAATATATCCCCGGTCGTGATATCGTATCGAATGGAACAACACTCCTCGTTGAGTTCAAGTGTTTCCAAGTTGAATTGCCTCAAACTGGGCAATACTTCTTTACGGTTAATAGCTATCCTAATGATCTCGATCCTTACGATATTCCCGTTTATAGATCGGCGTCTGGAATCAATTACAATTTGAGAGATTGCTTTGACTTTAGGCCACACATTGATAACGATATTGGTGTAAGTTATAGTAACACTACTTCGGGTAATCCTGGCGTTCCACTTTTAAATCTTAAGTCTAGGCTTCTTTCGTTTACGAATAAACCTATACCATTGATTCCTGCTCACAACGCCACTGCATCAGCTACGCTGACTTATTATTTGCAGCGTATTGATTCTGTCGTTGTAGACTCTTATGGTGTAATTTCCCTTGTAAAAGGTAAAGAAGAGAAAAACGCAGCACCACCATCGCTGAGTCCAGATCAGCTTGAAATTGGTGAAGTTCTTATCCCGGGTTTCCCTGCCCTCTCGCAAAGACAAGCTTCGAGAACAGGTAGAAAAGCTTACGCTGTACACACTCGATCGAAAGGTGTAAAAGTTTACACGATGAAAGATATGCACGCAATGAGTGCGCAAATCGATAGAATGGCGTACTACATATCTTTGAATCAACTCGAGCAAGATACTCAAAACATGTTCATTCCAGATCAGGATGGACTTGACAGATTTAAGAACGGATTTATTGTAGATCCTTTTAATGATTTATCTGTTGCAGACGTAAGAGATCCGGAGTTTAAAGCAGCCGTACCATTTAATCAAAAGATATTGACTCCTGCTGTTAAAACAATTCCGCTCGATTTGAAATATAAGTCAGCATCTGGCGCAAGCATTTTCCCAGCGGTCAGTAAAGCAAAAGTTGCAACACTTGGCCGGGATAGTAATGTTGATGTAATTTCTCAAGATTACGCAACAGGATTCCGTAATTGTGTAAGTAACGCTTATAGCTATCGTGGTATTGGTGAATTATCTCCACCCTATGATGCTGCTTATGATACGACAGTTACTCCCGCAGAAATTAATATCGACATGACGTCTGCATTCCAAGACTTTGTAGAAAATCTACAAGAGTTTATTCCATTGACTGACGTTACAACAGAAAGAGTTGTAGAAGCAGAGAATAATTGGTTCGGTAACGCAGATGGATGGGCACCACCTAATATGTTCCCATTCCTTGGCGATGGATTCATGGATCGATTTAGAGGTGGCAATACACTTACAACTCGAATCGAAACAACGACAAGAAGTCTTGAGCTCAATACTTCAAACATGCAGCAGAACTTCCAAGTTGGTGAGTTCGTACGTAACTTTAACTTCGAGCCATTTATGGCAGGAAGAGATATTGGCATTTATATGACGGGCCTCCGTCCTAATGCACGACATTATTTCTTCTTCGACGGCGAAGACGTCAATGCTCATATTATTCCGGGCACAAACGTTAACTCTGCAGATGATGTACAAAGAGCCGGACAAAAAGGTGATGCAGTTTCTTCTGACTCTAATGGTGTTCTTCGAGCAGTCTTTGCACTTCCATCAGAAACATTCTTTGTAGGTGACAGAGTATTAGAAATTTCAGACATTGACACTTATAGTCAAATTGAATCTGCTGGAATCTCGCGTGGGCATATTACATATAGGGCTTACAACTTCTCAGTTGAAAAGAGTGCCCTTGGCGTAACAACTCGAGCACCAAGTTTCGACATTAATAGTTCTTCTTCGTTTAGAACAGTCGTAAGAAGAATTCCCGCTGCTGACCCACTTGCTCAAACATTCTTCATTAAGAAAGGTATGGGCCAAGGCAGCAACAGCGTTTATATTTCAGAAGTCGATTTGTTCTTCAAGAGAAAGTCAGATACAAATGGTGTAACGGTTGAATTGAGAGAAGTAATTAACGGTTATCCTTCCGGCCAGGTTATTCCATTCGGTAGAGTGCATAAGCTTGCTACTGATGTTAATGTATCAGATGACGCAAGTTTAGCGACGACGTTTACTTTCGAAGCTCCGGTAAGACTCGATGTAGAAGCTGAATACGCAGTTTCAATCAAACCAGATGCTCAAGATCCCAACTATCTTGCATATATTTCTCAGATAGGTGGAACAGATTTGACACCAGGACCTACACAAGGTGCCGCCGTTGTACAAGACTGGGGTGATGGTGTACTATTTAGCTCAACAAATAATAGTGCATGGCGATCATATCAGGATGAAGATCTGAAGTTTGTCTTACGTAGACACAACTTTGCTACTTCTTCCGGAACAGTTACACTCACTAATAATGATCACGAATTCTTTATTGTAGATAGCTGGAATGGAAGATTCCTGCCCGGTGAGCAAATTTATCAAGAAAAAGCATCTACTGACACCGTTGGTATTCCGGTCGGTAGTGCTACAGTAACTGGTACAGCACTCGATACAAAATACTTCGACGGAGATTTTGTATTGATTGAAGACTCCAACGGAAATAAAGATATTTTTGAAGTAGTGGCTGTACAGTCTGCTACTCAAATGTTGCTGAACAAAGAGAATGCTCTTCCTGGCGCAGGTGATTCATGTACGCCGGTTGTAAAAGGTAATCTTTGCTGGTATGACATTAACGATCCTACTCAAATGTATTTAGAAGATAGCTCTGCAAACTCGAATAGAGTATTTGTTGCAGGTACAATTTATGGTCTAGACAGTGAAAAATCTGCCACTGTAACAGCCCTGCAAAATATTAATTTGAGTTACTTCCAGCCAATGATTATGAAGGCGACAGATTCAACATCGACACTTGATGTGGATGGAACATTTGTACCACCTGCTAACTTGAGCAGCACGTATAATATGCCATTATCGTTTAAGGATAATAATCACTTTAACTTCGCTGGTGCAGTGTTGTATAGCCGAAGTAATGATCCGGCTGGTGCACAAGCATTTGATCTTAATATTCGTATGGAAAATGGAAGTAACGTTACGTCAACGCCGTTTGTTGACCTCGAAGTATCGAAGCTTCTCGCTTATCAGTATAAGTTGAATGATGGACAACAATTTAATAATCCAACATCGACTTATATTTCTAAGAAGATTGAATTAGCCGTTGATCTTGATGCTGAAGATATTTACGTAGCAGCTTCGGGTTATCGGCCGCCCAATTCTAATATTAGATTCTTTATCAAAGCACAAAATGGATTTGACTTTACTGCATTTGCCGATCTTCCTTGGGTTGAATTAGAATTGTTTGAAGGTGTAGATATGTTCTCTTCACAAGCAAACATTCATGATTACCGCGAGTTTGGATATAGAATTGCAGATGCAAATAAAGATTCTCAAGGTGTTTATACATACCAGGTAGATACGGGTGGTGTCGGTACTGATCCAACCTTCCAATCATTTAGAAGATTTGCAATTAAAATCGTGCTTGAATCAGACACGGTACACAATGCTCCAACGTTAAAAGATTATAGAGCAATTGCTGTAACCTAATAAGGGAATAACATCATGCAAAACCACCGCGATCCTGAGACTAAGGCAGTTTTGAGTGTGGATGCTCAAGCTTTGAATAAATACAAAAGAGAAAGAACTTACTACCGTAAAGTAACTCAAATGGAAAAAGACATTGTTGAAATACGAGAGTGTCTTGTTTCTATTTGTCAACGAATGGACAAATTAGAAGATAGATAGAAATGGCTAAAAGTATAGCAAATATCGATACAACTGTAACGTTCCAGAATTGGTTTGATAAAACCAATGAAATGGTAGACATTTTTCAGTCTGATGCTATGACAGCCTCACCGGGCGGTGATACTACAACCGGTGACGCCACTCTGGTCGGTGACTTTACGGCTACTAACGTAACAGCGACAAACCAAATTGCTGGAGACGCATTTGCTTCTGCAACACCGGGCGCTGACATTGACTTTACTTCTCCAATTAATGTTACGACTGGTCAACAAGTTGTAGCAACATTTACTTATGGCGCTCAAGGTGCAAGGATTCGTACAAGTACTGGAAGTCTCGCGTGGGACGTTGGATTACAAGATTCTACGTCCGGTAATTTTATTATCAATACCGGTACAGAAAATCCATTTAAATTTGTATTAACGCCAGCAGGAACTCTTACCGTTCCAACAATTCAAGCGACAACATACCTTGATGGAAATGGTGATCCATTTACTTCGGGTACGAGCATTGATGAATTATCTGATATTCCCGATGTATCGACGACATCACCATCAACAGGTCAGGTATTAAAATGGAACGGTACAGAATGGGCGCCTGGTACTGATAACGCTGGTAGTTCTACAAGTGGTGCTACGTTTGCAGGCGGTGATGTTGATGGTTACTTATTAACTGCAACCGGCGGTGGCCAAATACAGGGCGAGAACGGCGCTGTTTACGCCGGCGGTAAGCTTAGTATTATTGGCGAAGGTGAATTTACACAATCCTTGGAAACAAGAGGAGAGCTTAGCGCTCTTGGTACAGGCACACACATATTTAATGGTACAGTACAAGTTAACGGAAATGTGCATGCTACTGGTAACGTAAGATCTCAACACAGTTCCTCTGACTCTCGTCTTAAAACCGATCTTCAGAAAATTGAAGGTGCACTCGATAAAGTCAATGAATTAACAGGTTACACATTTGAATATATTAATAAGCCAGGTTCGAGAGCAACTGGCCTTGTTGCTCAAGACGTAGAAAAAGTTTTACCAGAGGTGGTTTACGAATATATTGAAGATGATGGTGAAGATTATAAAGCCCTACGATACGAAAATATGATGGGCCTTCTCGTTGAAGCCATCAAAGAATTAAAGCAAGATGTTGATGATTTGAAAAACAAAATTCGGTGATGATGCGGGTTTGACAAGATAAATATACCTTATGTGTCCGTCTTAATAAATATAAAGAAAAAGGGTAAGGACTAAATGTCTAAGATTTCAGAACTCGGGTCGATAACCGGCGCTAATACTAGGACCGAAGATTTATTCGTTATCGTAAACCTAGTACAAGGTGATGACGGTACTAAGAACATCACGAGAAAAGAGCTTGTTCAAGCTCTCATGTACGAAATTTTCAATAGAATCACTATCACTGGTGGTGATATATCGGGCGCCTTTATCCATGATTTGAATATCGATAATGTTAAAATCGATAATTCAGACATGGAAGATTCTAATATTGTCCGAACTGATTTTAATAACGGCACGCTCAGAAATTCAACCGGCACAAATCTCGACATTGATAATTCTCTTTTCCGAGATGGCGATATTAGAGATACGGCCATTGTTGATTCTACGTTTAACGACGGATCAATGGAAAATGTAGACGGCGACAACGTACGTCTTATTAACTCAACTATCGACGATAGTGCCATTGGTGATTCTACTGCCAATAACGTAACGATTACTAATTCATCTTTTGCTTCCGGCACAATGGCCGATGTAGATGGTACAAACGTACGTTTAACAAATTCTACTTTTGCCAATGGTGAAATTACAGATTCGACTGCTGACAATGTCACCATTACGAATTCTACATTCGACACCGGTGCAATCACAAACTCTACAATCGATCAGAGTGAATTCACTAACGGAGCTATTACATCTTCGACGGGTGACGATCTTACTATTACTACTTCATCGTTTGCTGATGGGACGATTGAAAACTCAACAGCAAATAACGTTACTATTACTCAATCTGATATTCTTGATTCAGATTTCTCAGATGGTACTGGTAATAATAATATCTTTACCAACACTACTGTCGACCAAAGTATTATTCAAAATTCAACGATTGTTGATTCTTCTTTTGCAGGCACGATGGATGGTGTCGTAGCAACGAATATGTCAATCACCAGCTCAACAGCTGATGGTTTATCACAAAAGAATTCTACATTCGACAATGGTGTAATTGAAAACACTACATTTAAAAATGGTGTTATTGATCAATCTAAACTCGTCGATTTCGACATGGAAATCGATCGAGAATTCGAGCCTCACATTGATGAAAACAGCTGGTTTGCCCTTAAGAACGAGAAGACAGGTGAAGTCGAAAAGATTACATATGCACAGTTCTTTAGTGAGATTTCAAAGACTACAGAGTCTGACCTTAAGATTTATGTTGATGCTGCGAAAGGTAATGATGAGAATCCTGGCTCGTTGCTTGAGCCAATCAGAACGCTTGAGCGTGCTTCTGAGCTCGCATTAGAAAAAGCCGGCGGTTCTTACGATCGTAACGCAATTAATAACGCCATTCATATCACGGTAGGCCCGGGCACTTATTACACTAAGGGTAATATTGCACTTCCAGATGATTGTGCAATGACAGCTACTGCGGGTCAGTATGCTACGGTGATCGAAGCACTACCCGGCTATGAAAATAATAACGCAGTCCTTGTCGGTTCGGGTTGTTATGTACAAGGTTTTGCATATCAAAACTGGAAGATCGATAACTTCGACTTCCCAGAAGGTGGCTTTGCTTGTGCTTATAGACCAGGTGCTAAGCTACTCCGTTCACCATATATTCGTGACAGCTCCCAGCTTTCTAACTTCCTCCGTGAAGATGTAGAACCACCACTCCAGCCTTTCAATACGAAAGGTAATGTACTCGACTTGGGTAGAGAATTTATTCTGACTGCACCAATTACGGCAGGTACATTTAGAAAAGACGATAAGGTTACTTTCTCAAGTGGTGCAACAGGATTTATTTCTTGGGATGATGACGACGATGATGCGGCCGGCCTCACTAAAGATCAGTCAACTTATCGCAAGATCCGAGTGCGTAACCTTAAAAATAACAAAGGTTTTGCTGTTGGTGACTTAGTCAAGTCTGAGTCGGGTGGCCAAGGTGTTGTTGAGTCTATTGGTATTGATGACTTCCCCAACCCACTTGTTGGGCGTGGCGGTGGTTGTATGCTTGCGGATCGAAGAGTCCTTGATCCGGATTCTCTCTACACATACGTACTCTGCTTTGGTTTCACACCTCGTTCTCAAAATGGTATGGGCTATGTAGCAAGAGACGGTGCTGGTGTTAACGGTATTGGTTCTCTATCCATCTTCGTACGTGTTGCATTCTATGCATTGAATGGCGGACAAATGACCTTGAACAACTCGGGTACTCAGTTCGGTGATATTTCAATGAGAGCAAAGGGTTCTACGAGAATCTTTGCACCTAAGGATGTACCATCAGGTAGTACGATTATTGGTAATACTGATTTCGCAGACGTCATTACTCAGAACGAAGATCTTATCATTGAAGATATGGTCGATTATCTGACTGCCAATACTTCATCGGGCGGGTTGGGTTATACAGGATATGATGCTCAGAAGTGTGAGCGAGATTCTAAGATTATTATCGACGGTCTTGCTTATGACATGACACTTGACACCAACTACTGGGGTCGATTGGCGGGTATCACTTATCGTTCACCAATCTCAAGTAAGGTTGTAGGCGAACAGCTCGATGCAACTCTTGGTGCCAACAGATATTTACAAGATCGAATCAACGATATTTTCGATGGTGCTAATACAGAAATTTTTGAGCGGGCCAACACCTCTTGGAATGAGCTCTATAATGTTGTAGAATACGGTGAAGAGAATATGAACCCAATCATATTCGCTGACACCAGAAATTCTAAGAGAACATCGGCTCGCGAAATCATTCAAGATAATAGATCGTTTATCCAAGACGAACTTCTCGATTGGATTGATAACAACGATCAATTCTTTGCTTACGATAGCGTTAAGTGTAAGCGTGATACAACTGATTATATTCTTCCGGCCGCTAAGTACGACATGCTGCTCGACACCAATTATAATGCGGTGAGAGCTGGTGGTGCTTATTATATGAAGTCGGCCGAAAAGGTTGTTGGTCAACAACGCAACGAAACAATTGCAGCTTATCGTAGACTCAAAGAGCAAACAAACGAATTAATTGATGCCAACTCTTATATTGGTACATCGAGAGTCGACGCTGCATTTGACGAAGTCATTGCTGCACTCGACAACAGAGGCGTTTCGTTCACTCCAACTAACGCCACATATGATCCAGAAACTGGATACAGCGTTATAACAATTGCAGAGAGTGAAGGCTTTACACCTTCTGCTGCAACTTACGATCCTGCTACTGGCATTTTGGTAGCAACGATTGGACCACACCAATTAACTACAGATGATCATGTTTGGTTGAAACCAGAAGGCATGACATTTAATTGTAATGCTGGTAGCGGTGTTCAGAACCACGCAGTTCCTGAAGCCCATCATCCATATTACAACAAGCCATGTCCAATTATTAGTGTAACTTCAAACACTATTACAATGAACGTGGGCGGCGGTGGACCAAACGGCCAACAGGTACATACATTTGTATCTGCCGTAAAGAATGCTATTACTTCAGGTCACGGTCTGGGCATTGGGCAAAAAGTATTACTCAAAACCGGTGGCCTCGTATTTAGTTGCGACAGAGATAATAACGTATCGAGAACAGGTTATCCAAGAGCTACTGACCCTGCCGCTAACTCACCAATCGAAGTAATTGGTGCAAACGAAACTAAGATTACGGTTAACGTTGGTAAGTCGTTTGATACTTCTGCACATACATTTATAGAAGCAGAAGATGATTCTGTTATCACTCTCGGCTCGCCAATTGCGTTTAGCGATGATGCAGGAATCTCAGCCGATCGTCGTAATGCAAGAAAGCAATTGCAATTGAATAGAAATTTCTTGCAAGATAACGTAATGGGATATATTGACGATAACTATTTCTTATACGATTCGGCAAAGTGTGAGCGTGACATGCTCCAATACATTTTGCCAGCAATTCAAAGAGATATTATTACTGGTACTAACTTCAATTCAAAGCAAACTGGTATCGCTTATCGCGCTGGAACACAAGGCGCAGAAACAGTCGTAATGGACCAGCTTGTAGAAACGGTCGGTGCTATTAATCATCTCAAGGGTCTTTCAAGTGGTACGATTTCAGATCAAGGTGCAATCGATAGGTCAGACGAAGGATTTGATCAGATTGTAGACATCCTTAATAATAATCAGAAATCTTACACACCAACCGGCGCGACATACGATCCAACGACTGGTGTAATGGTGCTTACTCTTGGCGCCCACGATTTACAAGAAGGTGATACTGTCGTCTTAGCAGATGAGAGTATTACATTTACGTGTGCTTTGGATGGAAACACTACACAGCATTCATATCCAACGACTACTAAGACGAAGTACACGCCGACTAATGCTACTTACGATCCTACAACTGGAGTATTTACTGCAACGATAGGAACGCACAATTTACAAGTTGGTGATCATATTAAGATTGCTCCTGAGTCAATTGTATTTACTTGTGACATGGACGGCAATGCAACAAATCATCCGACTCCTGAATCACATCATCCTTTCTACAAGAAACCAGTTGCACTGACTGCGGTCACATCGACAACTATTACTTGTAATGTAGGTGCTGCAATAAATGGCGGCGGAACTCATACGTTTGTATCGGCTCTTGCAGATGCCATCGAAGGTGAAAGACAGCATCCTGCATATAGAACGCCAATTACAATTAACTCCACTACATCAACTACGATTACAGTTAATGTGGGTGGATACGAGAATGGTACTGCACATACATTTGTAAGCGCAAATCCGGACAGTGTGAAATCTGGTACTTACATTAGTTCTTACACTCCAAGTACAGCAACATACGATCCTGCAACTGGAGTATTTGAAGCTACGATCGGTCGACATAACTTGGCCGAAGGTGATTACGTTCAATTCAAACCTGAGAGTATTGTATTCTCATGTACTCTCGATGGAAACTCAACGAATCACGCTGTTCCAGAAAGTCACCACCCATTCTATAACGCACCAGTACGGATTACTGCCGTTACTTCAACTTCAATTACGATGAATGTTGGTGCGTCGACTGGTGGTGCTCATACATTTGTAAGTGCCGATGTAGGTGCAATTGAATCTGATCCGACTATTTGGACAGACCCATCACGCATTCTGAAGTACTACACTCCATCGACTGCAACTTATAATCCAGTTAACGGTGTAAGTGTAATTACAATTCCAAATCACGACATTGTTGTTGGAGATTGGATTGAATTTGCACCTTATAGCTTTACGTTTACATGCGCTCAGGATGGTAATGCTACAGAGCACTCATATCCAAGAAGAGGTGATGCAAACTTTAATGCACCAATGGAAGTAACTAACGTTGCCGGCGACGACATTACAGTTAACTCTGGTATCGGCGGCGGTGGTGCACACACATTTGTAAGATGCATTAACCAGGCCGTAGCGAAAACAACATATAACTCACACGGCCAACGGGCTCGAGAGCAATTGCAAGCAAATAGAACGTTCTTGCAAGAAGAAGTTATGCACTATCTCGATAGCCAATACTTCGTATTCGATGGTGATAAGTGTTCAAGAGATACAGGATTTATTCTTGAAGCTGTCAGAAGAGACGTTGCAACAGGATCGAATTATAACGCCATTTACTCTGGCCTCGCTTATCGAGCCGGCACAGCTAGTGGCAACTATGTTATCTCTGATCAATTGACTCAAACTGCTGCAGCGATTGGATACATCAGAGATGAAGTAGCTAATCGACTCGATGGCACTGAGCTTGCAGCTTCTAATGCATCGTTTAACGAAATTATTGATATTCTCACGAATGGAACCGGTGCAGCTAACGCAATTAATTACGGGACAGCAACTGCTGGTGCAGATGCTGGTAACGCTCAACTTCACTTGCAAGCTAACAAGACATTCTTACAAGAAGAAGTTATTGCTTACATTACACAAAACTTCCCGAATCTTTCATATGACGCTGCTAAGTGCCGCAGAGATACGGGCTATTTAATTGATGCACTTTCTTGGGATATTGCACATAGATCAAATGCTGGTGTAGTTAACTTCGCAAGACTTTACTTTAATGAAGGTGTTAGCGTATTACCTGCAGATCAAAAAATTAAAACTGCAGAAGCTTGGGAGCACCTTGCTAATGTAGTAGCTCTTATCGTAAGAGCACAAGCAGTTACACCAACGACTGGTAACGCAGAAGCACAAGATACGACAAACCCAGACGCTGGAGATATTAACTCGATTAGAACACACGACCTTATCGAAGTTGTTTCTAAAGTTATTCGAGAAGATACTCTTGATTGGTTGCCAACATATATTGAGCCAGGATACACTACGGCTGCAACACTCGACGCTTCTAATAAGATCGACGGCATCACAGAATCACTGCAGGGTGGTGTAATTAAGTACTTGAGAGAATTCCATAATGGTCTTCCATATAATAAAGACAAGTGCTTCAGGGATGTTGGTCTCATTACTGATGCGGTTTCTAAGGATATTGAGTATGGTGGCAACGCTTCGACAATTGAAGCAGCCAAGTACTACTTCACTGTCGACGAAAGATTAGCTTCTTCTTACGAAGAATTGAGAACACGCAATGTTCTCAGTGTACCAGTTACAGGTCAATTCTCAGTACTTGACGATTTGGCCGCGGTCTCTGGTTTAAGAGAAGCAACTAATATCTTACCAATCGAGCAACGTGTACCAACTAAGAGAGCGTTTGAGCACTTAGCTACAGTCGCCCAAAGTGTTGTACAAGAAACTCCATACGCAACTACGTATACAACATATAGTCCAACTAATGCAACATACGATCCAGCGACTGGAGTGTTTACTGCTACGATTGGTGCACACTCATTCCAAGTTGGTGGTAAAGTTTGGCTCAAGCCTAATGGATTTACGTTCCAGTGTGATATGGGTAGCGGTCCTACAAACCATACATCACCCCAGGCACACCATCCTTACTATGATCAGGCGGTTACAATTACAGCAGTAACGGCTACTGAAATTACAATGAATGTTGGAGATGGTGGTTCAGGTCAGGCTGTGCATACATTTGTTTCTGCAGACGCTGATTCAATTAGCACTGGTCCATATCAAAACTTTGATAATACAGCCGCTGATTCTACAACAGCTGCCGCGGTAAGAGATTTGTTCAATGTCATCTCAGGTGTTGTTGATGATAATGATCTCGATAACTTGACTACAACAGAGGTCAAGCCAGTCGCAGATCCAAATAGAACAGTGGCACGTAAGCAAATCCAGCGCAATAAAGAGTTTATTGTCGACGAAGTCGTTGCTTATCTTAATGACGAATTCTATACTTTCGACGGAGATAAGTGTAAGCGAGATGTTGGATTGCTCGTTGATGCTGTAAAGAGAGATGTATTAACTGGATCTAATTTCAACGCAAACTTCAATGGTCGAGCATATCGAATTGGAACGGTAGGTGCCGATGCAGTTATTAATGAGCAATTAACAGAAACAATCTCTGCAGTCGAGTATGCTAAGTTACAAGCTTCTAACGCTGTAACAGACGACGCTGCAAACCAAAGAGTTAATGCGGCCTTTGATACTATCATTAATATCATGGGTGGCACAGAAGATTACGCAAACGCCAATACTATGTCATTCGGTACTGATGCAGTGAGTGCTCAAAGAATCAATGCTCGAGCACAGCTTCAGAATAACAAAGTATTCTTGCAAAAAGAAATGACTGCATGGATTGCTCTCAACAGACCTTCACTGAGCTATGATGTAGCTAAGTGCGAGAGAGACGTAGGTTATCTTGTTGATTCAGTATCATTTGACGCTCAGCATGGTGGTAACACTGCATCAAGAAACAACGCGATTCTTTACTTCGAGAATGCACTCAGCGTACTTCCAGAAAATCAGCGAGAGCCAACAGCAGCAGCATTTACTCATCTTGCTTCAGTAGCAGAATTGATTGCTAATGGCGATCCCGTTAGTCCAACATCAGGAAACGGAGAATCTCAAGATACTTCGGCTGCTTCAGCCGGCAACAGTATCTCTGCAGTCGTAGAGCAACTGATGCTTATTGTTGCAGAAGCAATTGGTGAAAATGGTATCGATGGATTGCCAGTAATTGAAGAGCCTACTGTTTCTTCTTACGGGACTGCTTTCCAAGGTGCATATACTGCACTCGAAACAACGAAACCAACTATTCAAAATGGTGTACTCGGTCATCTCTCTACATACTTCAATACACTTTCTTATGACGAGACTAAGTGTAGAAGAGATACTGGTTATATCGTCGATGCTGTAATGCACGACATTCAGTATGGCGGTAATGCAGCTACAGTTAATGCAGCTTATAATTACTTCCAAAACGGTGTAAACGTTGGTCTACCTCTCAATCAAAGACAGCCAGCAAACAAAGCATTCTTGCATTTGGGTAAAGTAATGAATCACATTACTCGAGAAATGGTTGTTACTCCAACAGTTGGTAATACACGCACTCAAGACTTTGCTGAAGTGGCTGCTAACCCAATGACTGGTATGAGAGTAGAAGATCTCGTTAAGATTGTCGCTAATGCAGTAGATGATGCGACACCTGAAACTACTTCAATTCCTGCGATGGTAATGCCAGAGACTGATTGGATACTAGACGTTTATAAAGACTCTATTAACTTGATTGAAAATGCTTCAGAAAACTTAGCAGATCAAGTAATTAGCTTCATCTCTACAACCTATAATGGATTGAGCTTCCCAAGAGGTAAGTGCAGAAGAGACGTTGGTTACCTTATCGATGCCGTTTCACACGACGTACAATACGGTGGTAACTATGCTACTCGCATAGCAGCCGGCATTTACTTCGAAAATGGAATTAGCGTACTTCCTGCTGACACGAGAACACAAACAGCAGACATTTACAATTTCCTTGGCGCTCGAATGAGCGATGTCGTACAGCAAATTGATGTAGCAGCAGCTAACACAAGTTATACAGACACAAGACAAGTTATTGCTGGAACTGCTGCTACGGCAACCGAAGGTGCTTCGGCTCAAAGCTTAACTGGAATTATTGAAAGTGTAATTAGAAATGATTCTCTAAATGGCCTACCAGTCCTTGAAGAGCCGGATACATCTTGGATAGCAGCAGATCTTATTGCTACAGCCGAGATGATCGAAGATAATAAGCAAGAATTAGCTCAAGATCTTATTCACTTCTTGCATAGAGAGTTTGATGTACTCGATTACAACAAAGATAAGTGTCGCAGAGATACGGGTTATCTCCTTGATGCATTTAGTTATGACCTTAACTATGGTGGTAATACAGCATCAAGATGGAACGCAGACTTCTACTTCTGGAACGAAATCTATCGCATTCCTGAAGATCAGCGTGTTCCTACTGCAAGATCTTATCAGCATCTTGGTCGCATTTGTAAAGACATCGTTCTTGGCAGATATCCTGGCCAAATGGTGAAGAGTGGCACGGGTACAGAAGTCGAAGCAAATAAAGTTGAAGATTTGGCAAATATCTTCTATCTTACTCAGATAAATAATGATACAACATACTTACCTGCGATAGAGGAACCTGATTATACTTGGATACCTGATGTTGTTAAAGACGTAAGTTCTATACTTGAGTTCAATAAGATTGATCTCGCCTTTGATACAGTGAGATTTGTCAATGCTACTTATCAGTACATCGACATTAATCTAACGAGAAGAGATGGTCTCAACTTACTGAAGGCAATTAGACAAGACTTTAGCACCGTTAACCCGGCTGGTCCACCACTTAGTGATAATTACCAGAATAACGGGGACAGACAAAGAACTCGAGCTTATACTGCCGCGCTCTTTGACTTTGATGGACAGCATGTATTCCCAGTCTTTAATCCTACAACAACTGGACTGAAGTACATGGGTAGTGTTTCAAATAACACGACTGCATTGGCTGAGATTCAAAGTAGAACAGGTGATCTTGCAGTGAAGAAGAACCACGCATATATTGTTGCTACTGACATAAATAATGCGATGGCCAACACTTCAGGAGTATTTACCGGAGACGTAAGAGGTAACTACGCAGGGGATGTATATTATTGGAATGGTGCAACATGGATAAACGATGGTCCAAACAATGTTGATTTGTTGAACTCGTTTGTACAAGCTTGGGCGAAGATGAGAGATTATCTCGTTACTCTTGCACCAGATAATGATCATAGAGATATGGTCAAAGCCCTGATTAACTGGGGATTGATTGACAACGTAATGAGACCTGAAACGCTTGTGTTCGGATCTCTTGTTGAATCGATTGCTCACCAGTTTAATGGTGCATCGGCAGGTGTTAACAGAAACGCATTGCCACTTAACTTTAGAAACCTTGGTCTTCCAATTTCAGCGTTGGCCTCGGTACTCAGTGAAGACGGTGGTAGGGTAAGATGGTCTGGTGCCGATGAATTGAATAACCAATACTTTGCACGAGGTTTGAGAATTAATGGTAGAACAGGAAGAATCGAGGGTCGACCATTTACTTCATCAGTAAGAAAACTTGCAAGACGAGCTTCTAATAGTAGAGCTAGCATTTAAAGGATAAATAAAGACATGTCATACACAAGTTACACTGAAGCTAATACGGGGATTACAGTTATTGTAACGACTCAGGCCCCTGATGCGTTGCCCGTTGGAAAAAACTTAGAATTGTCTACGAACTGGCAAGAACTAATTAATGTTCCGAAATTTGAAGTACCAGAACTTGTGTTCGGTGGTTCAACTACGATTGAGCCGGGCATTGGAGAAGTTATTTCTCCTTTGATTGTTTCTAACAAAACTGCAAACACTGTAACACTCGATGTGAAAGCATATCGTTTCGTAGAAAATTTAGAATTTTATTTAGTAAGAAACTTAAGAGTACCAGCCTATGATACTATTCCGATCCCGCTTAATGGTCAGTTCTTTGCTTCTGGGGATACTTTAGAAGCTAAGGCTGGCGCAGATTTATCACTTGACGCTACTTTATCATTCACATTAGGTCAGGCGGAAGAGTACGATGTCGACTAGATTTAGATCTATCGGGTCCAAGACGATTACACTTGGACAGGGTATACCACAGGAATTTCCTATTCAATTGGACCCGGCTCCTTTTGAAGGTGCGATTGTCTATGCAGAAAATGGGACGATCAAACTTTCAGATGGAACGCAATGGGTCGACGTTGGTGCTGGTCCGCAAGGTACTACGGGATTTCAAGGATCCCAAGGTGTTCAGGGTTTACAAGGTGACTATGGTCCAGGCTTCACAATTATTGGATCAGTACCTGATGTAGACGCCGGAGGCGATCCTCAAGCCACACTCACTGCCGCATTCCCTACACCAAACATTGGTGACGGTGTTATTGACGAAGCCGACGATGAGCTTTGGATTTGGGACGGTACGAATTGGATTAATATTGGTTCCTTCCGTGGTGTACAGGGTTTCCAAGGTAACCAAGGAATTCAGGGTCTACAGGGTACGCTTGGTCAAGAGGGTATTCAGGGATCTCGCGGTTATAGAGGTTTCCAAGGTCATCAAGGCCCGCAAGGAATTCAAGGCGTACAGGGTGATTTGGGCTTCCAAGGAATGCAAGGTACACAGGGTCCTCAGGCCGCGCAGGGTGTACAAGGTATTCAAGGCGTTCAAGGTGTACAGGGCATTCAAGGTCCTCAAGCCGCACAGGGCGTGCAAGGTATTCAAGGCTATGATGGTATTCAAGGTTATGCTGGTTCGTATGGTGGTGTAACATTTGAGTACGCTTTTGTTAATAACTCAACAGCATCAGATCCTGGCAACCAAAACTTTAAGTATAACAATGGAGACGCAGCGCTCTCCACTCAGCTTTATATCGATGATGTAGCAGGACCTTCTGGTACTGACATCTCAGCTTTCTTTAATTCACTTGATAATGTTATCGGTGGATCAAAAGCATATATGCGAATCACCATCATTGGTGATCCTACCAAATTCTTACTCTATGATGTTACTGAAATTACCGACAACACTGGTTGGTTTACATTTGACGTAACATACGTAGCAGGTTCTGCTGTATCGGCAGATCTTATTGCAGATCCAAATTGTATCGTCACATTTAGCCAAGGTGGTGCGCAAGGTATTCAAGGTCCCCAAGCCGCCCAAGGTACCCAAGGCTTCCAAGGCCCACAAGGAATCCAAGGTGTACAAGGCGTACAGGGCCCTCAAGGTGTGCAGGGATTACAAGGATTCACCGGTATCCAAGGTAGAACGGGTTCTTATGGTGGTGTAACTTTTGAATATGATTACACAACTTCTACCGCGCAAGCAGATCCGGGCCTTGGAACAATAGCGTTTAATGATAATACGACAATATCAAACACTTCAGAGATTTATATTGACGCTATTGAAGCAGGTGCATCGACTGATATTTCAGATTATATCGCATCCTTTGGTTCTGTTTCAGGTAGTTCGAAAGGTTATATTAGAGTTACTCAAGTAAGTGATATTACTAAGTACGAGCTTTTCCAAATTACCGATGTTACTGATAACGGTGGTTGGTTACAAATTGATGTATCTCACCTTGTTGGTACAGGAACACCTCTCGTTTATTCTGGTAGCCCACGAGTTATTGTTACGTTTAGCCGAACTGGTGACCAAGGTATTCAAGGTACCCAAGGCTTCCAAGGCTTTACAGGTATCCAAGGAGCTCAAGGTCTACAAGGTGCGCAAGGTTTCCAAGGCCCTCAAGGTACGCAAGGCTTCCAGGGTGTTCAAGGACTTCAAGGCAGACAGGGTATTCAAGGTGTACAAGGCGTACAGGGCCCTCAAGGTACGCAAGGCCTTCAAGGTGCTGTCGGTGATTTCGGCGGCCTTACCTTTGACTATACATTCGACACAAGTACATCAGCAGCCGATCCCGGCCAAGGTATTTTAAGATTCGATAATGCTGCCTTTGGCTCAGCAACTAAGATGTACATCGACGACCTTGATGATGCAGGAAATGATCTTTCTCCGCTCTTTACAGAGTTAGACATTAACGCAAGTGGTGTAAAAGGTCTTCTCAGAATTATTGATGCGGCCGACATTACTAATTTCGCTACATTTAATTATACGGAAATTGTAGACTCAACTGGTTATCATACATTTGATGTAAACCATATTGCAGGTGCAACATCGTTCACGAATAACGCAGATATTAGAATCACGTTCGTAAGAACAGGTGATCCGGGCGTTCAAGGTATTGGTGGTGCCCAAGGTGTACAAGGTGATCAAGGTATTCAAGGGTTGCAAGGTAGACAAGGTGTCCAAGGTTTACAAGGTCATCAAGGTTTACAGGGCATTCAAGGACCACAGGGTCTACTTGGATTCAGTGGTGGCTTAACATTTAGATGGGAATTTAATAGCAGTACTGGTGTTGCAGGAGGTGCTGCAACCAACTTCCCAGGCCTTAACAGTTGGTTGCTCAATAATACTGACGTTACTCAGGCAACAGAATTATACGTTGACGATCTTACGGAAACTGATCGTCGTGTAGATGGGTTGTTCGATTATTTAGATACTGTCGGTGAAGGTCAAATCTTTATTAGAACTCCAAAAGATCCGACAGACGATTCATACGAATTTGTCATTTATCAATTTACTAATTGGACGTGGAGCACAACTGGCACAGGAAAAGATTGGGGTCACTTTGATATTTCTTGGGTGGCCAGTGGTCTACTAGGTGGGACTGACGCCAACCCAGGCACTTCATGGCAATCTGGAGCTGCAGCAGTATATGGTGACTCAACGATCATCAACTTTATTCCAAAGGGTGATCAGGGTGTCCAAGGTGTACAAGGCGTTCAAGGATTTACTGGAGCACAGGGTTTTGCAGGTGTAGCCGGTGGCGTAACATTTAGCTACGACTTTAACTCTGATACCGGAACAGGCATTGTACCTTCTGGTGAATTGAAGTTTAATAACGGCACGCTTTCTTCTGCAACTGAAATGCGAATTAGTGATACCACGCAAAACGGTATCAATCTCGATACATTCTTCCAGAATTATATCGTTAACGCATCTGGTGCGATTAAAGCATTCTATAAAGTTATTTCGGTCGACGATCCTTCAATCTACGTACTCTACGCAGTAACTGGAACCTCGAGCAGCTTAACAAATTATGTATTAACAAGTTCATTTATCGCAGCCTCATCTGGTGCGACCGCTGCTTACTTTACGTCTAATCCAAACGTCTTTATTACATTTAGCCGAAATGGTGACGATGGTCCGCAGGGTATTCAAGGTGTACAGGGTGTTCAAAGTGTTCAGGGTCTTCAAGGCCTACAAGGTAATGACGGTGCAGGTGCACAAGGTATTCAAGGTTTGCAAGGTGGTCCAGGCTTCCAAGGTGCGGCCGGTGGATTTGGTGGTGTAACGTTTGATTACACATTCGTCGGGCCACCCGCCACGGGTGGTACGGATATGGCAACCAATCCGGCCGCTGGTAACCTCAAGCTTAATAACGCTGTTGCATCATCTGCTGATGAACTTGCAATTCACGATAGAGATGACAACTTTATCGATATTAGCCAATTCTTACAAACCATTGACGATTCTACAAGTCCTATTAAAGGTCATTATAGAATATCGAGAAAGAATGCGCCAGAAGACTTTGTTCTTTACGCAATTGATGGAAGTAATGTAGATGCTGGGTCATATACACGAGTACAGTCTTCTTACGTTGACGGATCACTCGGAACTGGAACATTCACAAATGGCGACGATGTTATTATTACATTTGCTCGAACCGGTGACATTGGTGCAGATGGCCCACAGGGTGTTCAGGGTGTTCAGGGTCTTCAAGGCCTACAGGGTATCCAAGGACAAGACGGTGGCGCAGCAGCAGCCGGTCCGCAGGGTATTCAGGGTCTTCAGGGTCTTCAAGGCCTACAGGGTGACGACGGTGGTGCTGGCGCACAAGGTACTCAAGGTGTTCAAGGTTATCAAGGTACAGACGGTGGCCCAGGTATTCAGGGTCCTGCGGGTGCGGGTACCCAAGGTGTTCAAGGTTTACAAGGTCCACAGGGTCCGCAAGGTTTTGTAGGCTCGGGCGGGGCAGGTAACCAAGGTGCTCAAGGTTTCCAAGGTATAATTGGTGACCAAGGCGTCCAAGGGATACAGGGTAACGACGGTGCAACCGGTCAAGGTAGTGGTGGTGCCCAAGGTATTCAAGGTGTTCAAGGCGTACAGGGTCTTCAGGGTAATGCAGGTAGTGGCGGAAATGGTGGCCAAGGTGTCCAAGGTTTACAGGGCATGCAAGGTCTACAAGGACCGCAGGGTATTACTGCATCAGGCGGCACAGGTCCACAGGGTGTTCAAGGTTTACAAGGTCCACAAGGTCTTCAGGGATCGGGTTCGCTCGGTGGGCAAGGTGTACAAGGTATACAAGGATTCCAAGGCTTCCAGGGTACTGTTGGACAAGGATCTGGCGGAACACAGGGTATTCAGGGTCTTCAAGGCTTTGACGGTATTCAGGGAACAACAGGTACGGGTGGTAATGGTGTACAAGGTTTCCAAGGTCCGCAAGGCTTCCAGGGTGTTCAGGGTCCTGCAGAAGCAGCACTAGACGGTAGCCAAGGTGTTCAAGGTTTCGATGGTTTCCAAGGTCCGCAAGGTATGCAGGGCTTACAAGGTGGAGATGGTAGCGCAAGCGAAGGTACACAGGGTGCGCAAGGACCACAAGGATTTACCGGAGCCGATGGCTTACAAGGTGTACAGGGTTACGACGGTTCTACTGCAGCGGGTTCACAAGGTTTCCAAGGTCCACAGGGGCTTCAGGGTTTCTTAGGTCCACAGGGTACGACTGGTGCAGGAGCGCCCGGTGCACAGGGTGCGATTGGTTTCCAAGGTGTACAAGGTAATCAGGGTACTGGAGGAACGGGAACAACTTCTTCAGTCGACGTAGCAAATATTTACGCTAGCGGGCTACAAACTACGGCATTATTCGTAACGTTCGTACAGGGTGGTTCGGGTAATAGAACGCTTTATGCTACAACAGGTGCCAATCCAGCTGGCTCTAGTGTCAGTAACTTCTTCTACCAAGCCTCGACAAGTAAGCTTACTGTTGAAAATATTGACGTCGATGGTAATCTTGATGTTGAAGGTAATTTAACCGGCGGTAGCGATGGTGTAGTTAATGTATCTGGAAGCTTGACCGCTACTAACGATATTACTACAAACTCCGATGAACGCTTGAAAGAAAATGTTATTGATATTGAAAATGCTCTTACTAAAGTATTAGCTATGAGAGGTGTTGAATATAATCTCATCGGTGAATCTGATAAGAAGATTGGACTCATTGCTCAGGAAGTTGAAAACATTATTCCTCAAGTAGTGAATACTGATGAAGCTACTACGTTGAAGAGTGTTGCGTATGGTAACGTGGTAAGTGTTTTGATTGAAGCAATTAAGGAGCAGCAGGCTCAAATTGACCAATTGAAAAACAACACTTAATGAGTATGAGTAGAATATGCCTTTACAAACAAGTGGTGCCATAAGTCTCTTAGATATAGCCGGCGAATTCGGCGGTGGCACTCCTCATTCAATTAGCGAATACTATCGCAACGGTGGGCTTGTTTCTACTAACGGTTATAATCTGAATATTCCAACAAGTGGGACTATAGCGTTTAGTAATTTTTACGGTGCTCGAGCAAGTGGCTTTGAGTATCGTATGAGCGAGGATAGTTGGAACCAGAACAACGGGGTTTTCTATTCCACCCCTGGTGCATATAATACGCGATTTTTTGCAAGCTATACTACACCGGTTTGCCAAGGCGCTACATTTTCAGGACAAGCAGAAGTTGGTTGGATTTCCTACGGTGGATATTATCTTGGATGGGCCGCTGTACGCGGTGCGTCTTATCTTTATGGAAATAGAACTTTTGCCTTCGCGGCCGCGCAAGCAAGAGGATGGTCATCTGGTTTTCTTTCGGGCTCATATACGAATTGGGCTAATGCCACGAGTACTGGGTCATATGCTTCAACTGGCAGTAATCGCTATCTTTATTATGGCTATCAAAGTACAAACATGGCAGTAAATGTAAGCCAAAGATATCGAACAAGCTATGGTCGTGCGTACGCAGCACAGACATATATATTACAGATTTAACGGGGTTTAATTATTATGAGTGAATATACTTACACTATTCTTAAAGAAGACGAAAGAGAAAACCACGTCGTGGTATTATATGCCCGAGGAATTGATCGAGCAGACAACGTAGTCCTCAGAGTGGGTATACCTCCCGGCGAGTGGAACGACGAAAAAATTAAAAAAGAAATTATTTTAAACGCGCAAACTGTATTTGCTATGTGGGCTGATTTAGATGCGTTCGAACCTTCTGGTAACGTAGACCTTTCTACGAGAATAGACATCCCACAAACGTTTACGACTGATCCACTTCCATACGTTGACCAAGAAAATGAAGATTTAGTTCAAACACTCGTAGAAGCAGAAGATGGTACACAAACGTTACAGCTAACTGTTCAACCTAAAGATTTAGAACATAAAATAAACAATCATAAAGAAAAAGCTGCGTCAGATAGGTGGGGATACGAGCAATTAGGTGTTCGTTGGACTAAGTCCGATGGAACAGAATTCGTTTTTATGATGGGTGAATTAGATCAAGCTCGATGGTCAAACGCACGAGTCGCTGCTAATGCTGGTTTACGAGAACCAACATCGTCGTGGAAAGCTATTGACGCTCAAACAGGTAATGTTACTTGGATTCAATTGTCTAATGAAGAAGTAATAGAAATTTCTAATCTTATTTTTAGACAAGTCCAAATGTGCTTTGATGCAGAAGCTGCAGTTAATGCTAAAATTGATGCACACGATTTTTCATCTTCATTCGTTCAAGAATATATGACATTGGCTGGAATCACAGAAGAAGATTTAACACCAGCAAATACTACACTTGACGCTACAGAATGATGATAGGGGCTTCGGCCCCTTTCTTTTGATTCCTTTATCCGAAGAATTATAAATAGAGAAAAAAGGAATTAACATGTCTTCTAGAGCAAATATTTACATCGATCAGGGTGCTGATTTTCGAGTCAGCCTAGAACTTTTTGATGCTGACAATGATGAGTTAGACGTAGATAACTATAACATTTTTGCTACTATGCGAAAGTTATATTCTACGACTAAGATAACGGACTTTGATATTGAGAAAGGTCCGGACACAAATGATGTCACGCTTGTTCTTCCTGACGAAATCACAGTGAACCTCAAGCCCGGCAAATATCAATACGACGTGTTGATGGAAAAGCCAACCGGTGAAATTTCTAAGATCGCTGAAGGTCTCGCTATCGTAGTCGGTACTATCACTGACACAACAACCTATACTCCAAGTTCAGTCAATCAATTGCCTTCTGATGGCGTTGGTGACGGTGGCACTTTTTAATTAGAGGAAAAGTAAATGTCAAGTCCATTCACTTATCTACATAAAAGAAGTAACGTAGTAGATAGACGCCCAACTACAGAAGATTTATTCGAAGGCGAAATTGCTCTCAATACTTATGACGGTAAGCTATTTTTTAAAACAGTTCAAAATGGTATTGAAGATGTTATTGAAATCGGAGAAAATTTCGATGGCCAATATGCAAGTTTAACGGGTGTTCCTACATTACTCAGTGCATTCACAAATGATCCTGGCTATATTACTGATTATACTGTTACTCTTGCAGATGTAACTCAACACGAGACAGGAATCACTATTACAGAATCACAAATTAGTGATTTGCAAAATTATTTGACGTCTGTTTCTTTTGGGGATTTGACGTCTACACCGACTACACTTGCTGGATATGGAATTACAGACGCAGCGACTGCTGCACAAGGTGCTCTCGCTGATTCTGCATTGCAGCCAGGTAGAAACATTAGTACACTTCAAAATAACGTAGGTTATTTGACGTTCGTATCTAATACTGATGTCACACAACACCAATCTGACATTCGTATTTTACAATCTCAAGTCACAGATTTCTATGTGTCAAACACTGACGTCACTCAACATAATTCAGATATTCGTATAGTCGAATCTCAGATTACTGACTTGAGACCATATCTTCTTTCTGTTTCGAATACGGACGTTACACAACATAACTCAGATATTCGAATTACTGAGTCTCAGATTACTGACCTACAGGGTTATGCATTACCTAATAATGCAATGAACTTTACGAATAAGACCGGTAATATTAGTCAATGGACCAATGATGCGAACTATATTACTACAGCCGGTGAAATCAACGATCTAACCGCGAACGTAACTTGGGACACAGTTCCAGATCAGTTTATTTCTCAATCTGCTGTCGTACAATATGAAGGTAACCTTATCATCTTCGAAAATCAAATCGGAGACTTACAAGCTTACCTCACGGCAGTATCAAATACAGACGTAACTCAGCATCAGTCTGACATACGAATTAACCAAAGTCAAATTGTAGACTTTAACGTATCAAACACAGACGTTACTCAACACCAAACTGATTTGAGAATTACTGAGTCTCAGATTACTGATTTGAGACCATATCTTCTCTCAGTCTCGAACACTGACGTAACGCAACATCAGTCTGACATTCGTATTACTCAAAGCCAAATCACAGATCTTGGTGTATCGAATACTGATGTTACACAACACCAGGCTGATTTGAGAATTACTGAATCTCAAATTACAGATTTACAAGCATACCTCACTTCTGAAACGACGACAGTTCTTACGGCTAATAGTGTAAGTCAAGAACTTCGCTTTACAGACGAGACAGGTGCAGTTAATGCAGTCGATCTCAGTTGGGCAGTCGATGACACTAACTTGGCTCGATTAGTGAGTGGTACGCTTGACGCTAATACAGGCATCGCAACATTTGTGAGAGATGACGCATCTACATTTACAGTTAACTTCAATCCTTTATTTGATGATACAAACTTAACTCGTATTACTACAGGTGCGTTTAATGTAAACAACGGAGACTTGACTCTTACTCGGTCAGATAACACGACAGTTATTACTAATTTAGAAGGTCGTTATTTGACAAGCGTTTCAAACACTGATGTTACTCAACATAATTCAGATATTAGAATTACTGAGTCTCAGATTACTGACTTGCAAGCTTATTTGACTGCTGAAGTCGATCCAGTTTATACTGCAGAAAAAGGTCAGCCTTCTGGTACGGCAACTCTCGATGCTGTTGGCCAATTACTCGATCAAACGGTTTCTGCAAATAACGTAACTCAGCATGAAGCAGCGTTAACGATTACTGAATCCCAGATAAGTGATTTGCAACCATACCTTACAACTTATACTGAGTCTTCTACTCTTGACGATGTAATACAGAGAGGAAACTCTACTACCACAACAGCGATCATTCCATTCCTTTATGCTAATCAAGCAGCATTCCCTAATGCTTCGACTTATCATGGTGCGATTGCTCACAGTCATGCCGATGGTGCAATGTATTTTGCTCATAGTGGTAGCTGGAATAAACTAGCAAATGATAGCGATATTGCTAACATGGTTGAGACTACCGATTCTGTAAGTGTTCTCAGCGATGTAGATACAACAGGTGCGGTTGATGGATCTATACTTGCATATGATAATGGTACCTCTACGTGGAAAGTCAATTCTGGTGCTACCTCAAGTGTGATTGCACCGTTTGCATTTGCTGTTGTTAATAGCACATCGAATGGCTCTGGTACAGGAATTAGCTGGTCAAACTGGAATGGATCTAATTATACGTTCGACTTTACATTTGATAGTGCTCAACCTGATACTAACTATGCAGTTATTACCGATTGTGATGTTTTCGATAACTACTTCGTTGAAATCTCTAATAAAACAGTAAATGGTTTTACGGCGGGTTTCTATGATGACACACAAAGTCGTACCCCAAGCACATTCTCGCCGTTCACATTTGTAATCTATGGATCGACTCCAACAAATAATATTTTAGGAACGGGTAATCTTTCGACTGATCTTACTGTTTCAAATGCTTCGCCAGGAACTGCGGGCCTTGCATACGATTCTGGTAATACAGCGCTTATCTTTACACCACCCGATTTGTCGAGTTATCTCACATCTGTTTCGAATACAGACGTAACTCAGCATCAAACAGATATTAGAATTACTGAGTCTCAGATTACAGACTTACAATCATACTTAACTGCTGAAGCAGATACACTTGCTACTGTGACTGGACGAGGTAGTTCAACTACAGACGCAATAACAGTAGGTGGTTTAAGTTTTAATGCTGCAGACGGTATACAAATAGATGCGCTAGAGTCACTCTTATTTAATATTGACTCTGACAACGATCAAACGAACAGGGTTTTTGGAGTAAAAACCAATAGTGCTGACACTCTCTTTACTATTCAAGATAACGGTGATGTAGCAATTGGAACTCATGCACCTGTTTCCAAATTAGATATAAGAGAAGAAGCGACCGGTGGCTCTGCACAAATTCGTCTTTACAATACGGACAACTCTAACACCACAACGCAAACTGCATCGTTATTCTTATCACCAGATTCGAGAGGTAATGGTGCCTTAATATTTGGTAAAAAAGAAAATGCAGACTTTAGCACCAGTGCAAGTAGAGATGTTGCTCTAGTTTTCTCACCCGTTTTAAATAACGCACAAACAGAGGCTATGCGCATTAAGTCTGGCGGCGAGGTTGGTATTGGTGTAACACCTCTAGCTCCTTTCCATGTAAGAAAAAGTACCGCAGTTGCTAGTGAGCAAGAAGTTGGTAGATTTGAAACATTCCTCACCGGTGGAACAAACGGGCAACAGCTTTTAAAAGTGCTGGCAAACAATACCCCTACTACTGGCGAATATTCTCGATTTGAGTCCATATTTATTGATAGTCTCGGGTCTTCTTCAGACGCAAGCTTTGAATTTAACGGAACACTTACTGTAGATTATGCAACTTCAGGATCTTCAACTGGATACTATTTCTCAACGCCGAGCACTACGGGTCTTCAGTGTTCAAATGGTGGCGTAGGTGGCACAACTATAAGACTTTATAATAACAATGTAGAGGTACTAGAGCATAATCAAGTTCTGAACATTGCTAAATTTGCTACGCAAGTAGAGGTAGAAGATACTACAAACTCTACTTCTGCTACTACTGGTGCTCTTATTGTCGATGGTGGTGTAGGTATTGCAAGTGATCTCTATGTCGGCGGAACAATTACTGAGCTTTCATCCATTAGATATAAAGAAAATGTAAGAGACCTAGACGCTTCAATAATCCCGCAGTTGAGACCCGTCTTATATGACGAGAAAGACTCGGGCGGAAAAGATATTCCGGGCTTGATTGCAGAAGAAGTTGCAGAAGTATGTACCAATGTTGTTAGTTATAATGAAGAAGGAAATCCAGAAGGTCTTCAATACTCGAGGCTCATTCCATATTTGATTGATCACATTCAAAAGCTTGAGAAAAGAATCGAGGACTTAGAAAAGAATGGCTAATCTTTTATCAGGCACAACTGTTACTGGATTTACTTATGGTACTGTGTTTTCAGTGCCGGCCGGTTTGAGCAGCGATCAACAAGAGTATCCGCAACAAGATCCTTGGGGTAATTTTACGAATCTCAGCGCTAATTTATCTGCCCGGAAATTTGGAGATTGGGTTGATTTAGCTATTCAATTAGATGGGATAGCAGAAACCTCAGCACCAGGCTTTGTATCAAGTCGAGTCATTTATACTTTACCCGTGGGTTATAGACCAACCGGATACGCAAATTCAGGAGCTGTTAGACCACCACCATATGATACTATTATTACGACAGGTATGCTTCGAGTCGCAGGTGATACTAATTCATTCGGTGGCGATAACATAAGACACGAAGGCGCGATTGAAATACGAATCAGCGGAAGTAATGGCTCTGTAAAAGCATTCACTGGCCCAACTGGTGCCGATACGCTTGGGGGTAATGCCCCTAATAACTCGGGAAACTTATCAAGTGGAACTGCTTATACAATTGCAAATAATAATTCTTGGACTACAGTTTTAGTGAGATATTGGGCGGGAACTGTATAATGGCTAATCTAGTTGCTGTTAATGTAACGGGACCTGTGTATATATCAGATCCAGCGACCACAACTTATAGCGCGCTATGGACCTCTATAACTCCTTTGAATAACTGGACTGCTTTTAGTAACGATCCATATTCTACAACTAATTCTGCGTTGTGGAATAGCGGAGCAAATGTCGCACCTCGATACACAAAAATAGATGGAACCGTTTTTGTCGAAGGTATAATAAAATATTCTTCCGCCGGTAATGATCCCCCCTATCTAGACGTGTGGCAATTTCCGATGGGATACAGGCCACAGCACCAGGACGGATCGGGCGGCACATCAATTGCGGTGTATCCAATTGTTAGCGGCGGACCAATTAATAGTAATCGGATAAGATATCGTTGGAGGATTTTTAGCACCGGGCTGGTTAGACCCGATGAAATTAGCGGAAGTACTCCAAATGATTATGGATGTCCACATCCAGGTAATCAACCAATGAGTATCAATTTTTCTTTTTGGGCGGGTGAGTAATGGCTAACTTACAACTTACATCTTCTTCTATTAGTAGTTTTAATATTAGTGGAGGAATTACTGCAAGTAACTCGCCATGGATTGCGTTTAGCGGATCGAGTTTTGGCACGTTTGGATACCAACAGTTCCCTAATTTTTTAACGGGATATTTTGGATATTATTCTACAACACAATTCACACCTGGCTACGCAAAACACCAAAATATTGTAAAGGTGCAAGGATTAATATCTACATATCCAAATAGTGATTCAACTTATGGTGGCACTGGTTCTCGATTAAATTACACGCCAGGATCGATGAGTGAAGAAATAGTTTATACATTACCGACGGGATATAGGCCAGGAAGAACACTTATGTTTCCTGCAATGACGGGCCCGAATATGTCCTGGCCGCACAATCAGGGTAGTGTATCCGCAGACGGACCTGAAAATCTTATAGTAGATACGAGTGGAAATATTAGGTGGTTTGGATCTGGAAATCAAAATAGAGAATGGATAGCACTCGATTTCGAGTTTATAGCAGCTTAAGAGGAATTAAAATGGCACGCGAAGAAATTACATGGGAAATTGAACAAATAAAATACGCTAAAGTAAGCGGTGAATTAGAAAACGTTATTTTAGAAGTATTCTATAAACTTATTGCTTGGTATGATATGATTGTACCCGATGAAACTGATAATTTAGATGAAAATTTAATGATCATAGATCCTACTAAAACTAAAACAATCGAGAATGGCGTTACAGTACACGGATCTATTAAGCTCGATCCACCCGGTGATGCATTTACACCGATTGATCAACTTCCTAAAGATGATGTTGTAGCATGGATAAAGACGAAGCTTGGAGAAAGTCAAGTAGCTGCGTTGGAAACTACAGTAAGCGATAAGCGCGCAAATTTAATCGACACGAATATAGATCGTGGTCGGCCTGCTCATTGGGATCCCGTACTTTAATTTTCTGAGTAAGTGCACAAACCATAAATAGCTTATGGAACTTTATATGTCTTAAGCTATAAAAAGAACAATAGGAAAGTAAGGGATGAGCATCAAGGTAAAGGTAGGCGGCTCGAAATCAATCCGATCTGTACCGAAGCAAGACGCGACTCGGACAGTCGTCGCGGCTGGTGAAAAGAAGCCAATCATTACTCCAGATTCTATTACGTTAGGTATAGATACAGTAGGCTCTTATGTAGCCAGTATTCAAGAAGGTATCGGATTAGACGTTACTCCTAACGATAGAGAAAACGCCGAAATAACAATCTCTCACGAGATTACGACATCAGCAGTTAGCTCCAATAACTCTCTCTTAGGTATTACCACAAACATCGATATTGATCAATTTGGTCATATCACTGCGTTCTATAACTCCGAACTGAATCCTCTGAACTTTACTTCAGACGGAACTCTCATTACAGCCAAGGATATTATACTTGGTAATACTGCGATTACGATTGGCGAATCGACTACTGATATTAGTGGATTAACCACGTTCAACGTCGGTAATGTAAATTTTGCTGGTGATACAATATCAGGTCCATCACTACAATTTAGCTCAAATAACGGAGTTATTAGTGTTGGCGGCGCGACAATTTCAAATGTTGGGGCACCTGTTGCTAATACTGATGTAGTTACACTCGGTTATCTTGGTACTTCTCTTAATACAGTACCCGATCCAGTTGATCCAACCGACGCCGCAAACAAAAGATATGTAGATTTACAGCGAGATAACATTCTTTCGAGAATGACTGCTCTTGCTGCAACAACAGCAAATCTTCCCAGCGGATATGTTTTCTCTGGAAATCAAATTACTCGAACTCCTACAGGTACACTTAACATTGATGGTGTGACAGTTTGGAGTTTAGGTGATGGGCTACTCGTTAAAGATCAAACAGACGCTACGCAAAATGGTCACTACGAATTAATACAAGTCGGTGATGCAGTAACTCCTTGGATTTTTGAGCGATCTGACCTTACAAATGAAGATAAAGAAATCGCTGGAAACGCGGTCTTTGTTACCGACGGTTCAACTCATGCGAAAACGGGTTGGGTTGCTACTGTAGCAGATGCTGAAAGATTTGTTCTTGGAACTGACGACATTACGTACGTGCAATTCCAAGGTGTTGGTACTTTCACTGCTGGCCGCGGACTTTCTCTTGTCGGTGATACTGAGTTTGAGGTAGATTATGCTCAGACTTTATCATCTATTACTGGTTTGTCGGATAGTCTAATTATAACATCTGATGTAGTCGATGTCAATAGTTCAGGCGGATTAATTTTACCGGTAGGTACAACTAATGACAGGCCGACTGCTGAACGGGGGATGATTCGTTATAATACGTCTGATTCTCGCTTTGAAGCTTATAACGGAACGACATGGTCAGGCCTAGGCGGTGTTGTTGATTCTGATCAAGATACATTTATTCGAGCAGAGACCTCGGCCGGAGCCGACGGTGATGATCTCGAATTCTTTACATCGAATATCCGTAGACTGATTATTGATGATCAGGGTGATATTACATACGGTGCTGGAAATAATCGATTTACTATTGATTACTCAACAGGCGACGCATCATTTATTGGTATTGTAGATTTCAGATCTCGCAAGGCGATAATCGTTCCATCGGGCTTTACGAGCGAGAGGCCGAACCCTGCTGAGCCAGGAATGCTTCGCTTTAACGAGCAAACAGATCAATTCGAAGGATATAATGGAACGGCATGGGGTACTCTTGGTGGTCTAAAAGACTCGGACCAAGATACCTATATTCAGGTTGAAGCTTCACCCGGTACTGATAACGACGACATTAACTTCTTTACCGCCGGCACTAATAGAATGTCCATCGATCAAGATGGTGACTTTAGATACGGCTTAGCTCAAAATAGAATTACATTTGACTATCTTACTGGAGACGCAGTCTTCCTTGGTGCAGTAAACTTTAATTCTGTTGGTGCAATTACAATTCCAAATGGTGCTACCTCGCAGAGACCTTCTACTGCTGATCAGGGTATGATTCGATATAACACTACGGACAGCGCGTTCGAAGGTTATAACGGAGCACAATGGATTGGGTTAGGCGGTGTTATCGATGCCGACCAAGATACAAAGATTATCGCAGAGACATCATCTGGTGCCGATAACGATCAACTCGACTTTTTCACCAATGGAACACACGTTCTAAGAATTAACGCGGCCGGTAACATACGCTACGGTACATCATTTAATCGATTTACTGTCGATTATGCAACCGGCGACATGACTACTCGTGGTACTCTTCAAACTGTTGGCCAAGCTACATTTGCTTCTGCAAACGTCGAAGATCTCACGATTACTCAAGTAGTCGTTGCTGGAACAGATGGCGAGCTCGAAGGTACTGCTGACTTTACATATTTCAATGGACTGGTCACTGTACCAGATCTTGACGTAACTGGCGATCTTGATGTAACCGGCACAATGGCGATTGGTCAATTAAGCGTTGGCGATCTTGATAAAAATAGAGTCGTCTTTGTTGGTGATAACGGAAGACTCTTAACTGACACCACATTTAGATTCAATCCAGATACATCAACATTTATTGTTGGCGGTGACATTGATGTAGATGGCAATTTGACGATTGGTGGCAACCTTATCATTGGTGATGCGCCCACAGACTCAATCACAGTATCTGCTGATTTTGAAAGTGACTTGGTACCTAACGAAGTCGGTAATTACTCTCTCGGTACGATTGGAAAGAATTGGTATCGAGTTTATACGCCGACTATTATTTCTGATACAGAAATTGTTACGATCGACGGAGCTGGTGCACTTAAGCTACCAATAGGAAATCGTTTAGAGCGTCCTACTGGCTCGGCCGGTATGATTCGCTTCAATTCTCAGGATAGTCGATTCGAAGGATATGACGGCACTCGATGGGCCGGCCTTGCGGGCTCGGTCATTGACGTAGACCAAGATACTAAGATTACTGCCGAATCGTCTGCTGACATCGATAGACTCGAATTCTTTACGCAAGGAACGCGCCGATTCTTTATTGAAAATACTGGTGAGATTACTACTGATCCTTCTCAAGATCTTGTCTTTGATGTGGGCGGTAATATTAATGTTGGTAGTACTATTATAACAGGTGTTGCAGCTCCTGTCAACCAGTCAGATGCAGTTAATTTAGACTATTTAGAAAATACTTTCTCGTCAACACTTGGAATTGTAGATGGTCCTCTTCTTGGTACTCAGCGAGATCTCGAAGTTACAGACGATCCTAAAGTTAGACTCGTCAATGGACTTGAAGTTAAAGCTTATTCTTCTGCTAATAACGCCGTTGACATCGGCCTTACTTCTCCTATGGCTGGAAGTACAGGCATCTATGGTAACGATGGATTTACACCGCGAATAAGAATTACCGAAGACGGACGAATCGATTTTGCGACTGAGATTCCAGTAGAGCTTCAAGCTAACGCGATTCCAGACTTCACTGAGACATCTCGTGATATTATCGCACTCATGCTTGAAGAAGGTGTACAGCAAGGTATCAGTGTTGTCAACGATGACGCCAACGATACGATGGACTTCATTGTCGATGACTTCGACATTATTCTAACTGGTGATGTCATTGGTTCGGCACGAGTTCTTGCAAACTCAAACACTACGATTTCAACCTCTATTGATTTTACAGCTAATGCTGACGATCGTTATGTTAATGAAACCGGCGATACTATGACCGGTGACCTTGCTGTTCCGAAACTTCTTGATGCAGCAAATAACGATTTTTATATTGAACCTGCTGCAACTTCTCAAATTAACAGTGCTATTATCGGTTATGGCCAAGCGGTATCTCAGCTAACGTTTAGAGATGGTCCTGCTAACCAAAGTTCGATTCTTTATGCGGCTGGCGGTAAGATTGGATTTCTAAATGACGTATATAATTTTGCAGTATACTCTGATAGAAGTGATTCATCTTGGACTGTCGGTGGAGATACAAAGGCCGAAAGATTCGTTGATATAAGCAATCCAAACTATTTCCTCGATCCATCTGGTACAAATTCAGTATTCGTACAACTTGCGCTCGACAATAGCCTTGCAGTTGGATCTGGTAATCTTGTAATTGACGTAAATAGTATTAGTACAGTTGTTACTGATATTACTTTAAATCCAGCCACGGGTATAATTAGAGCTGCTAACTCGGTTATTTCTGATGTGCTCGACCCCGTCGGGAACCTCGACGTTGTAAATAAGAGATATCTAGATAATGAAATAACGACTAGCTTATCTAATCTTATTGGTGGCGAAGGTCTTACATACGATGTAGCTAATACAGCCTTTAGTGCTAACGTTGACGACGTTACATTAGAAATCGTTAATGATGTTATAAGAGTAAAGGATAGCGGTATTGCAAATGCTAAGATCGCTAATCCATTTATATCCTTTGCTGCCGAAACCGGAAACACTGATGTAGTTTCTTTAGGTGAGGTTATTACCTTTGGTGCCGGCGAAGGGATTAATACACAAGTAAGTAATAATCAAATTTTAATCGCAGGTGAACTTGCAACGACTGCCAACATTGGTGTTGCTTCATTTGCCGCAGCAAACTTTAATGTAACTGCAGGAGAGGTGACCGTCGCCGAATTAGACGGTGGTACTTTTTAAAGATCTATATAGATCATAGAGTGGAAAGGGCATACATATGTCGACATTAATCAAGCTTCGACGAAGCGCTGTACCCGGTCGCGTGCCGACTACAGGGCAACTCGAGTTCGGTGAGATCGCGATCAACACCGCTGATGGTAAGTTCTTCATTAAGAAGTTCGACTCCGCAGCAAACACAGAAGTCATAGTAGAATTTAGTGCAGATCCCAACGATCTTCTTGCGCTGATTAAAACAGTCGACGGCGCTAACTCTGGTTTAGACGCAGATCTACTCGACGGGTTAGACTCAACTCAATTCTTAAGGTCAGATGAAGACGATACCTTACAGGGTAGTCTAGTTATTACTGGTGATCTTACTGTTTCGGGGAATACGACCTATGTCAATACAGAAACGATTAACCTCGCTGATAATATTATTACTCTTAACGCTAATCATACAGGCAGTCCGAGTCAAAACGCTGGCCTTGAAGTTGAAAGAGGAATCGCAAACAACGTAACACTTCAATGGAACGAGGCAGGTGACTATTGGGAAATTGCTTCGGGCGGCGTATTAGGAAGAATCATTACGACCGGCGACGAAGGCGCTAACAATGGTTTTGATGCAGATCTTCTCGACGGTCAAGAAGGTACGTATTATCTCGACTATAATAACTTCTTTAACGTACCACCCGCAACATTTGATCTTACATTAGACGGTAAAGTTACTGGTACAGCATTTTCTAACACCGGTATTATGACTCTCACTACAGAGCTCGCAAATACCGGCGTTGTACCAGGCACTTACGGTACACCTTCACAAATTCCAGTTATTACGATCGACGAAGATGGACGAATCACTTCGGCGGGTAATACAGCAGTAGCCGGTGTCGATGACTTTACTTGGGATGCAGCGAATAATCAACTTGTTCTTACGACCGGTGATGGATCAATCTATAACATTTATCTTAATCAATTTAAAGATATTACAGTCGAAGACCTGACCGCAAACTCAGTTAATATTACTAATCTTGGATTTGATTCTCTCGATGTTGAAGGCGATATTAGTGCAAACAATATTCATGTAACCGGCCTTATCGATGGACGAGATATAGCTGCAGACGGCGCCAAGCTTGACTTACTCGAAGATGGATTAGACCTTACACTTACGGGTAAAGTTACTGGTACGGCTTTCTCTAACACTGGAGTAATGACACTCGCCACCGAGTTAGCTAACACTGGTGTAACGCCGGGAACGTATGGAAACGCTTCTCAGATTCCTATTATCACTGTAGATGAAGATGGACGATTAACTGTTGTTTCGAACACCGCGGTTGCAGGTGTCGATGACGTAACATGGTATACAGCAAATAGTACCTTATCGATACTTACAGGTGATGGCTCAGTCTTTAAAGCTAATATTGACGAGTTTGACGAAATTACAGTTAATGGTGATATCATTGTCTCGGGCACCGTCGATGGAAGAGATATTGCGTTAGACGGTGCAAAGCTCGATCGAATTGAAGAAGATCTTACTGTCACATTAACCGGTAAAGTGACAGGTAATGTGACATCAAATACCGGTATTATGACAGTACAAACAGAATTGGCCAATACCGGTGTTACACCAGGCCAATATGGTAGTGGTACATTCGTTCCACAATTTACCGTTGATGAAGATGGTCGTATTACCAATGTTACTGAAATTGCTTCTCCTTCTGGTACGACAGTCGCGAGTACAGATTGGGAAATTGCTAATAACACACTTCAAATTTATTTGACAAGTGGCCAGCAATTTAACCAATTAATTGATCAATTTACTGGACTTGACGCAGATACGGTAGACGGCCAACATGCTGCAGACATTATTGCAAATGCAGCGTCCAACGTTGGTAACGCTAATATCATTATCGAAGCGAACACTGGACTGATAGGTTCGGGATCATTTACACTCAACCAATTTTCAAATACAACAATAACTGTTGAGCACGCCGACACGTCTGATATTGCTGACATTAATCTACTTAATACTGGCTCAGTAATACAAGCTATGACATTCGACCAGTTTGGTCATGTGCTCACAGCAAACACGAGTAATTTTGATCTTCGCTTTTATACGCAGGCTGCACTTGATGGCGGTCAGCTCGATAATCGATATTATACAGAAGTAGAACTCAATGCTGGTCAACTTGATAATCGATATTATACTGAAGCAGAATTGAATCTTGGCGCACTGGATGGTCGATACTATACAGAAACAGAATTACAAAATGGTGCGTTAGACGGTCGGTACTATACAGAAAATGAGTCGGATAATCGATTTGTTAATGTAGATGGCGATACAATGACGGGAGATTTGACAGTCAGCGCAAATCTCGATGTAACTGGTACTATCACGGCTGGTGTAATCGATAGGAATCCAAACATCACTGTTTCACTCACGGGTGACATCGCCGGTACTGCTAATACTACATTAACCAATCTTGGCGATGGCACTATCAGTATTGCAACCACCGTACAGGCTGATTCTGTTGCTCTTGGTACAGACACCACTGGTGATTATGTTGAGTCAATTTCAAACACAGATGGTATCATTATCCTTGGCACAACAGGCGAAGGTGCGGTTCCAATTATTGGCCACGCCGATACGTCAAGTGTAGCTAACGTAAACACAGCATTTAAAGACGTAATTTCAAGTATAGACTTTGACCAATTTGGTCACGTTATAGCACACACAACTCGTACAATGGACTTCCTTACTGTCCAAGAAGCTGATGCGAGATATGTTAATGTTACCGGCGATACGATGTCAGGCAATCTTGACATTCAAGCCACGTTAACTGTACAAGACGATATTCTACAATCTCATGCTCATTACGTAACTGAGTCTGTGACGAAATCAAGCCAAAACGCAGCAACATTATTTGAATTTCCTTTTGCAACATATAATAGTGCAGAAGTAGTTATCACTGCAACAGAAGGAATAAATAGACATATCACAAAGCTTTTAATTGTCCACGATGATACCACAGCATCGGCCACCGAGTTTGGTACAATCGCTACGGGCTCTAATTTAGCAAGTTATGAAGTTTCCATTATAGGTGCAAACGTTCGAATCACGGTTACTCCGGCACAAAGTGCTTCAACTGTATTTAAAATAGCGGCTACCCTTATTGTAGATTAAAATAAATAAAACTAAACGCCAGATCTGGGGAGAGTGAACCGAATGGCAAATGATAAAAAGTTTATAGCCAAAAATGGCTTATTGACTCCGGTCCGCGCGATCATTGGATCGACGACCGATAATGGCATAGACGAATTACAAGTTACAGGAACTAGTAATCTCGCCGGTGCCGTTACAATCGAAAATAGCACGGCTACTACCACGTCACTTGAGGTTGAAAATACCGGCGCTGGTGGTTTTACTCCCGCTGCAAGTCTTGTTAAACTTACCGGTGACGCAGATACTCTCCTCATTCAAAACTTAGTCGGTGGAACATATGAACTGACTAACACCGGCAGCAATAATAAGATTCGATTCTATAATAACACAAACGGGATTGCAATTCAATATGCCGGTTCTGATCGTTTAGTTATTAGTTCAACAGGAAACGATTTTAAAGGTCTTGCTACTTCCACGATCGACGGTAATCGAATCATTACTGTTCTTGACCAAGCAAGTCAAGGTGGTTCATTCGACGCTGCAACTCTTGATCAACTCGATTCAACTCAATTCCTTCGCTCAGATGAAGACGATACCATGTTTGGTAGCCTCATTATTACGGGCGATCTTACTGTTTCTGGTAATACCACGTATGTTGACACTGAAACAATTCTGTTGTCTGATAACATCATTACTCTTAACAGTAATTTTACGTCGGGTACTCCATCAGAAAATGCTGGTTGGGAAGTTCTTCGTGGTAGTCTAGCAACATCATCTATTCAATGGGATGAAGGGAACGATTGGTTTAAACTCATTTCTGCCGGCGTAGATCTCGGCCGAATTATTACCACCGCAGATGAAGGCGCTAATAACGGATTTGATGCAGATACCGTTGATGGACTTGATGCCTGGCAATTCTTAAGATCAGATGTTGATGATACCGCTCAAGGTAATATTACAATCAAAGGTGATCTTACTGTTGGTGATGATGTAGGTGCTGCACAAATTATACTCAACGGTACTGGTCAAGATAGAGTATTATATGCCGATAATGGTGAAATTGGATTCCTTAACGCAGGCTTTAACTGGGCTTTAAAATCTGATACCAACGGTGATCTTGAAGTAGAACGCGACGTTGAAGCTGGAAGAAATGTTATTGGTGCCACTGGAGTTACGGCAACTACGGGTAACGTTACTGCTTCAGCTGGAGATGTAATAGCACAAAATAATGTTACTGCAACGACTGGTGACGTATCAGCCAGCGCTGGTAGTGTAACTGCGCAAGTTAATGTTACTGCGACAACGGGTAATGTTTCAGCTACTGCAGGTGATGTTACAGCAGGAAATAATATTACTGCTCAGAATAATATCACAGCAACTACGGGTAATATTACGGCTTCTGCTGGTGCAATCAGTGCTGCAACAACAGTCACTGCTGGAACCGATGTTATTGGTAAACGATTTGTAGATGCCGACACAAACACATATTACGCCGATCCAGCAAGTAACTCGATTTTTAGTGGCTTGGGTTTAGATGATAACCTATTCCATAATGGTGATACTGACACGAGATTACGTTTCGAAACAGATCATATTAAATTAGAAACTGGTGGAAACACTCGATTCGACGTTAATAATACGAGGGCATTATCTTCACTCGATTTATACGCACCTAATCTTATCGTTAATGATGCACTCATTCATAATAACGATACAGACACGAAAATTACTTTTGCTACTGATACAATAGATCTCGACACCGGAGGTGCAACGAGACTTACTGCGAATAACTCAGGTGTTTCTGTATTTGGTAATTTAAGTGTTAGTGGTGATATTAACGCCGGCGGTGATGTATACGCTTCGATTTACTACGACGCAGACGATAACAATTACTACGCTGATCCTAATGGCACGTCTGTAATGAAGACGATTGGTATTGATGACTACATCGTACACAACGGTGATTCAGATACTAAGATTGGATTCTTACAAAATGATACTTTGCAAATGGATGCGGGCGGAACGACGATTTTCCTTGCACAATCTACTGCAGCAGAATATTACGTCGACGTTTATGGTGAAGGTGCATACTTCAGAAAATACTACGACAACGATAATAACGCTTACTTCCTCGATCCCGGCGATACTACACTCTCTTTAAATGTCGCGGGCCGTGCACGTACGGGTGACGGAACACTAGCATTACCTGCATACTCATTTATTAATGATACAAATACAGGAATGTATCGAAAGGGAGCCGATCAGATTGGGTTCTCGGCTGGAGGTAATGAAGAGCTAGTTATTTACAATAATAGAGTAGAAGCGCCTGGCTCTGTAAGATCACCTATTTTTTATGATCTACCAGACACTACATATTATGGTGATTTTGCCGGCACTTCACAAATGTCGCAAATTGATATTGATTCATATATCCGACATCGCGGCGATACAAATACTTATATGGGCTTCCCCGGCAATGACGATTTCACAATCACGGTCGACGGCACAGAAAGATTAGGTATTGATACTGATTCAGCAGACTTTACTGTTGATGTATACGCACCTAAGTTTATCGATAGCGATAATAATAGTTATTACTTAGATCCTGCTGATGCAAGTTTATCTGCGGTATTAAGTAGTGGTGTTCGTATTCATACGATTGGTAATTATGATCGTTGGTCTGATACTACTGGTGACGGTGGTATTTCATTAGTAGGCGCAGGTGATCGAGCGGTAGGTCAATCGACAACTGTGGCTATTAGTGGTAATTACTCTGGTTCTTATTCATTAATGTACCTTAATAGAATTGATCCTAATGCTAATCCATTCAACGATGGTAATAGGTATATTGAGTTTAGGCACGACGGTACGACTGGTACTAATTTAAGTGGTGACAGCAGTGGTAACCTTTATTGGTTATTACTGGCCGGTACATCACAATCGTATTGGACGCAGGCCGGTTCTGAACTACTTACCATTAATGACAATGGCGACATTGTGGTCGGCGGCAGTAGTGCTACGTACACAGACGGCGGTGATAATACACCCCTTACTGCAGCAATCGATCCTGCTAAACTCCACGTTAATGGATCTATCTACCTCAACGGTGCTAATAATGGTATCATCTTCGGTAGAGGAACTGCATCATTCCTCAGAGACGAAGAACTAGGATTCGGATGGGGCGGCGGTTGGTATATGACCGATGCCACGTATCTTCGTGTTAGAAATGATAAGACTATTTTGTCGGGCGGAGGCGCAACATTAAGTGGTGACGTCTATGCTAATCGCTATTATGACGTAAACTTCCAGCAACGTTGGATTGAGCCTGGCGGTGGCGGTCAATTAGAAGGCAACTTCGAGTTTGCTGCATCTTCTACGGGCACAAGTTATTCTACGGCTGCAATCGAATTAAGAGAAAGCAATTACACAGGAAACGGTACAGCAACTCCTCCTCAACTTGGATTCCATTGGGGCGGTGTTGTAGCATCGAATATTGCGCTTGAGTCAAACGGTCGGATTGCAATACGAAATAATCCCGGCAATGACTATGAGAAGTTTGGTGCATCAGAAATTCATGGTCGCAAATTCTTTGATATAGACAACAATCAATATTCTTTTGAGCCCGCAGTATCGGCCGCTTGGAGATTGCAAACTCCGACCGGTTATCTAGACTTCGGTTCAATGAATGCAAGCTATGTTCACTTCCAAACGGACAGAGATACATTCTATTTTAATAAACCAGTTGCCTTCGACGGAAATATTTTTGGTTACGGCGGTAACGAGACTGCATCGTTTGCTCGATACTATGATAGCAACGATCCTACTTTCTGGGCCGATCCAAACGCCGAATCAATATTTAGAACATTAAAGCTTTATAATAAGGCTGCTCCTCAAAACGATTTTGTTGCATTAACTATTGACAATGGTGACGGAACCGGAGATATTGATGCTCCTGAATCTTGGGTTGCATTTAATTTTAGAGATAGTAATGCAAACTATACACCTCAAGTTCGTATTGGTGGTAGAGCAGGATACAATACTGGTAGCGCAGATAATTTAGATAAAGAAGGCTCTGGTAACTTCATTGTTCAAACATCAATTGGATCGGGTGGTGCTGGTGCAGGTACAATACGAGATACTTTCTGGGTAGACTACCTAGGTAATTCTACTTCTTTGACTTCGTCTCGTGCTCCAATTTTCTATGATTGGACTAATACAAACTGGTATGCAAACCCAGACGGTGATTCAAGACTCAATACAATCACCCTTGATGGTAATGCTGTTCAACTAAGAGAGCCTACTGGCGACTATGGTTCATTCATGGTCGACGGCGGTGGTCGTAACGGATGGGAAGGATTCTCAATCGGCGGCCGTGTTGTCTTTATGCACAACAATTCTTCTGCGGTCGGAATGTACAATGACGTAGACAATGAATGGTTGATGAGATTTGATCTTAACGGATCTAACGATTTATACTATAACGGCATAATACAAGCACAAACGCAAAGTGGATACTTCCTTGCCAATAATGAAATCCGATCACCAATCTTCAGGGACACAACATCACCTACTACATGGTTCGTAGATCCATCGGGTACTTCTCGTGTTAATACGCTGAGAACAAATCGAATTTATCCTGCGTACGATAATGATACAAGCATTTATATCGATTACGTATCCGGCGATTATGGTTCATTGCAGATTAACGGCAACGGTAAGAATGGTTGGAGAGGTTGGAGCTTACTTAGTCACTTTGTATGGATGACACCAGGTGATGCTGTTCGTCACGGCATGTACAATGATGTCGATAATCAATGGCAACAGCAATGGTATCGTGGTGCTGGTACGAGATTATACTACGCAGGTGGAGAGCAATTCTCGATTGAGAACGGTTATGCGCTTGCTACAAACCAAATGCGAGCACCAATTTACCATCCACCGAATAGTACAACTTGGAGACTCGATCTCGACGCCGGTAATACAAGCTATGCTCTAAGAATCCCAGGCATTATTCGTCGAGATAATTTCCAAACTTCTGGTGACGGTAACAATAACGTATTACTCGATACGCAAGATTACACCCATTGGATTTGGAGAACGGCGGGCGACTGGGGTATTATGTGGGCGGGTAACAATAATCCATATCGCTCTTACTTCAGTACTTCAAACCCGAATGAAATTGTCTTTATTGGTAATGGAAATCTAAGAGCTTCTATTGATTTAGACAATGGTGATGCACACTTTACTGGTAACCTCACTGCACCTAATATTGCCATCTCTGGAAGTGGTGGAGATATTTCGCTTAATCCGGCTTATGGTTCTGGTGGTGCTGATCTTGTTCTCTTCGACTTTACTGAATATACACAAGCCGAAGTCACTTCTGGGCTCAAAGGTGCAGAATCGAATAATATCGCGCAGAGCGAATATGTTGATGTTCAAGACGCACCGTTTGCTGGACGAGTCGTACAAACTGGCGCTTATCGAGTCTTTGACTCAGACTATATTCCTGTAGCGCCAGGCGAAGACATTTATGGTGAAATATCTGTTAGGCGCGTGAGTGGTTCTGGCGGTCTTGTTTACATGGGTGTTCGCCGTTACGATAAAGATAAGCGACCAATTGCTGGCAATGATGGTATTACATACTTCGTAGTTAGTAGTAATAACTACACAAGCACGAGCTGGACTACATTCAGAGGCCATACAACAATTCCTACGTCTCACACACCTTATAATGGATCAGACGGCGGAGGATGTAGGTACGTACGTGTAATTGTTCTTATGAACTATCCATCAGGCGGTGGCCCAGCTACTCGCCAATATGGCGGTATTATGCTCAAGCGTCGCAACGTAGAATCGAATTTACTTGTCGATAATGTCGTTGCTAATGATATTCTTGCTGATGATATTACTGCTGATCTTATTGATGCTTATCGATTCAGAGATCGTGATTCTACTGGTTACTACATAGAACCAGCGAATACCACGGAATCTGCGAGACTTAGAGGCAGAATGCTCATCGGCCCAAATAATACTTGGGGTGATTATATCCAAGTTGGTGGTAATGGTAGAGAATATATTAATAACACCGGTGTAGCGTCTGTCGTAACGACTGATGGTAACTTACACATCGATGCAGCTAGTGGTCACCAAACATACATTAATTACTATGATGGCGATAATATTTACTTTGGTAATGGCGGGAATGGAGTTCATTCTCGTTGGCAAAGTAATGGCGATCTTTTTGTTGGTGGCGGTGGCTCTGCCGCGGCAGGCGGATTTAAGCTTGATGTAAATGGAAGCACACAGGTACGCGGAGATCTTTACGCTAACATTTTCCGTGATAGATCCGACCCAGGCAACCGCTACGTTGATCCGGCAAGTACTTCACAAATCAATCGACTTAATGTTAATGAAATTAAGTCTTTCCCGAGTCCAAATTACGGACAGCTTTACTTTGACAACGCTGGACAAGTTTATCCGAGTGGAAGAAGTCAGGTAGTTGGTACAGGTCTAGGAATTTACTCTTCTTATAGTGGAGGTTCGGGTAGTCCATTTACTTATGATATTACTGCGTCTTTCAATAATAATGGAAAGGCATTTGAAATTGCAGCCGACTGGATTAATACGAACAGAACACCTCTTCAAGTAAGATCATTGAGAGATTGCTGTCAGAACTGGACACAGTGGAGACAAATCGCAACCGCTGGTGTAACGTATAATCATGGTGCAGATATTTACGCTTCGAGATATTACGATAGCGATAATGATTTCTATTATGGTGACTTTGCAAGCACATCTCGTGTTGCTGCAATAGACATGTATAGCACTCTTTCTATGATGAATGGTGCGCAAATTCAATTGCGTGCACCAGGTTCGAACAACCTTCGTGGTTATATTCAGGTACGAGATACAAACGACGGCCACTTAAGAATTGCTACCTCGGGTGGTGAAGATATTCGCTTCATGGATGGTGGTCTCGACGGTCAATGGAATATGATTATCAGAGGTGATGGTAATACTCTGATTAATAACTACATTGACGCGACGAGATTTAGAGATCGAAATAGTCCCGGCTTTTACGGTGATTTTGCTTCTACGTCTCAAATGAACGTAGTTGATGTTAATCGCTTGAGAGCTCGCGGCTCGACTGGATATTTCTGGGATGGTAACGAAGATCTCTCTATGTATGTTTATGGTGAGATTGCGAACTCTAACTATGCGGCCGGTAATTTACAACCAGGTGCTTTGAACATCGGTCATACTAATCGTAACTATGCGTGGGATGGAACATCATGGGCCGGCTCAATCAATGTGGGTATTCTTGCTAACACTTCAGAAACTTGGGAAATGGCAATCCATGATAGTGGAGATAGTGTTAAATCTTTTGTCTACTTTAATGGTGGTAGCGATTTCCAAATTGGTCGAAACATTGGCTGGGGTACAAATAGAGTCATACATCCCGGTGGTACAGCGTCTACGATCTATACAGATTGGACGAATACAGGTTATTACTTAAATCCAGCTTCATTGTTTAGTTCTAATATTAATGGCTTTAGTTTAAGAACCAGAGCAATGCTTGGTGGCCCAGGCCATAGTAGAGATATTGTCTATAGTGGTAGTGCTTATTTCCATGCAAGGCCGACTATTACAAGTGACACTAATTATTGGACTGGTGCAGTAGGCTGGAGTAGACAAGACTTTAATACTCGTGTTGCGGATTGGGGCTCGGGCTTTTTTGATACTTGGAGCAATCCACCTAATCAGCCTTCAGGTACATCTCACTGGGTGGGCGTGCAGGCATATCACTATTCTAATGGCTCAGCCAGATATGGTTGGCAGCTAGCCGGCGGACCAATTGCAGGATTAAGATTCCGTAATACATGGTCGTCATTTAGCTCTTGGAAACACATCACAATGTACGGTGTGAATGACGCACCAAGTGGTTCAAATGGTTACCTTTATGCGCGTAGATTTGTAGATACTGATTCGAGTGGCTATTATGCCGACCCAGCAAGCACTTCAAGATGGAATTCTACAGTAAGTAATGAAACTTATACTTACGGGTGGTTCCGTAACTATACTTCGGGTCGAGGCTTATATAGCCAGGCAAACGGCAGACACTTCTATAGTCCAGGCAACGTCTATTGGCACATCGATGGTAGAAGTGATGTTGGCGGTCTTATTTTCTACGATCGCTACAATGGCTCACAAGGAAGTAGTACAGGTCGTCGTGGTTACGTATACTACGATGGTTCCGGTTTTGGATTATTGCATAGTGGTGGCGGTTGGGCTCTTCGTATTTTCAGTGGCAACTCAAACCATGAACTTTATGGTCAGACCTACGCTAATACATTACGAGCTTATATTTTCTATGATCGTAATAATGGCTCGAGCTACTATTCAGATCCAGGCTCTACTTCTCGTCTAAACGTTTCTATCACTAATACGAGCTACTTCAGTTCGAACACGAGTAGAGGCTACGCTCAAGGATATAGTTCGCGGAGTTCTTCTTTACATAGATTCTCTTATATTACAATGAACAATGGAAGCTCGGGTTGGAACGATTATCGCTTCCATGGTATTGCATCGACTGACTATAACAATAACTTTAGTGATAGTATATCGATCAACTCTTATAATGACGTAAACATAAGACTTGATTCGAATAGTAATAACAGCAGCTCTTACTTACGTATTCACGACAATGGTAGAACAAATGCACTTAACGTAGCATATATCGGTAGAGAAAGTAACAACGCAATCGCATACTTCTACAATAGAGTATATGGTGCAATCTACTATGACCATAGCGCAGGCTATTATTTTGATGGCAACTCTACTACAAGATGTAATCAGCTTACTCCAAACAGAATTAACTCACCTTATCCTGGTGGTAACTCTGGTATTACAAGAAGTAGCTCAGCATACTCATTTGGCTTCCAGGAATCTGGTAGTTGGAGTTATCCATATCCTGACTTAGTATTACAATACCACACTGGTATGTCATTTGCTGCTAACCCATCTTACGGTGGTATGCGATTCTTTAATGATTATAACAGTAGTACTGTAAGATTCCAAATTAACGGGGGTTCGGGATCAACCTTAAGTCATAATTTCTCAAATACATGGCTCCACGTTGGTGGTGGCGGTGTTGGTATCCGTAGCACCTATAACTCAGCTACCTTCTATCCAAATAACCAGTCGAGCTATGGTTCTTGGAATATCACCGGATCTAGAAGTGGTTGGAGAGGTCTTTCATTCTCTGATTCAACATATAGACCCCACTTAATGTTTGATGGTAGCTCGAGTGGTGGTTACTATATTCAGGATCTAGGACGTTGGGTATACTATCATAACCGTGCCAGAAACTGTACTGGTTTTGCTTCATCTTCGACGCTTTCAGGATATCGTGTACGTATTAATGGTTCACTTTATTGTAACGGTAACGTTGTTGCTTACTCAGATAGACGTAAGAAGAAAAATATCGTCACAATTGATAATGCTTTGGATAAAGTGTTGCAATTGCGCGGTGTTTACTACGAAAGAAAAGAAGATTTAATTGACGAGCGTGATGACCTCTTTAAGGGACGTCAGCTTGGTATGATTGCACAAGAAGTTCTTGAGGTCGTACCAGAAGTTGTCTCCTATGCAGAGGAAGTCGATGAGTATGCACTTGACTATCCAAAGATGGTAGGCCTACTTGTTGAAGCACACAAAGATCAGCAAGAAATTATAAATAACCAGCAAGAAAAAATTGACAAGCTGGAAGAAATGGTATATAATATGATGCAAAAAATGGAGAACCTATAAATGGCCTTAATTCAATCTTACGAAATTCCCGGCACTGGATTGTCAGCACCAAACGCCTATTTTGTAGTTACGGACGTAAAAGTGCATAAAAGAATGCACGATTTGAAAACACCCGTAGATACTTACGATCCCACTGGTTATACGAACGGTGGAGTCTGGGACGAAGGAACTGAGGTTCACTGGAAAAAAGGATACATTGGTGAAATTTTTATGACTATATGGGCAAATAAAGAAGCTCGAGAAAATGACCAGAAACCTATTGGTATGGCTGGTATAGATGCAAGTGAAGTAGAGGCCGAAGTACATATTGGTACTGAGGGGCTTGACCATCGCTGTGTAATGTTTATTGATGTTGATTCACCAGACAATTATGTTACTCAGGCATACACATATTTAAAGACGCTCGATTATTTTGCCGGCGCAACAGAAGATTAATAAATAGATTTAAATTCAAACGGAGATTAAAAAACATGGCACTTAGCGACGAATTTACATATACATGGGAAGTGACTGGTTTGAGAGTACGCAATCAGGTTAACACTGATGGTGATACTTTGACCGATGCTGTTGTTCAGACTTTTTGGAAAATAGAAGGTACTGATGCAAATGGTCACACAGCTATACACCAGGGTGCAACACCTTTTACTGCTGAAAACGTTCCTGCTGGCGAATTTGTATCTTTTTCGTCATTGACAGAAGAAACTGTTTTGGGCTGGATTCAAGACTTTGTTAATAATGATAGGGTTTATAGCGCCCATATCGTAGAAGTTATGCAGAGAGACATTGATCGTGAGCATAACGTTAGAGATGCTTCAATGCCTTGGGCCCCTGAAGAGCCAGTAACGCCGACACCAGGTGCGCCCAGCGAAGACGAACTTGGAGAAAGTGCAAACACTGCTGCACCGGAGTAATTCATGAATTATTCATGGAAAGTTTTAGAAATTTCCAAAAAAGATGTGACGAATCAAGATGGTGTTGTTTTATCTGACTCTGTAATACAAATTAGTTGGAGTAAAACAGGCACAACAGACGATGATGTTGAAGCATCTTATGTGGGAAAAACTCATTTATCTGCTGAAGAGGTTGCAGAAGCAGACTTTGTTGCATATGAATCTCTTACTGAAGATATTGTTCTTCAGTGGATTTCTTCGTCTTTGAGCGATGCTGACGTTGCAATTATAAATAAATGCATACAAGACAAAATCAACAAACAAGGTGTAACGAAAACAGAAGTATTCCCTTGGTCTTGATTTTCTGAGTTGAATTTATACATTATGGAGGTATTATGCATGATCTGCGTTTGCATGGTCTCGTTTACTACGCATTAAAAAGGGGTGGGTCAATTCACCCCGTTATCTTACCTAAAGAACTTACAGGCGAAACAGGTATCATGAATCCTTCTCTCTTTAATAGAGATGGAAAATTATTCATGAATGTTCGCCATGTAAATTATACGCTTCATCATAGTGAAAATCATAAATTTCCCCATTGTTATGGGCCTCTTCAATATATCCATCCAGAAAATGATATTAGCTTAACGACACATAATATCGTATGTGAGCTTGACGCTGATATGAATTTGCTCACTGCTGGCCAAGTTAAAATGAACTTTAACACGAAGCCAACGTGGAATTTTATTGGCCTTGAAGATGCTCGACTTTTTGTATGGGAAGATCGAATGTTTCTTTGCGGTGTAAGACGAGATGCTTATGACGACAAAGGCACTGGGCGTATGGAGCTTTGTGAAATAGATTTTGTAGATGGTATATGGCAAGAAATTGGAAGGTACCCTATCCCCGCTCCTCCGCCTAATAAATCTTACTGTGAAAAGAATTGGATGCCAATTCTCGATAAGCCATGGCACTTCGTAAAATGGACTAATCCCACAGAGGTCGTAAAGTTTAACATTGAAGATGGGACAACTGAGCAAATTGTGCATGAACAAACACGAACCTATCCTACACTCTGGCGTGATGTAAGAGGCGGAACTCAGGTTGTACAAATCGCGCCAGATCGAAGAATGGCGATCACTCACGAAGTTGATTTGATGAAAGATAGCCATGGAAGAAAAGACGGTCACTACGCTCATCGAGCAATCATTTGGGATGATGATTGGAACATTATTAGTCATACTAAAGATTTTACTTTCATGGGTTCACAGACTGATTGGAGAGTAGGATCTCAGCACGTAATTGAGTTTGCCACCGGCCTAGCATTTGCTGGGACAGATGCTTTGATTTCTTATGGCTTCCAAGACAATGGAATTTTTATATTGAAGATGCCGCAAGAGGTTTTCTTTGATTTCGTAGTGAGAGGATAATATGTTAAATGAGTTAGTTACTGAGTTTGCACTTGATTCAAAGAATCCTCAAAAAATATTCGATATGGCTAGAGAATATGATAGGCTTGAGCAAGGCGCAATGGCGATTGGTCTTTATTTGAGAGCAGCAGATATCGAAGAAGAAGACGTAGATTTTCAATATAAGTGTATGGTGTATATGGCCGAAGCTTACCGTCGACAAAGAGATCGTAAGCACAGTGTACTCATGTCATTGCAACACGCTTTGCGCCTGAGACCTAATCGACCGGAAGCACTTTACCTCATGATGAAGCACTACGAATCATGGGGAGACTGGAGGAATCATTTTCTTTACGCTGAATATGGTTTAAGAGCTCTTGAACTCGATGATCTAGAAGATCCTATTAAAGACGTGGGCTATCCTGGCAAGTTTGCATTTTATTACGGAAAGGCATTATCAGATTGGAAATGGCTTGGTTCAAAATCATCTCGAGACGCGCTATTCAACTTTAGATATAGAATGAAGAAAGGACCACACTATAGGCGACTTTCTGATCAGCTCGTACAAGAAGTGGGTTATCCACACTCAATTACTTACAATCAATGTCCGGATTTTGAGCGATACAAATTTACGTTCGATGGATTATCTACGATCGATAAAAACTATTCGGCTCATTTCCAAGATATGTTTGTGCTGTCATTATTAAATGGAAAGCGCGGCGGTACTTACGTAGAGCTTGGTAGTTGCGATCCCTTCGTTAATAATAACACGGCATTGCTCGAAACAAAGTTTGATTGGAAAGGCGTATCAATCGACAAAGAAGAAAAGTTTGCGTATGATTTCTCATCTAAGAGAAGCAATACTGTGATTTGCGCAGACGCTATGCATGTAAACTACGAAGATCTTTTCCACCAATTGTGTATGGATCATGAAGTTGATCTTTTGCAAATTGACTGTGGTCGATTCTCAATCGGTGTTCTTAAGAATATTCCATTCGATCATTATAAATTCAATATCGTTCAGTTTGCGCATAATCATACTGAATCGGGTCAATCGAGTGCAAGAGACGAGCAGCGCGAGTTTATGATTGAAAAGGGATATAAACTCGTAGTTAATGATGTTGCTTCTTCACCTACTACTTCATTTGAAGATTGGTGGGTTCACTCTTCTTTTGTTAACCGCGTCCCCGAACATATGTGGTCTCAAAAAGAAATCAATTTCGTATGGGATTATATGATGGACACGAATTATTTGCAAAATGCATCGGAGTTTGTCGAATGAAAATAGTAATTGTGACCGGAGGATTCGATCCATTGCATTCCGGTCACATAGCTTACTTTAAAGAAGCACAACAATTAGGTGATATTCTTTGTGTCGGTTTGAATAGTGATGAATGGCTCAAGCGAAAAAAGGGTCGCTATTTCATGCCGTTCAATGAGCGCAGAGAAATTGTAAAAAGTCTTAAAGGTATAGCATATACTTTTGGCTTTGATGATAGCGATGATACGGCAATCGATGCAATCCAACACGTAAAAGATTACTTTAAAGTACCAAGTCCGCAAATCATTTTTGCAAATGGCGGTGACCGCACGAAAGATAATATCCCAGAAATGGTTTACGACGATGTTGAATTTGTCTTTGGTATTGGTGGAGACGATAAGAAAAACTCATCGAGCTGGATATTAAAAGAATGGTCACAACCTACAGTTAAACGTGACTGGGGAACATATACAGTTCTCAATCAAAATGGAAAATGGGCGGTTAAAGAGCTTTCTTTTAAAGTCGGCAAAGCCCTCAGCGATCAACGCCACTTCCAGAGATCAGAGCATTGGCATGTCGTCGATGGAACTATTCGCATGAATTTAGAATTTCCTAACGGAGATAAGATCTCTAAGATCTATAACGAAGGCGATAGTATAGACATCCCTATGTGGACGTGGCATAAAGCCATTAATATTGGAGATGTAGATGCCAAAGTCGTAGAAGTTTGGATGGGCGAAGAGCTCAAAGAAGAAGATATTGAACGACGAGATTGATATAAATAACTTATAAATAGAAAAAACGCTAATAGTCCAAGGAGACGAAGATGGCAATTGAAATCGGCACCACTGCCGTTATCACTAATGATTTTAAGCTTCAGTCTATTGCCGGTGGCACAGGCTTTTACGACAACTTCCAACCAAACGTAGTTAATCTTACACCAGCAAGCTCAGTAACTTTGAGTATGTCTAACGCATATTCGAGCATTGGGCTTGATAGAAACACGACGTTTTCTTTGTCTGATATAACCGAAGGCAAAACTGCCATTATTACAATGGACTTAGATGGTCACACACCTACCTTTAACAGCATAGCCTGGGCAGAAGACACGACTCCTGCTTGGAGCACTTATCGTTATTGGACAGTAGCTCTTGTTGCATGGTCTGGGAGTGTTGTAAGAGGAATTGCCAGTGGGTTTAATTCGACTGGAGGAACATCTCCTCCCGCCCCAGACGTAGATTTACCTAATGGTCCTTGGGAATTGTATTCAAGCGGAGGTAATCTTGGAGGTTACGCACGCGGTTCATTTGTAATGGGTAGCAATGGACAAGCTTCCTTTACTGCTTCTGGTACTGGAGGTGCAGCAACTTTTGGTAACTTATCGAGTCCTGCTACGTGGTTATATTCGGGGAGCGCTTCCGATTATGACGTAAAATGGGATTACACTGCATCCCTGCCCGAGGCAGATTGGATACAAGGCCAAGAGCCAGGTAATGGCTGGCTTAATCTTGGAACAACTCGTCAATGGGGAATCGAAGATAGTAGCCAAGGTGGTGAGAATAACTCGGTTTCCGGAACACTTTATATTAGAAGAGCGTCTAATCAACAACAATTAGCATCTGTTTTTGTACGTATAATAGTAAACTACTCTCCTTAAGGTAAAACCATGGCCGGAATTCAAATAGGTACAAGCGACGTACTCAATAGCAGCCGCGAATTCGATAATATAACCGGCGCTGACGGTAACTACGATGGGCTGCACGCCCGACTTGTAGGTGGTTTAAGCGGAACCGTAATCAATATGTCTGTTCCTATGACAAGACATACTATGACTGCGCCTACTACGTTTGGTCTTACTGGAATTTCGGCAGGCACAACTTGTATGCTTCTTCTTGATCGTGGTGCAGATTTGCACGAACCAACATTTCCTGCAGGAATTGAGTGGCCTACTGAACCTACGTGGACAAATTGGAGATATTGGCAAATTGTTTTAACTTGCCCTCGCGGTTCTCAAGTTACTGGTAACGCAATTGGTTTTGTTTGGAGTGGTGTTAATGGTGAAGCACCAGGCGGAGCGGCGTTTGAGCCGACTTTTTCTAAACCTTCCGGTTGGCGATATTCTAATAAACAAGTTGAAGCAGGTGTGGGACAGACAGTATTCACAGCAGTATCAATTTACTTTGCGCATGACACGTCAAATAATAGAATTTATGTCAGATTCGCGCACTCTGACGATCAAACTCCGCAAATAGCAAACGATGTTTATGTAGGTTATACAAATTTAACAAATATATCAGACATAGAGTTTAAATATAAGTATGCCGATGCTTATGCAGAATGGGATCACACACCCACGGCTGAAACCGGATGGTCGCCTGGAGACACAAAAAAATCGCCAGAGGAATTCGTTAAACGTCACGGTCCAGGGCCTATTCCCGAATTAGACGATCAAACAGCATCAGGTGGTCGGCAATACTTACCAGATCAGTGGTATTCATTTTTTCCAAGCTCGTGGGATGGATCTAGTCTTGGCGGCAGTTTCAAAAGACTCGTTTGGAAAGCTGGAGCAATGCATTCGAACCCGTATGGTGGTGGTCCATGGCAAAGCCGCGTTGGAGTTGCTTGGGGAGCATCAATTGACGACAATTTGTCAATAAGAATTACGTGTGATGAAGGTCAATTTATTTCTACTTGTAATTTAGGTAGCTATGAAACTGTCGGTAATACTACAGGCGCACCAACCACTGATCCAGTCATTGCTGACATTCAATTATTAGCTATTCGCCGGCCTAACTAAAGGAGATAATAGATTGAGTTTAACACACACCTTTAATCTTATTGGCTCAATGATGAAACCCAGCTTTGATCCTGGTAGTGGTAATAATATTCCAGCTGGTACAAATTTTGCAAGGACAACTCCGAGCGGTGAAACGACGTGGGATTCAAATAATGCTGCGGTGTTAACATCTGATTTTGAGGTCGAGCCCGCAAGCACCACGCTTTTTCTTAATTCAACAAGCCAATTATATCTTAGAATGGAAAAAACCGCAAACGGAATGGAAATTAATTTTTTAACGCCGGATACTAACGAATTTGGTGTTGCTGCGGATGAAGATTATTGGATTAATACATCTAATCAATTTCAGGAAGCGACGCCACAAACAGAATATACACTATATGAAAATAATAGTGTAAGCTTTGATGCATTTAAATTTGTTTTAACTACTCGTGAAGTAGATCATAATGGTGATGGATTTTCGGCGATCCCACAAGATAGATTGCGAGCGCCAGGCGCGACGCAGACGACACCTTATGATGATCAAAACATTCCGTGGTTTTCTGTAACTAATACTGGAGACAAAGCAGCTTATGAATTGCTTTGTCTTTCTGCTAGAGAATACGAATCACAGGGTAATGGTTCAACACAAAATGGCGCTAATAGAATTGTAGAGTGTTGGGGTAGAGCACAAGGATATGCAGATACGTTATTAGTAACTTATACTGTTCAAGCATATGCAGAAGCAAGAATAGGTTCAGTATAACCCGAAATAAATAAAATAAATGCTAATAGTCCAAGGAGACGAAGATGGCAATTAAGGTAGCATCGACTACAGTAATCAATGACTCGCGAGTTCTTCAAAATCTCGCAGGCGCGTCTGGCAAATACACAGACTTCCACCCAACAGTAACTTCAATTAGTACAGCGATTAATTTTGCTAAGCCGGTTATGACTTGTACAATGTCATCTAACGTTACGTTTTCAGAATCTAACAAGGGGGTTGGTCGAAACAGTGTTCTTTTACTCGATACAAATACTGCTGGATATACACCTACTTTTTCGGGTAACGTAGAGTGGGCAAATGACACGACGCCGACTTGGTCAGATCACAGATATTGGCATATTTCAATGTGGTGTTGGGACGCTACTTATGTGAGAGCAGTGGCAGCCGGCTATAATACGTGAGATAATGTAATGGTTATAAAGGTAGGTTCATCAACAGTAGTTGGAAATTATTTTTCAACACCATATTTAGATAATATTACAGATACGACAGCAAGCGTATATGGTGTGTCAACTAATGATCCTTTTCAGGGAATATTTGCCACCAACACAATTAGTGGCACGTCATTTGTTGCTTTTGATCATTCAATGGGCGAATCGAATAGAAATGGTCAACGTATAGACATGAGCAATAATATGACACTTTATTACGAAGCTTCGAGTGCGTCTGCAGGATTTGTATCTAATTTGCTTATTGATCGTAATCCATCGGGTACCGCACACACATTAGATTTTTCTTCTTCAGAGCCAGGTGCAATGAACATTCGTTGGGAAGATGATACTGAACCATCTTGGAACGATTGGCAATATTGGCACGTTTTTGGTATTTGTTTAGACTCTTCAAATATTAGAGTATCGGCTATTCCTTGGAATCAAACATCAACTGCCGTCCCGCCCGGAAGTTTTACGGGTCGCGAGGAAGCGAGCGGTGTATTAGCTTACATTTCTGCATTCGATGAAAATACTCAAGGTGGTCTAGCTTCAGATCAATCTAAAGGAACATTTAGAATTGAAAGAACCGCCACCGGTCATAGAATCCAAGTAAGGTATGATCTTGGCGATATCGCAAACTGGTATAATAGTGCAGGACAGTCTCAAAGTCTTACTAGCAGCTGGTCAACAATTTACACGAGTACGACTACACCGACAGCTGTTAAAATTACGTCAACATCTAGCTTGGGATCATTAGATAGTGGATGGATTACAACTGGATCTTCTGGCGTAGGAGTCAACCAATCATTTGATGCTAGTGCAAGTGTTGGAGGGGTCGGAACCGACAATCAAACAGATAATAGGTATTTTGATTTTTGGGTAAGAGCCTCTGGATATGCAGACACTAAAGTAGCAGAATTTTCTGGTACCGCGATTGCTTCAGCAGTATCAGAATGTTTTATAGGTGATTCACTACTTACTATGGTTGATTCAGATGGCAGCAATATGCAAAACGTTTCTATGGAACAAGCATACAATACATATCAAGCCGACACTTCAATTGCAAGATATGTGCAAGGCAATGACAACGTAGTCAACCAAATTATAGAATTTAGAAAAACAGATGGATTTACGACGCTCATTTCATTCAATGGATCTGATTTTTTTGTAACAGGTGGTCATCCTTTTTTGACGACAGATGGGTGGAAGTGTGTACATCTTGCTGCAGGACAAGCAATTAATCCAAATTTAAATCTTACTCAACTTGAAGTTGGTGACACTCTTGTTAAGTTTAATCCAAGTACTCAGCAATATTACCAAGAAGAATTAACTTCAATTGAATCAAATCATCAAGCAATATCTGTTTATTCGCTTGATGTAAGTGGACCAGATTCAGGCTCGACGGGTAACGATACTTATGTTGTTGATCAATTTGTCGTGCATAACAAGTAGGAAAAAGAAATGACTTTACCACATTCAGCTGGCCACGGTATTTTTTCTGGGACTAATCCTTATGATGGCGGTAGCAGTCCACCTCCTCCGCCCGCGTCAGGTGCAGTTTCAGGTGTTACTTCTAATAACACAATTAATGAAGGCGCAACGGAAACCTTTAGCGTAACTACTTCTAATATTGCAAATGGCGAATCAGTTAGTTGGTCAATTAATCATGGTACAACATCAGCTGCTGATTTTTCTGCTACGTCGGGTACAGCAACAGTCAATAATAATAGTGCTTCGTTTAATATTACCGCAACAGCTGATTCGACAACTGAAGGTAATGAAACATTTACAGTTACTGTTACTTACACTCCGACGAGCTCGTCGAGTACTACTGGAACAATTACTGTTGTCGATACGTCGCAAAGTCCTCCGCCGCCATCAACACCATCGATTACTAGTGTATTACCTGACGGTTCAACATCTCATGTAGAAGGCCTTTCGCAAAGATTTGATGTTGTGACGGTTAATGTTCCTAATGGTACTTCACTTAACTGGACCGTTAATAATGTAACTACATCAAGTGCTGATTGGACGACTGCGTCTGGAACAGTTACGATTAATAGTAACGCAGGTTCCTTTTTTGTTGAATCTGCAACAGACGCGTCAAACGAAGGAACAGAAGAATATACAGTTACAGTTTCGGGCACAGTTAGTTCAACGTCTATTTCTAAAACGTCTGGATCGCAATATGTCGTTGATGCTGCTTCACCGAGAATTGATTCTCTTAGTGTTTCGTCAAGCTCAGTAGAAGAAGGAAATAATCTTAATGTTATCGTAGATACGCTTGATTATCCGAATGGTAACAAAGTATTTAACTGGGCCATTTCACACGTAAGCACTATTGCGCAAGATTTTGATAGTACAAGTGGTACTGTCATAGTTGCAACTTCTTCCGGATCTGGGACAGGAAACTTTAATGTTCCTATTAAAGCAGATACTGTTGCAAGCGAAGGTAGCGAAACGTTTAGAGTAACTGTAACAGATCCGTCTACTCCTAGTATTAATGCACAAACTATTTTAGTTACTATCGTCGATAAAACACCGAGAATGGTTAGTTTAAGTGGTCCAACGACAGTATACGAAGATGGAAGCACTAACACATATACTTTAACGACGGCTAACGTTCCTAACGGTACAGTTTTAGACGTAACATATAACTATGGATCCGGTGTAACCTCGGCCGATTTTGATACAACTACAACCGGCGCTATTACTACGACTGTAAATAATAATACGGCTTCAATAACCTTTGCGGTAAACGAAGATGAAACGACTGAAGGCGATGAAACATTTACTATCACGGTTGATGGTAATGCAGCTCATCCAAACGACGCGGGAGTATCTGTTCCTGTAAGTATAACGTCGGGAACAATTACAATTGATGATAGTTCTACAGAACCTAGTTTAGCTATTTCTAGTACGCCAGTTCAGGGCAACGAAACAAACTTCGCCACGATGACTTGGACTATCACTGCTGTTGGATTTAATAGTGGTACAACGTTGAATTGGTCAGTTAATCATGGTTCAACATCAGCTGCTGACTTTACTGCTACGTCAGGTACGACGACGTTAAGTGGATCCACAGCTTCAATTTCAATCACAGCTGTTGAAGATTATGTTAGTGAATCTGCAGAAACATTTACTTTCACTGTTTCTGGCACTTCTGCGGGCGGTACATCTGTTAGTGAAACTTCTCATACTGTTACACTATATAGTACGTCTCAAACACCTTCTATTAGCTCTGTTTCTGGACCTTCATCAATCGACGAAGGAGCAACTGGCGATTTTGATATTACCACAATTAACGTTCCCAATGGCACTCAATTAGCTTGGGAGATCCAAACCACCAGTGGTACTACACCTCCGCTTAGTGGATCTGGTTTAACTGCTGATGATTTCTCTGGCTCAACAATATCTGGTACTGTTACGATAAACAGCAATACGGGAACAGTTACCATTGGTCCAGTCGCTGACAATCTTACTGAAGGACCCGAACAATTCAAAGTGTATGTGTCTGGTACTGCTGGTCCAAACAATGCATCAGTGAGTGGAACCTCTGGAAATTGCACGATTAACGATACATCGAAGACTGCTGCAAGCATGGACTCTTCTTTTTCTATTACTGGTGGCATTCAGAGCGAATCCGGACAAGCCGGTTTTGTTGAAGCTTATATAAAATATGAAATTGATCATGAGCCTTCTAATAACAGAATAAAAATTGAATCACATAGAGGTGGATCACAAACACAGGCTATTATTATTACTGATTACGTTGATTACACCGGTTTAAGTAATATTACGTCTCTTGATGTTAAATATAATGT
>Ga0181571_10000029_pt1 | contig 76393 bp, 66 predicted proteins | sample 101ome_17_FD_132440 | JGI IMG/M metagenome (GOLD analysis project Ga0181571, IMG submission 132440) | Coastal salt marsh microbial communities from the Groves Creek Marsh, Skidaway Island, Georgia - 101407AT metaG (megahit assembly) | ecosystem: Environmental > Aquatic > Marine > Intertidal... | reverse complement strand
TAGTGTCACAAATTTTGAATCTGCGGCAGGGGAGTACGCAACATGGAAGCCAATTTCGACCTGACGGGCAAAGTCGCCCTTGTAACCGGCGGCAGTCGCGGCCTGGGCAAGCAAATGGTCCTCGCCTTCGCTGAGGCCGGCGCCGACGTCATTATCGCCAGCCGCAAGCTCGACAGCTGTGAAGAACTGGCAGAGGAAGTTCGCGAACGCTTTGGCCGCAAAGCCATGCCGATCGCCGCTAATGTCTCGAACTGGGACGACATGGACAATCTGGCAGAAGCGGCCCTGGCTGAATTCGGCCGCGTTGATATTCTCGTCAACAATGCGGGCATGTCGCCGCTCTACGACAAGATCACCGACGTTACCGAAGCGCTCTACGACAAAGTGCTGGATGTGAACCTGAAAGGCCCGTTCCGCCTCACCGCACTACTGGGCACCAAAATGGCAGAAGGCGACGGGGGTACCATTATAAACGTGTCATCCATTGCTTCGACGCATCCGTCCCCGGATGTGATCCCCTATGCCGCCGCCAAGGCGGGCCTGAATGCCATGACAAAAGCCTACGCGACCGGCTTGGGTCCAAATGTACGGGTAAACTGCATTGTCTGCGGCATGTTCCTGACCGATATTTCCAAGGCCTGGGACATGGACGCCACCATGGTACGTGCAAAGGAACGTTTCGACCTGGAACGCCCCGGCAACCCCGAAGAAATTGTCGGTACCGCCATGTATCTTGCGTCAGACGCGTCCAGCTACACGACAGGTACGCTGATCACCGTTGATGGCGGCCGCCACTAGGCATCCCGTCATCGATCAGGGGCTACCGGCCCCTGCAAACGGCGCAGTGGTTTTCAGCAGACGTGCGGTCGGCTTGGCCTGGCATTCCTCCGGGTCTGTAACTTCTGATGTCAGGACATAAAGCGCCTTGCCGTCTTCACCCCCAAGGGCACAGGCAATGGCGAGCTGTTCTGTGGCGAATTTGTGGGTGACCTCACCCCCTTCGACCACGCGCATGACCTCCCGCGTATAGGGGGAGCACACCCAGATACCGCCTTCAACATCGAGGCAGATACCATCAGGCAGCGACTCGCCCGGCAGGTCTGCCCAGATGCGCCGGTTCGACAGGTCGCCATTGGGTTCGATGTCGAAGGCCGTAAGATGCCCGGCGAAGCTTTCGCCCACCACCAGCGTCTTGCCATCCTGGGTGATGATGGCCCCATTGGGGAAGTTCAGTTCTTCTGCAACAATACGAGCACTGCCATCTGGCTCCACGCAGACCAGATCGGCGGTCATGGCCTCTGCCCCACCATGCAAATCGTAGCCAAAGTTCCCCACATAGGCGCGGCTCCGGGCATCGACGACCATGTCGTTACAGTCCCACCCCGTCATCGCAGACAGGTCGGCGTGCTCGTGCAGTGTTGTACCATCAAAGCGCATCAGCTTGCGGTCGGTCATGGAGACAACCAGCATGTCACCATTGGGTAGCCACCCAAGCCCGGACGGCAGGTTCGGCACATGAACAACATCCGTCACGCTGCCATCTGCCGCCACCCGCAACACCTTTTCAGCATGCATGTCGGAGAAGTAAATCGCGCCGTCGTGCCAACGCGGGCCTTCACCAAAACACAGAGTATCGAGGATTATTGTTGTTTCCATCGCTTGCTCCTATCTGACCTGGCCACCATCTACAACCATGACCTCGCCAGTCAGGAAGCTGGCTTTCTTTGAAGAGGCAAAAACGACAGCGTCTGCAATCTCTTCCACCGTCCCAAAGCGCTTCAGGGCCACTTCCCGGTCGATCCACTTGCCGAAATATTCCGGGTTCGCGGCTACAATGCTTTCCCAATTGCCGCCGGGGAACAGGATGTTGCCAGGGGCAACCGTGTTAACACGAATATTCTCGGCGCCAACCTGGCGGGCCATTTCTCGCGTTACATGGTTCAGTGCCGCTTTGGAGGCTGCATAGGGTAGTGAGGTGCCAATAGCATCAACCCCGGCGATGGATGAGATGAAGGTCAGGCTCGGGTGGCCACGCGTTTCTGCATCGCGCGCCAACATGCGCTTGAAGGCCTCACGCGCCAGAAACATCGAGCCTGTCAGGTTCTGCAGAATATCCCCGTCCCACTCTTCATCGCTGACATCAAAACCCGGTTTTGCTGTGCCGATACCGACATTGGCAATCACATGATCAATGGGCCCCAGGGCCTCAGCAGCGGCATCCAGCGCGGCACAAATATCAGCCGTCGCCGTCATATCCCCCGCCTGGCGAAAGATGCGGTCAGCCCCATAGGTTTCAGCCAAGGTGTCGGCAGCCTCTAGCAGTGGCTCAGGGCTACGGCCCGTCAACGCGACTTTTGCGCCTTCCGCCAAAAAGCTTTCTGCAATGGCGTAACCAATGCCACGCGATGCGCCTGCCACAAAAGCCACATTATCCTGCAAACCCAGATCCATCTTGCCCCTCCGTGCGGTGTCCTGATTGTTGCAAGCAGCCTAGGCGGTCAGCCCAACACCTGCCAATCGAAAAACCGTCACTGGGCCTAATTCGTTCATTCGTGCATGTAACGTGTTGTCCCTGCAGGCGCGCTGGCCTACATTTCTTGGCCAACCATTCAACAATGACGTCAAGAGGAACAGCATGGCTCCCAAACAACGTATTTCGATCACCCTGCCGGGTGGCCCGACCGTACAGGACACTATCGACCGCGTGAAATGGGCCGATGCCAATGGTTATGACGATGCCTGGTGGGGCGACGGCGGCGCACCGGATGCGCTGACAACAACAGCGGCCTTGGCCGCCCACACCGACCGCCTGCGCATCGGTGTTGCAGTGACACCTGTGTTTACCCGCACGCCTGCCGTGCTGGCCGCAACCGCCAGCGCCCTCGGCCAGGTTCTGCCGGGCCGGTTTGTGATGGGCCTGGGTGCATCCAGCCAGAACATGATGGACGGCTGGCATGGTGTGCCGCTGGAGAAACCCCTGACCCGTGTGAAGGAAACCGCCATTATGGTGCGTTCCATGCTGGCGGGCGAGAAATCTGACTTCGACCTCGAAACCCTGCACAGCCATAATTACCGCCAGATGCCGTTGGAATACCCGGTGCCCATCTATATTGCGGCCCTGCGTTCCAAAATGGTGGAAATGGCCGCCGAAGTTGGCGACGGCGTTGTCTTTAACCTGTGGCCCATGGGTGCCCTGCCGAAGATGATTGAACATGTCCATATCGGTGCAGAACACGCCGGCAAGAAGGGTGAAGAGGTCGAAGTCGTAAACCGCCACATGGTGCTGGTGACCGACGACAAGGAAGCCGCCCGCGCCAAGTTCCGCGCTGCTTTCGCACCGTATTATGCCACGCCTGTTTACAACGCCTTTTTGGCCTGGGCCGGTTATGAAGACGAAGCCGCCCAGATCCGCGAAGGCTGGGCCGAACGCGACCGCGAGAAGACAACGTCGGCCATCTCAGATGATCTGGTGCATGAAATCGGCATTATCGGCAGTGAAGACGAAGTCCGCGAGCGGCTGCAATGGTGCGCCAAGACGGGCATTCACACCCACATTATTGCGCCGCTGGGCGGTGCCACGCCGGAAGAAGCGCAGCGCACCATGGAAGCCTGCACCCCGGACAAGCTGAAGCTTTAGGAGACCATGATGGCCAAAATGGCTATTGAAGAATTGCTCGAGATTGAAGAGATCAAGAACCTGCGGATGCTCTATTCCCACTATTATGATGGGGTGGAAGTTGAAAAGCTGGTGGACCTGTTCACCGACGACGCCATCTGTGAATTCGGTCCCAATTTTGGCGGCGACTGGGTCGGCAAGGAAACCATCCGTGCCAATTACGACAAGTTCGCCCGCGACGAAGGTGAAATTCATTCCGTGATGCATGCGACCACGAACCCGTGGATCCGGCTGATTGATGAAGACACCGCCTATGGCCGCTGGTATTTGCTCGACATCATTACCGACCCGGAGCGGGAAAACCCGTTGGGCCTGTTTGGTATCTATGATGATGTCTACAAGAAGATCGATGGCGACTGGAAAATCCACCGCACGCGGATCGACTTCCTGTGGCCACAGCGCGACTTCACCGGTATCCGCGAGGATGTTCACGCTTAACATCCACCGCCCACCCGGGCCATGACGTCCACGAACGACGTACCACCGAGATTTAGAGAAAGAGACAGACTATGGAATTTGCGCAGAGTGAAAGAAGCATCGAATTCAAAGCCAGGGTCGTAGATTTCATGAATGATCATGTCTACCCGGTAAACAAACACTATTTGGAAGTGGCCCACAGTGATCGTCGCAACGACGCCGACGCCTTGGCCTTTATCGACGATCTGCGCGCTAAAGCCAAAGAACAAGGTCTATGGAACCTGTTCTTTCCGCACCTGCGGGACGATGAACCTGGCACCGGGCTAACCAACTTCGAGTTCGCACCCATCGCCGAAGAGATGGCCAAGCTGCCCTGGGCGTCGCAAGTATTCAACTGCAATGCGCCCGTTACCGGCAACATGGAGTTGCTCGGCGCCGCGGCCAATGAGGCACAACGGCAAAAGTGGCTGCGACCCCTGCTGGAAGGTGATTGCTATTCCTGTTTCGCTGCCACGGAACCGGAGGTGGCCTCGTCCGACGCCACGAATTACCAGACCAGTATTGTGCGCGATGGCGACGACTACGTGGTGAACGGCCGTAAGTGGTTCATTTCCTTGTCCATGCATCCGAAATGCCGGTTCATGATCCTGATGGGGAAAACCAACCCTGAAAACCCCAATCGCCATCAGCAGCACGGTGTCATCATAATTCCGTTGGATACACCCGGCGTTCAGATTCTTCAGGATACTTCCGTGATGAACAGCTACCACATTGGCGGGCATCCTGAGATTCTATTGGAAAATGTGCGCGTGCCTGCTGAAAACCTGCTGGGCGAACAAGGCGAAGGCTTTGCGATTATGCAGAAGCGCATGGGGCCTGGCCGCATCCACTACGGCATGCGTTGCGTGGGGATGGCAGAGGTGGCACTTGGCCTGTTGATGTCTCGGGCGAAGGAACGCGTTGCCTTTGGCAAACACCTGCATGAACACGGCAGTGTTGCCAACGATATCGGCCGCTCCAGAATTGAGATAGACCAGGCCAGGCTCTTGTGCATGCACACGGCCAAGGCGCTGGATGAGAAGGGTCCTAAAGGCGCACGCAAAGAGATCGCGATGCTGAAAATCGTCGGTACCGAATTGCTGCAAAATGTTTCCGAGCGAGCCTTGCGTGTGCACGGTGCCATGGGCGTATCCAACCAGACACCGCTGGCCAGCCTGCTTGGGTTAGGCATGCATTTGAGTATTGCGGATGGTCCCAGTGAAGTACATTTGCCGGGCATCGCGAAAATGGAACTCCGCAGCCACGATCCTGCTGATTTCGAGAAGTTCTACGATATTCCTGAGCGTTAAGGTCTCGCGTTAAAGGGAAGTTAACACCTTCATTCAGGTGAACCTTAACAACAGGTGATTGTGGATGCCTAGCTCCGCTTTTTTCTGGGAGCAGATGTTCGGCTTTTTACCCAAAGCGGTCAAAGAGGCCTGATTGTGTTCGATCCAGAGCCACGGATCCGCCCAGCTGTGAATCAACACAATAAGCGCTGGTAGTTGGTAAGAGCGGGTGTTATCACGCGCGCGCTCATAACCGTTCTCTATTCAACATAACAACGGACTTCCCCACGCTATGAAAAATCGTTTCTGGCAGTTGAATGCCAACCCCGAGGGAACTGATTTTGCGGCGGCCCTCTCTCTGGAGGAGAGCGCCATTCCCGAACCCGCCGAGGGTGAAGTCCTTATTGAAAATCAGATGCTGTCGCTTGATGCGGGCACCCGGATGTGGATGACGTCGCGCACCGACGGCTACCAACCCCCCATTCCTTTGGGCTCGCCGGTGGCCGGGCTGGCTCTGGGGCGAGTTATTGAATCGAAAGATCCTAACTTTCAGCAAGGCGAACTGGTTCGTACGTTCGGGCAATGGGCCGACTATTCACTTGTCCGGCCGGAGCTTTCGGACCTGCGCCAAATGAATAAAGATGTTGCTGACGCCCGGCAGCATTTTGGCGTGCTTGGCATGAACGGCTGGACGGCCCTGTGGGGCCTAACAGAGACGGCAAAGGCACAAGCTGATGATACAGTAGTCATCTCAGCAGCCGCGGGCGCCACCGGCATCCTGGCGTGCCAGATCGCCAAAATATTGGGGTGTTCAGTTTATGGCATTGCCGGTGGCCCCGAAAAGTGCCGTTACCTTATGGAAACGTACAATCTGGACGGCGCCATCGACTACAAGGCCGGTGATATCGACGGTGCATTGGCTGCGATTCCCGGCGGTATTGACGTCTATTTTGACAACGTCGGCGGTCCGATCCTAGAAGCTGTACTGCCCAATATGGTACATTATGGTAGGGTTGCGATTTGCGGTGCCTTGGCTGGTTATGATGACTCACAGGCACCCAAAGGTCCGGCAACTTTCGACCAGATATTGATGAAACGACTGACGGTAACCGGTTTCTTTTCGCCAGACTTTTCTGATCAGGGTGACCGACTGACCGCACAATTGATGACCTGGCTGGATGCAGGCCTGATCGATATTCCCTTCGACACCACTCATGGATTGGAAAACGTGCTGACGGCCTATGAAAAGCTGTTCACCGGCGGCAATATCGGCAAAGTGATCGTCGATCTCGGGGCGTCGTCCTAAGAAGCTTAATATCGCTGGGAGCGGCCAACGCCTGCTTGTGACGATTACCAGAAGTGCCGCTTATGACCCGAAGCGGACGTTATTTATCAACATTCTGACTTCATTCGCAACCGACACTATTCTGATAGTCTTGCCTTCTCGTAGTCGCTTCGATCATCATCCCATCTACGAGAGATTGAAACCGATCCGAGTGCATCGATTTGTTGTTGGTCCAATATCTACCATAGGATTCGAATAATGTTAGATTGACTGCCAAGACGTTCTTGAAACTGTTCCAAGTTTCTTCACTCTGATTCCCTTCGAGATACATCAAATACTGGCTTTCGACTGTGTTCTTTATCGCTGAAACAAACATAATGACCTGGCGAAATCCGCCGTTTTCAACATCCATTTGAGCGTCAACGCCCGGATAGAAAGGGAATTCTCTGTAGACAGGAAACATGTCAAGATATGTTCGTTTGGCCAATTTTTCGTCTGTCGCAACTGCCAGGGCAGTTTCGTTCCATACTTCCATGGCTGACTGCATTCGATTTGCATTCATCGACAATGTGTTCTGACGAAGTTGCACACCGACAAAAACAAGCGATCCAACAATTGCAAAAGCAGCAACAATCTCCGAAATTTTGTGAATACGATCTAACATCTTCCCCTCCCCTTGAAATGGTCGAGAGGGAATAGCGCAGATCACTACCGCGCGCCTAATGTCTGCTTATGGCTAGAAGCGGTCGTTAGTCTCAGCTTGCCATTCGGTAAATCAGATAGGCGCAGGCGCATAACGATCCCAAAAGTGGGACCGCCATTGTCATGGGGGCCTGGACCGAGGTTTTGACGGATGTGGCGGCAAGAACCGTTTCCGATTCGTGATCGGACGTTTCAATAGATGCGTTCAGGTCCTTTTCTATGCCGGCCAGGACGACAAGCAATGTGCGCATTGAAACAGCATTGGCAATCGCTACTACGATATAGAAGGCAAGTACGCCTATGCTGAGAAACAGACCCAAATCCGGGCCGAAAAAAATGCCGTGGCGACCGCCGCAAAAGTCGCGGTGATTCAGATTTTGAAAAAATTGGCCACCATCTCAACATGCGTGGCCCGCAGGTCTATTAGTTCATAGGCGCTCATCTTTCTCTCCCTTTGAAATGCAGCGAAAGGTTATCTCAGAAGTAACGCAACGGCTAATGTCTGCTGTTGGCTAATAGCAGAAGTTCCGCATATGACCCGCGGCTGCCGCTACCCTGCTGCTAGTCTAGCGCGAATTGCTTTTGCTTCGTCCATTCCCCGTCTGAACATCAGCATGAATGCTGATGAATAGGGCGGCTCAGGTGAATTTAAAATTCGTTCGTAATGCGGCTGCGTCATTAACTGTCGTAGGAAGCCCTTCCAGTGGTTCTGCCATACTTCTTCTGACAAATTACCCAGGCGGTATTGATTGAACTGGCCTTCCAGTGATTTTAACTGCGCATGACACATCAAACGAACCTGAAGTTGATCAGCATCCGGGGCCGGCATGCCATCTGGGTAATCTAGGCTTGCTGACCACACTTCTGCCAATTGCCGATTGCTTGCCATTTCAGTAGTGATGCCTACCCAATGCTCCTGAGCGGCATAAGATGCCTCGTTCTGCATTGCAGCCGTGTTTTGATTGACTTGAATGCCAACAAATAGCAGTGATGCGACGATTGCAATGCTAGCAATGATCTCAGCAATCTTATGAAAACGATCCAGCATAATCCCCTCCCTTGAAATGATGGAGAGGAGGATAACGCAGATGTAGTGGGCTTACCTAATGTCCGCTTTTGGCTATAAGCGGACTTTACCCTTGTGTGGAACTTCGGTTGAATGCCCTACCGTTCGCGCGGTCTTGTCTAGAACTTACCCGCCGCGTATGGCCGGCAGGAAAACCACTTCTGTGTCGTCCTGCAATGGCTCCAGGAAGGCGTCGGCAACAATTTCCCCGTCGATGGAGACGGCCAGCGAGCGGCTTCCAAACACCTCGCCCATGCCGGGATACATCTCGTCCAACAACGAATAAAGGTGGCGGACATTACGCGCCGCCACCTTTACTTCGATATCCTTGCCGATAAAGCGGCGGGCCAGTTCGCCCGCCAGCAGGACACGTGCCATTTATTCTGCCGCTTGCTTCTGGTTCGCTTCCAGGGCCTCGAGCATCTTGACCGGGCTGACAGGCAGCTCGGTCATGCGAATGCCTGTTGCATCCTGGATGGCGTTGACGACAGCCGCCAAAGGCGGCACCAGCGGGGCTTCACCCACGCCGCGCACACCAAACGGGTGGCTTGGGTTGGCGACTTCCACCAATACGGTGTCGATCATTGGCAGGTCAGAGGCCACCGGCATGCGGTAGTCCAAAAAGCCGGGGTTCTCGAGGATACCGTCTTCGTTATAGACATATTCCTCGTTCAGCGCCCAGCCGATGCCCTGTACTGCACCACCTTGCATCTGCCCTTCCACATAGGACGGATGGATCGCCTTGCCGACATCCTGCACAGCGGTATAGCGCAGAATTTCAATGCGGCCGGTTTCCGGGTCCACCTCGACATCACAGATATGCGTGGCAAAGCTGGGGCCGGCCCCTTTGGCATTGATGGAAGAGCGACCAACGATAATACCGCCCGTGCGGGCTGCGTCCCCAGCAATATCTGCCAGTGAGAGCGGCTTGGCTTCACCCTTGGTGGGGTGGGCTACGCCGTCCTGCCAGACGACCTCTTCGGGGTCCAATTCCATCGTGGCAGCTGCGCGCTCTTTAAGCTGGCGAACAACATCTTCTGCCGCCTGGGTCACGGCCATGCCGGTCGCAAAGGTCACGCGCGACCCGCCGGTGACATCCGTATGCCCGATAGAGGCCGTATCAGCGACAACCACCTGGACTTTTTCGAACGGGATACCGAGCACTTCAGCGGCCATCATGGCCATGGCAGCACGGGTGCCGCCAATATCCGGGTTGCCTTCAACTACCGTGACCGTGCCGTCTTCATGCACGTTCACAGCTGCGTTAGACTGACCACCAATGTTGAACCAGAAACCGCTGGCAACGCCCCGGCCCTGGTTGGGGCCAAGATTACTCTTGTAATGCGGATGGTTTTTGGCAGCGACCAACACGTCCTTGCAGCCAATCTCGCGGAAGGTGGCGCCATAAACCGCCTTGGTCCCGGCTTCCGCACCATTCTGGTGACGGAAATCCAGCGGATCCATGTTGAGCATATGGGCCAGCTCGTCCAGCGCGCTTTCAACCGCAAAGGCACCGTTTGGCGCGCCCGGTGCGCGGTAAGCACCGCTCTTACAGGCATTGGTGACAACGTCATAGCCAACGACTTTGACGTTCTCGAGCGTATAGGGCGTAAAAGCCGACATGCAGGCAGCACCCACTGGCGAACCCTTAAAGGCACCGGCGTTAAAGCGGAAGTCTGCTTCCGCGGCGACGATCTGACCGTCATTGGTCACGCCGATTTTCACATCCAAGCTGGTGGCAGGTGTAGGGCCAGTTGCCCGGAACACTTCAGCGCGCGTCATGGTCATCTTGACCGGGCGGCCCGCCTTTTTCGACAGGGCAATCGCCAGCGGTTCCAGATACACCGTCGTCTTGCCGCCGAACCCGCCGCCAATTTCAGCCGGTGTTACCCGGATAGCAGATGAGTCCATGCCCAATAGCTTGGCGCAAAGGTCGCGAATGGCAAAGTGGCCCTGCGACGAACACCAGACAGTCGCCGTGCCGTCTTCAGCAAAATTGGCCACTACAGCATGGGGTTCAATATAGCCCTGATGCACGGCCTTGGTTTTGTAAGACCGTTCAATGACGATGTCGGCTTTCTTGAAGCCTTCTTCCACATCGCCCAGCGCCATTTCCATGCGGCTGGCAATGTTTGAGGCTGTCGCCGGCTTTTCATCCATGCCCGCAGTGAACATGTCTTCATGCAAGACAGGCGCATCCGGCTTCATAGCTTCATCAACATCGCTGACATGCGGCAGCACATCATAGGTTACGTCAATGAGGTCGAGCGCGTCATCGGCAATCACCGCCGATGTGGCGGCAACCGCCGCCACGGCATGGCCGTCATACAGCACCTTTCCACGCGCCAATACGTTGAGCGACAGGTCGTGCACATCGATGGCTGATTCGCCGCTCTGCGACATTTCATGAGCCATGGCGATCATATCTTCACCGACCATCACGGCTTTGACGCCCGGCAGGGCCTCAGCCTTTGAGGTATCGATCGAAACAATCCGCGCATGGGGGTGCGGGCTACGCAGCACCTTGCCGATGAGCTGTTGGGGCATGGAGAAATCCGCCCCGAAATTGGCCCGGCCCGTTACCTTGTCCGCGCCATCGGGGCGAACCGGGCGGGTACCCACTACTTTGAGGTTTTCGTTGTCGTAGGTCATGAGGTTTCCCCTCTCATTTCCGACGCGGCATCCAGCACCGCGCCAACAATCTTGTCATATCCGGTGCAGCGGCACAAATTGCCCGCCAACCAATAACGCACTTCTGTTTCCGTCGGGTCCGGGTTGCGGTCCAACAGCGCCTTTGCTGCGACCACAAAGCCCGGCGTGCAATAACCGCACTGTAGGGCACCATGTTCCAGGATTTTTGCCTGAACCGGGTGTAGCGTGTCGCCAACGGCAATGCTTTCAACGGTTTCAACGTCGCGGCCTTCGGCTTCTGCGCCGAGCACCAGGCAGGAACAGACAAGGCGGCCATCCAGCTCGATAGAACAGGCGCCACAGTCGCCAGAGGCGCAGCCTTCCTTGGAGCCGGTCAGCTGCAATTCATCACGCAGCACGTCCAGCAGCGTCTGCTGCGGTTCGCACAGGAATTCAACCGGGTCACCATTGACGGTGGTTGATACGTGTATTTTCGACATTCTTCTTACCCCTTCCCTATGCGTTGCCGCTGGCGCGGTCGAAAGCAATCTTGGCTGCGCGTTTGGCCAACACGCCAGAGACCTTCTTGCGATAGTCAGCCGAACCGCGCTTGTCGCTGATCGGCTTAGCAGCTGCTTCGCAGGCAGCGGCAACCGCTGCCAGCGCATCATCGTCTGCCTTGGTACCGACGAGCGCGGCACCCGCTTCGGGCACCTCAATGGCCGTAGGGGCCACTGCACCCAGCACAATTTTGGCGGCCATAATGGTGCCATCATCACCCAGGGTAACATTGGCCGCCGCACCGACAATGGCGATGTCCATTTCTGTGCGCGGGATCATCCGCAAATAGGCATCAGACGAATTGGCGGCTTTTTTTGGCAGATTGATGGTGGCAACAAATTCGCCCTGACCCAGGGAGTTGCTGCCCGGCCCGGTGGGGATATCTGCAACCGCTACGTCGCGTGTGCCGCCTGGGCCAACCACCGTGCAGGTGGCGCCAGCTGCAATCAGCGCAGGCACAGAATCAGCGGCGGGCGATGCATTACACAGGTTACCCCCCATACTCGCCCGGCCCTGCACCTGGGTAGAGCCAATCAGCTCGGCCCCTTCAGTCACGCCCGGCCAGTCACTAGCAAGCGTGCGGTGTTCGCCCATTTCAGCTCCGGCAACAGCGGCGCCAATGGTGTAGGCACCATCGCTCTCTGAAATGGTGCGTGTGGCTTCAATATGTTTGATGTCGACCACCAGGTCTGGTTTGACCATGCCGGCGCGCAATTGCACCAGCAGGTCTGTGCCACCGGCAAGCACATGGGCTACGCCCTGTTCCCCCGCCAGTAGCGACGCCGCCCCCTCGAGCGTGTCTGCTACTTCAAATCTCATTTGTCTTCCCTATTTTGTAATGCCTTGCGGCATGTTGTGATCCGAATTATTGGCCCAAGCTTCCCCTTGTGCAAGTGGCCAATGCGCCCCTAGGGGCGCATAAAGGTATATTCTTCGTCCGGGTCCAAATTATCGGCCAGGAATGATAGCTCCTGCGCAATATCGCCAATCGACCGGCTTTCCTGCCAGATAGCGATGCCCGCATTGACCAGAGCCCGACCAATCAGATCGGTTGGGATGCTCTTTTCTTTGGTCGTCGCCAAAATGGTTTCGACATGGCTGTTTACCAGCTCGTTATGTTCGCTCATTTATTGCTCCTTTGCCTGACCGGGCGCCCGCTTTGACAAGAGCCTAGCCCGAGTCCCGGGAAGCACACAGGGAAATCAGCACCTTTGCTGATAAAAGCTGGACGCCGTCCGGCCCTTGCGGCACTCTCTGGCGCAATATCGCCCCGCCGGGCGATTCAAAAGCATTCCACACCAGAACTCAGGGGAGAATTCACATGGCAGGTAGAATGGACGGCAAAGTATCCGTCATCACAGGCGCAGCCAGCGGCATTGGCGCCGGCACCGCAGAACTGTTCGTCAAAGAAGGCGGCAAGGTTATCATTGCAGACTTCCAGGAAGAAGCAGGCCAGGCTAAAGCCGCCGAGCTGGGCGACGCTGCCCGCTTCATCAAATGCGACGTAACACAGGAAGACCAGGTTGCCGCCGCTGTGGATCTTGCCGTCTCCGAATTCGGCAAACTTGACTGCATGGTCAACAATGCAGGCATTGTTGGCTCTGTCGGTTCCATTGCACAGATGAATACAGAAGCCTGGGACCTGACCGTCGCCATTCTGCTCAAGGGCGTCTATCTGGGTATGAAGCACGCCGCTCGTGTGATGATCCCGCAGAAATCCGGCGTCATTCTGTCCATCGCCTCTACCGCAGGTGTGATCGGCGGCCTGGGCCCGCACTGCTACACTGCCTGTAAACATGGCGTTGTCGGCCTGACCAAGTCTGTGGCCTCAGAAGTGGGTAAATACCAGATCCGCGTCAACGCGGTTGCACCCGGCAATACTGTGACGGACATGACCGCTGCGGTGATGACCGGTGACAATGAAGCCTATGACAAGACAGCAGACGGCATTGCTTCTGGCTCGCCCCTTGGTTATGCGGGCTTCCCGATCGACATTGCCAATGGCCTGCTGTACCTGGCCTCCGACGAAGCGCCTTACGTTTCTGGTCACACGCTGGTCATCGATGCCGGCCAGACCAGTTCTGGCGGCGGCACCGACTTTAACGACGGCGAAGGCGGTATTTACCGCGAAGCCGGGCGCCGCGACCTCTAAGGCTCAGCGCCATCTAAAATGATCAAGGCCCGGCTTTTGCCGGGCCTTTTTTTGGGGAAGCAAATTTTTTAAGCGCCTTCAGGCCGGTACATCCGCAGCGGCAAAGGGCTGCGCATATATTCCGGCCATTCAGGCCAACTGGGACCCGATGTAATGCCACCATCCACTACCAGAGCATGGCCGGTGATGTAGCTCGACGCATCAGACGCCAGGAACAACGCCGCCTCGGCGATATCTTCTGGCACACCGGAACGGCCCAACGGTGTATCCTTACCTGCGTTATCACGAATGGCAGCAACGTCTTCTTCGGTTGGCTTTAGTCGACCCGTCACCAGGGGTGTGGCAACCATACCGGGGCAAATGGCATTGACGCGGATATTGTGTTCACCCAATTCAAGCGAGACCGTTTCGGTCAGCTTGATCACCGCCGCCTTGGCCACGCCATAGAGATGCGGCGAGACTCCGTTCATCAGCCCCGCCACGCTGGCCGTGCTGATAATGTTGCCGCTATTCTGCTGCTTCATGATGGGGGCAGCATGCTTCATGCCCAGGAACACGCTTTTGACCAGCACATCAAATGTCAGGTCATAATCTTCCAACTTGATGGCCTCGATTGGCCCCAGCGCGCCGCCGAACCCGGCATTGTTGAACAAGATATCCAACCGGCCCCATTCAGCCATGGCCGTATCCATTATCGCAGCAATGTCTTCCTCTGAGCGCACATCAACCTGATGAAAGATGCCCGCCTCACCCAGCTCTTCGGCCACAGACTGGCCTTTGTCCACCTGCATATCAGCGATGACAACACACGCGCCTTCGCTGGCGAATAGCCGCGCTGTCTGCGCGCCAATACCGCTGGCTGCTCCGGTAATAACCGCTACTTTTCCTTCAAGTTTTCCTGACACTTTCTTCTCCCCGCCTCTGAGGCGCCTTCGCTATTCTTTTCCGGTGAACCGGCCCGATGAACCGCTATAGTGTGCGGCAATTCGTCATCTGTCGACGGCTTTTGAAGAGGGAACCAATGCGCGCCATTCTGTGCACCGACTACGCACCACCAGAGGAACTATCCTTCACTGCCGTTGACGCCCCCACACCAGGGCCGGGCCAGGTATTGGTGACCGTCAAGGCAGCCGGTCTCGGCTTTGTCGATGCGCTCTATGTGCAGGGGCTCTACCAGGTAAAACCACCCCTGCCCTTTATTCCCGGCAGCGAAGTTTCTGGCACAATAGCCGCGCTGGGCGAGGGCGTTGAACACCTCTCCGTGGGTGACGAAGTCTTCGGCATGGCCCAAGGCGGCGCCTTTGCTGAGCAAACCCTGATGCAGGCCGCTGCCTGCGTGCGCAAACCGCAGAACCTGTCATTTGAGGCCGCAGCAGGCTTTTTGGTGTCCTACTGCACCGCTTTGTTTGCCTTTGAAAACCGGGCCGGCATTACTGGCCCAGGCGAGACCATGCTGGTGCTGGGCGCCGGTGGCGGCGTGGGCCTCGCTGCGATTGATCTGGCCAAAGCCATGGGTGCCTTTGTGATTGCCTGTGCATCGTCTGAGGAGAAACGACAGGCATGCCTCGACCAGGGCGCGGATGCCGTGGTCGACTATACGCAGGAAGACTGGCGCAAAGAGGTTGAAGCAGCCGCCAAAGCTAGCCCCAGTAGCGGTGTCGATGCGGTCTACGACCCCGTTGGCGGAGACTTTTCCAACATCGCCCTACGGACGTTAAAGCCTTGGGGGCGCTTTCTGGTCATTGGGTTTGCCAATGGCGAAATTCCGCGCATACCGCTGAACCTGGCGCTGCTAAAGCAGTGCCAGATTGTCGGCGTCGACTGGGGTGGCTGGGTGCGCGGCGGGAATGCAGAAGGTCAAGGCAAGCTACTGGCCAAGCTGGCCGAATTGGTCACCAGTAACAAGCTGAACCCACCACAGGGTCAGCAATATCCACTCGCTGAAGCCGGCAAAGCCATGCGTGATCTGCTGGACCGCAAGGTCACCGGCAAGGGCGTGTTACTGCCTTAGTGCTTACCAAAATCAGCGATAAAGCTGGTCCACATCGCGCACCGCGCCACGGGCAGCAGACGTCGTCATGGCCGCATAGGCTTTCAGCGCAGGTGATACGGCCCGTTCGCGATGCTCAGAAGGTTTCCAGGCATCGCGACCTTTGACTTCTTCCTTCGCACGTCGTTCGGCCAGCTCTTCATCGCTTACTGACAAATTGATCGTCCGGTTAGGGATATCGATTTCGATCATATCACCTTCTTCGACCAGGCCGATAGCGCCGCCTTCGGCAGCCTCTGGCGAGGCGTGGCCAATAGACAGGCCTGACGTACCACCAGAGAAACGCCCGTCGGTCACCAGCGCACAGGCCTTGCCCAGGCCCTTGGCCTTGAGATAGCTGGTGGGATACAACATTTCCTGCATGCCCGGACCGCCCTTCGGGCCTTCATAACGGATAACGACAACATCGCCTTCATTGATCTTGTCGCTGATGATGGCCTTAACAGCAGAATCCTGGCTTTCGAATATCCGGGCCTTGCCCGTGAACTTCAGGACATTTTCGTCAACACCAGCCGTCTTCACGATGCAGCCCAGCTCGGCAATATTGCCGAACAGCACGGCAAGGCCGCCGTCCTGGCTAAAGGCATTTTCAAGATTACGGATGACGCCACCATCGCGGTCATCATCCACCTCGGCAAAGCGTCGGTTCTGGCTAAAGGCAACCTGGGTCGGGATACCGCCTGGCGCGGCTCGATAGAAATCTTTTACGTTTTCAGAGACATCACCTGCGATATCCCACTTGGAAAGCGCGTCTGCCATTGTCGGGCTATGGACGGTTGATTGGCCTGTATCCAACAGACCGGCCCGATCCAACTCACCAAGAATGCCCATGATGCCGCCAGCACGGTGGACGTCTTCCATATGCACATTGGCAATATTCGGTGCGACCTTACACAGGCAAGGTACGCGGCGCGACAGCCGGTCAATGTCAGCCATGGTAAAGTCGACGCCGGCTTCATAGGCAGCAGCCAGCAGGTGCAGTACCGTGTTGGTAGAGCCGCCCATGGCGATGTCGAGCGTCATGGCGTTTTCAAAACTCTCAAACGTCGCGATGGAGCGCGGCAGGACGCTTTCGTCGTCGCCTTCATAATAACGCTTGGCAAGGTCCACCACCGTGCGGCCCGCCTGCAGAAACAATTCCTTGCGGTCAGCATGAGTGGCCAGGGTCGACCCATTACCCGGCAATGAAAGCCCCAATGCCTCTGTCAGGCAGTTCATGGAATTCGCCGTAAACATACCGGAGCACGACCCGCAGGTTGGGCAGGCAGAGCGTTCTATCTCTGCCAGTTTCTCGTCGCTGACGCTGTCGTCAACCGCGGCGACCATGGCGTCGATCAGGTCGATCTTGTCATGCTCGCCCCAATCGACCTTACCGGCTTCCATCGGGCCGCCGGATACGAAGACTGTGGGGATATTGAGGCGCATGGCGGCCATCAACATGCCCGGGGTGATCTTGTCACAATTGGAAATGCAGACCAGCGCATCAGCACAATGGGCGTTGGCCATATATTCGACGCTGTCGGCGATCAGATCGCGCGATGGCAGGCTGTAGAGCATACCGTCATGGCCCATGGCAATGCCGTCGTCTACTGCAATGGAGTTGAACTCTTTGGCGACACCGCCTGCCTTTTCAATTTCTCGGGCGACCATCTGGCCCAGATCTTTCAAATGCACATGGCCCGGTACGAACTGGGTAAAAGAATTGGCAATGGCAATAATCGGCTTACCAAAGTCACCATCCTTCATGCCGGTGGCGCGCCAAAGGCCGCGAGCACCAGCCATATTACGGCCATGGGTCGACGTACGTGAACGATATTGAGGCATCTGTGCAAGTCCTTCAAAGGCACGGAAAAGCTTTGGCGATCTATAGCCCGAGGGCCCGGTTCTGTCACCCGATATCGGGAAAATCCACCACAGCTGTCATGTTCTGTTCTAAGCTCATTGGGTTACATAGGGGGGAAACAATGACAATCAATATGCCAAGCAACGATGAGTTGCGAAAAATTGCCGATGATCTCGGTCTCAAGCTCCGTCAGGACGACATCGACATGTTCCTGGAGCTAATGGAGGCCAATATCGGCGCCTTCAACGAAGTGGATGAGATGCCGGACGACCTGCCTGCGGTGAAATATCCACGCGGCGAAAGCTACGAACCGGGGCCCGAGGAAGACCCGGTGAATGGCTTTTACGTCAAAACCAGCATCAAGGGGGCGCCCAGCGGCAAGCTGGCAGGCAAAACCGTCGCGCTGAAGGACAATATCATGCTGGCAGGCGTGCCCATGATGAATGGCTCTGCGACACTGGAAGGCTATGTGCCCGATGTGGATGCCACACTGGCAGAACGCATTCTCGATGCGGGCGGTGAGATTACCGGCAAGGCTAATTGTGAGTTCTTCTGCCTGTCCGGCGGCAGCCATACCAACTCCAAAGGCCCAACCCATAACCCGCACAAACATGGCTATTCAGCGGGTGGGTCCTCCTCTGGCAGTGGTGCCTTGGTGGGCGCTGGCCTGGTCGATATGGCCATTGGCGCCGACCAGGGCGGTTCGGTCCGCATTCCCGCATCCTTTTGCGGCGTCTATGGCATGAAACCCACTTTTGGGCTGGTACCTTATACCGGGGTAATGCCGCTGGAGGCCTTCGTGGACCATGTCGGCCCAATGACAAATTCTGTCGCCGACAACGCCCTGTTGCTCGAAGCCATTGCCGGTATCGATGGCTATGACCCGCGCCAGGCTGGGGTGAAGACCGATACATATACAGATGCTCTGACCGGCGACATTAAGGGCATAAAAATGGGTCTGGTCACAGAAGGCTTCGGCCACGACAATTCTGAGGTAGACGTGGATGACTGCGTGCGCGCCGCAGCTGCCCACTTCGAGGCACTCGGTGCGGAAGTTACGGAAATCTCGATCCCGGCACATCTGGAGGCCCAGCCCGTGGCCATGCCGATCCTGACCTATGGTGTGTTGCAAACCATGCTGGCCGGTGATGGTTATGGCGGCGGGCGCAACGACCTCTATGTCGCTAGCCTGATGGACTATCACCGCAACTGGCGCGAACGTATCAACGAGTTTTCCGACAATGCGTTGCTGTTCGCCCTCTCTGGCACGCATGTGTTCCGCGAACATGGCATGAAGCATTATGGGAAAGCTGTAAACGTCTCCCGTCGCCTGCGCCGTATCTTCGACGCTGCGCTGGATGAATATGACATCCTGCTCATGCCGACGCTACCCATCAAGGCAACGCCGATCCCAGGCCCGGAAGCCAGCCGGATTGAAAAGGTCAACCGGGCCATGGACATGTTCGCCAACACCGTCTCCTTCGACCTGACGCATCACCCGTCCATGAGCATTCCTTGCGGTATGCGCGATGGGTTACCGGTGGGGCTGATGCTGACGGGCCGACACTTCGACGAATCAACGATCTATCGTGCGGCCCATGCTTTTGAGCAGTCGAAACACTGGCAGGACATGTAGCCCCTAGCCGGGCTTCCAGTCCCGTTCGTAACGATCAAGGTCGTCCTGCAGCGGGTTGCGTCGCAAGGTCAGCCCGCCATTGATTTGCAGCGTGTCGCCGGTCATGAAGCATTCATCACTGGCGAGCCAGACGGCGCCTGCGGCAACATCTTCGCTGGTACCGTATCGACCCAGCGGCGTGGCATCAGCAAAGGCGGCTTTCATCCAGTCGGGGATGTCACCGCTATTATTGCCATGATGCATGGGCGTGTCTGTATGGCCTGCAGCAATGGTGTTGACCCGAATGCCGTCGCGACCGAACTGGTTAGCCACGGCGTGGACCACCTGATCGATCCCCGCCTTGGTACCCATATAGGCATCGAAACCACCATCCACCGTAGTGCCCCGCTGAGCAACGGCAGAGCTGATCTGGATGATCGAGCCCCCTTTACCGGCTTGCTTCATGGCCGCGACCATGGCCTGCAAAAAGAAGAACGAGCCCTTGAACTGCAGAGCAATAAGCGTATCAAGGTCCTCTTCACCAAACTCCAGGAACGGCCCACCAAGGGCCAGGCCGGTTGAGTTCACCGCGATATCCAGCCCGCCCATTTGCTTTTGCGCCTCGGCCGCCAGGGCGAACAAGTCGTCCTTTTTGGTGATGTCGCAGGCCGCAGCATAGCCGCCAATTTCGTCGGCAAAGGCCTGACTGCTGGCCAGATTACGGCTGGCGACCATGACCTTGGCCCCTTCGTCCACGAAGTAGCGCGCAATGGCCTGCCCGATATTACCTGTTAGCGATGCGCCGATGATCACGGCGCATTTTCCGTCCAGTCTTCCCATTGTTCCCCCCAACAAGTCTGGTGATCTGTAAGGGGATTGTGCCCGTGCAGCATAGAAATTACAAATAAAGGCGCACCGGATGCATAGGCTGAAGCGGAACGCATGTCATAGGGGGGATGACATTGGCTGACCATGACCATAACAAAAACTCGCTCGATTTCCTGACGAAGGGCCGGCAGAGCCCGTCGGCGCAGGAGATTTTGCGCGCTGAGGGCCGCCCCGTACCGCCCGTGTTCGAGACGGAACAACCGCGCTTTCTCGGCGACGAGGACATTCCCTTTTCGCGCTATCTCGACCCGGCCTTCTTTGCACGTGAAATGACAGACATGTGGCCCAACGTCTGGCAATGGGCATGCCGCGAAGAACATATTCCAGAGCCCGGCGACTACTATGTCTATGACATTGGCCCACATTCGGCCCTCATCGTGCGCCAGGAAGATGGGAGCCTCAAAGCCTTCGCCAATTCCTGCCTGCACCGGGGCACAAAGTTTCGACCCGGTAGCGATTGTGGCGGCATGGACGAAATCCGCTGCCCCTTTCACGGCTGGACATGGAGCCTGGCGGGTGCGCTGGAACGCGTGCCCTATGACTGGGACGTCCCGCACCTTAAGGAGCGGGATTTCTCCCTACCGCAAATCAGCGTCGATATTTGGGGAGGGTTTGTTTTTGTGAACTTCGATGAAGATGCCGGCCCGCTGGCAGATTATATCGCGCCCACGCCCGAGCATCTGGAGAACTTCCGGCTGGAAGACCGCTATGTCGAACTGCATATCGAAAAAGAACTGGCCTGCAATTGGAAGGCCGCCAAAGAGGCCTTTGTCGAGAACTACCATACGCAGGAAACCCACCCGCAATTGCTGCTGGGCAGCGATGATGAAGGCACCCAATATGACGTGTTGGGGGATCATGTAACCCGCTTTTTCTGCCTGTTTGGCGTGCCCAGTAGGCTAATCGATCCGCGCCCGAGCGAACAGGAACTGGTAGACCAGACCCTGACGGGCGACCGGTCGCTGCTGGGGGATGATGTCATCGTCAAGGAAGGCGAAAGCGCTCGTGTTGTCATGGCCCGCGTGCTGCGCCGCCAGCTCGGTGAAGCCTATGGCGTGGACCTGTCCCGCTATACAGACACAGAGATGATCGACGTGTCGCAATATGGCCTGTTCCCCAATGCCATTGCCTTCCCGCAGCTTTCACTGCCGATGATGTATCGCTTCCGCCCCATCGGAAACCACCCGGAACGGTCTTTGTTCGAAATCGTCTTTTTGCGGCCTGTGCCAGACGCTGGGCCCCGACCCGCACCTGCGGAGCCCATCCGCCTGAAGGAAGAAGAGAGCTTTACCACCGTACCGGGCTTTGACCCGATATTGGGGCATGTTTACGATCAGGATACGGGCAATCTGCGCGCCCAGCAGGAAGGCTTCCACGCCAGCCGCAAACCGGGTGAGACACTGCTGAACTACCAGGAAATCCGCATCCGCCACCTGCACCAAACGCTGGATAAATATCTGGCGGACAGCGACTAACAATAGACAAAAGAAAAGCCCGGCAGTTTCCCGCCGGGTTTTGTCACTTGATGCGCGATAGCGCTAATCCATACGGCCAATCACGGCAACAGCCGCCACATTATTGTGGGGGGCGCCACCGAGATTATGCGTCATGCCAATGCGCGGGTCCTTGAGCTGGCGTTCGCCCGCCTTGCCCTGCAACTGCAGATACATCTCATAAGCCATGCGCAGGCCCGATGCGCCAATGGGGTGGCCGAAACATTTCAGCCCGCCATCGATTTGGCAGGGGACGCCGCCATCGGCATCATAAAAGCCGTCGAGAATGTCGCGGACCGCACCACCTTCTTCAGAGATATACAAATCTTCCATCGTCACCAATTCGGTGATGGAGAAGCAATCATGCACCTCGAACATCGAGACTTCTTCACGTGGGTTCTTGATACCGGCTTCTTCATAAGCCTTTTTGGAAGCGACGCGGGTGGTGGCGAAATGGCTACCATCCCAGGAATTGAAGCTGGCTTCCACACCGTCTGACAGGCACAGCTGCAGCGCCTTGATGGTGATGATGTCCGTTTTGCCGAGGGCCTTGGCAATCTCTGGCGTTGTCAGGATCGCACAGGCAGAACCGTCAGACACGCCGCAGCAATCGAATAGGCCGAGCGGCTCAGCAATCATCGGCGCGCCGAGGATCGTGTCCATCGTCACGGCCTTTTGCAGATGCGCCTTTTCATTCTTGGCGCCGTTCTGGTGGCTCTTCCATGAAACATGCGCCATGGCCTGCTTCACATCTTCGCTTGAAATGCCATGCTTGGCCGAATAGGCCGTCGCCAGCTGCGCGAAGTTACCTGGCGCAGAGCCATTGGGTACCCACAGGTCCGGCAATGTGCCTTTGGACCCCGCAGGAAGCCCGCCATAGCCCGTGTCTTTCAGCTTCTCGACACCCATTGCAACCGCGATGTCCGCCGCGCCAGAGGCAACGGCATAGGCCGCCCCACGCAGGGCTTCGGTGCCTGTGGCGCACATATTTTCAACGCGCGTGATCGGGATGCCCGACAGACGCAGCGTTGTGGCCATGGGCAAGGCAGAGCCACCGACATGGACCTTGTCGAACGCCGTGCCGAACCAGGCAGCTTCGATCTGCGAGCGGTCAATACCGGCATCGCCCAGCGCTTCTTCAAACGCTTCGACCATCAATTCTTCCGCGCCACAATCCCAGCGCTCACCAAATGATGAGCAGCCCATGCCAATAATGGCGACCTTGTCTTTAATGCCTCGAGCCATCTTAGAACTCCTTTCGCTAACAAACTTTTCAGTTCTATGCAGCGGGTGCCGCTTTCCAGAAATAACGGCGATACCCTCTTTGTTTATCAAAATCCTTGATGCGGAACACCATCTTTAGCGAGGTGCCCACCGCGATGTCTTCCGGGTCAACATCGGTAAAGCCCATTAGCACCCGACCACCATTTTCAAACTGAACCTGGCCATAATAGTAAGGCGGGCTGGGGCTGTAGGACAGCCAGTCGGCCGTGTAGGACATCACAGCCGCCGGCACATCGGCGAAGGAGATAGGCTCCTGGCTATCATGCGCCTTGCAGTTTGGGTTCACGCAATACAGCGTGCGCGGATATTGCACCGTGCCACACTGCGAGCACTGCCCGCCCATAAAGCCGGTGACCATGTCCTTCTTGCGATATTCCGTCGACAGAGCCGTTTTATTATCGACCTCGGCTCGCATACCAAAGTCGATAGAGACCTGATCCTGGAACGAGAGAAACTTCATATATTCCGTCTCGGTCTTACCGCGCGCAATGGCCCCGGCAACACCCTTACGGGCTGGCAGGCTGGACAGCGCGTCTGTCGTCTCAAACAACAATGCATCAGCGCCCTGGCCAAATTGCACCAGCAATATCTTTTGACCCGGTGTGGCGTCTTCCAGTGCATGAGCCAGCATCAGGATGGCATGGGCCGCGCCCGTGTCACCTACATTGGCGGCCAGATTGTCACGCAGAGCCTCATCATTAATACCAAGCCGCTTGGCAACACCGCTGGCCACCCGACCCATGGTACAGGGCATGATGAAGTGGTCGATATCGCCAGCGGCAACACCTGTTTCATCCAGCAAGCCCTGGACGGTCTCGGGCACAATTTTCATATAGCCTTCGTCACGCACCCAGCGTTCTTCCCACGCGTAGTCTTCATCTTCCCCCGCTCCGCGGAAATGGTCGACAAAGTCTGCCGTCACCGTGTTGGAGCCCATGAAGGTCGCGACAATACCTTCGCTGCCTAGCATCAGGGCGGCAGCACCATGGCCATACTGAAACTCATTGGTGCTGGCGGGCTTGGCCTTGCGGGCGTCAGCGGCTGCAAATAGCGTTGTTCCCTGGCCTGCGCCACGCAATGCCGCAATCAGCCCGGACGTGCCTGCCCGCATGGAGCCGGCAATATCCATCGACTTGATGTTGCGGCCCAAGTTCAATGCGGAGGCAACAACGCCAACATTCTGCCGGTCGGCAAAGGGCAATGTCGTCGATGCCAGGTAGGCCCCAGTGATGCTGCTGCGGTCGGTTTCCTGCAGGCAGTCCCGGGCGGCCTCAACCGCCATGGTGATGGCGTCTTCATCCCAGTCAGCCATAGAGCGTTCGCCCTCGCCCTGGCCGCGCAGGCCCGGCATGGCCCAGGCGTGGGCCTTGGCAATACTGGCCCGGTCGAGCCGCAGGCGCGGCAGATAAGCCCCATAGGCCGTAATACCGACGGATTGTGTCACCTGTTTGCCCTCCTGAGTCGCTTGAAATATGAGCCAAATTGTTAGGCAATAATGCCCCATAGCGCAATAAACCATTCCCGGTTAAGCTCGGCGGTCAACGTCTTGGGGAATTAGAGGGAAAACAGATTATGGCGACTTTAACCTTCCGGAATACGACCGAATTTGACTTCGGGGCCATCCAGCACCTGGCGGGCACACTCAAACAGCATGGTATCATGCGCCCCTTGCTATGCACCGACAAAGGCCTGGTGGATGTCGGCGTTATTGACACAATCCGTGGCGTCATTCCCAACGACATCGCCACCACTATTTTTGACGGCACACCAGAAAACCCGACACAGAGCGCCATTGAAGCAGCCGCCAGCCTCTATACCGAAAATGACTGTGACGGTGTGCTGGCCGTCGGTGGTGGCTCGAGCATCGACCTTGCAAAAGGCGTGGCCCTGCGCGTTACCCATGAAGGCGACTTCATGCAATATACCGCCGGTATTGGCGGGCGAGACGCCATTGGCGAAGTGGCGCCTCTAGTGGCCATCCCCACCACTGCAGGTACGGGTAGCGAGGTTTCCACCGGCTCCGTTGTGATTATGGACAATGGCGAAAAGCTGATCTTCGCCAGCGACAATCTGGTGCCCCGCACCGCCATTTGCGACCCGGAGTTAACCCTGGGCCTGCCCGCACGGCTAACGGCGGCCACTGGCATGGACGCGGTCACCCATTGTATTGAAGCCGTGCTCTCTCCAGCGGTGAACCCGCCTGCAGAAGCCGTGGGGCTGGACGGGTTGCGCCGGTCGCTGGGCGATGGCGCGCTCAAGGCCGCCGTGGCCGATGGGTCTGACCGCGATGCCCGGTGGAATATGATGATGGCCTCCACCGAAGGCGCGCTGGCCTTTACAAAGGGGTTAGGCACCGTTCATTCCATGAGCCATGCTTGCGGTGCGCTGCCGTATCTGCAATTGCACCATGGCACGCTGAACGCAATTTTCCTGCCGACATTGCTGCGCTTTAATGCCGATGCACCCGGCGTACAGGAGAAATACACCCGTATCCGCGAAGCCATGCGCGTGCCCGAAAGCACTGATCTGGCAGATTATATTGAGCAGTTGAATGCCGATATCGGTCTGCCCGCTAATCTGGCCGAAATGGGCGTAACGACAGACGACTTCCCCTTCCTGGTGGAGCATGCCGCCAAGGACGTCTGCAACTTCTCCAATTCCAAGCCTGTAACGCCGGAGGACTTCCCCGTGCTGTATGAACAGGCCATGAGTTAAACGGGGATCGAACCATGGATGCCTTGTTCCAGTCGTTCCTGAACGGCTTTCCTTATCTGATGGCACACAGTGCGGCCGCCTTTGTGATCCTGCTGCTGGGCGTGCGGCTTTACATGCTGGTGACGCCCCATGATGATCTGGCGCTGATCCGTCAGGGTAATGTGGCCGTCAGCCTCTCGCTGGGCGGGACTATCCTTGGCATGGCCATCCCACTTGCCTTCGTGCTGGCCTTTTCCGTCTCCGTGCTGGATGTGGTCCTGTGGGGTGTGGTGACGCTGGTGCTGCAAATCATTGCCTTCTTCATTGTCGACAAGGTGCTGCGCAATCTCTCGGCTCGCTTGGCCGACGGTGATATGGCCTCGGCAGTACTATTGGTCTCGGTGAAACTGACAACAGCTGCCATCAATGCGGCGGCGGTTTCTGGCTAGGCATGCGCGGCGAGGTTCCCTTTTACCTCTTTATCATTCTGGTCATCGTCTGGTGGAACCTGGACGAGGAGGGTACGCCTGAGCTGCGCACGCCTCGGCAGGGCGCTGAGCAACAGGCCGCCCCAGAGGGTGCGCCCCTGCCCGGCCCCAGCTTCAGTGACCCCAAAATGTATATCGAAGACAAAGGCCGCGTGCAGGATGGTACGGGCACCGGCTTTGCGGTTGACCGTCATGGCTTGTGGATGACCGCCCGCCATGTTGTCGCCGGCTGCAGCGAAGTTGGCTTCGTACAGCCGGGCCAGCGTTGGTTGAAGCCTGCACGCGATGTGTGGGTTCACCCCAACAGTGACATGGCGTTGATATCCGGCCCGTCTACCAAAAGCGCCTTTGAACTGGTGGGCGCCCCACCAACCGCTGGTGAGACAGCCTTTCATATCGGCTTCCCACAGGGCCGGCCGGGTGACGTCGTCACCACTACAGTGGGGCGCGCACGGATGATCACGACCGGGCGGCACCGGTCGGATGAGCCGGTGATTGCCTATGTGGAGAAGCGCCGCTTTCCCAATTTTTCTGGCTCGCTCGGCGGCCTGTCCGGCGGGCCAATTTTCAATGCCAGCGGACAGGTTGTCGGCGTTACCGTTGCCGAAAATCGGCGGCGAGGCCGGGTGATCGGCACCGCACCACGGTCGTGGGTCCGCCTGTTCCAGACTGCCGGCAAGCAGCCGCAAGTCAGCGGGCACCTATATCCGCAACCAGACCCAAAGAGGCTGCACAAAGCCGGGAAACGCTTGCGCGCGAACTTTACCGTGGCACAATTGATCTGCCGGGCCTGATGGCCCAACAAGGATTTACCGGGTCACATGACCCGTTTATGGAGGGGAAGAATGTCATCAAACGAAATGCGCCAATTTGTGCTGGCGGAAATTCCGCAGGGAAAACTGACCAACAGCAATTTTAAGCTGGAGACAGCCCCCATCCCTACGCCGGGGGACGGGGAAATTCTGGTCAAAACACGCTACATCTCGCTCGACGCGGCCAACCGCGCCTGGATGCAGGGCGCAACCTATCGCGATGCCATTGAAGGCGGCCAGGTAATGGCAGGCGGCATTCTCGGCGAGGTTTTAGAATCCAATGATCCAAATTTTCAAGCAGGCGATCTGATTTCCGCCGATGGGGGCTGGCGCGAATATGCGGCTCTGCCCGGCAGTGTGTGTCAGAAGCAGCCCCATATTGAACCCAAGACGCATCTGCTCAGCATCTATGGCGTCACCGGCTTGACCGCCTATTTCGGTTTCCTGGAGATTTGCCAACCCAAGGCAGGCGAAACCGTATTGGTTTCTGCAGCCGCTGGTGCCGTGGGCACCATCGTGGGCCAGATTGCCAAGATCAAAGGCTGCCGCGTCGTTGGCACGGCAGGCAGCGACGAAAAATGCGACTGGCTGGTGAATGAATTAGGCTTTGATGCCGCGGTGAACTATCGCAATGGCAGCGTGTTCAAGGACCTGAAAGAAGCCTGCCCGAACGGCATCGATTGTTATTTCGACAATACGGGCGGTGAAATTCTGGAGGCCGCCCTGTTCCAGATGAACATGTATGGCCGCATTTCCTGCTGCGGGGCGGTGTCAAGCTATGATGGCGCCCCGCCACAGGCGGGCCCGCGCGGCGTGCCTGGCCTGCTCGTGGTCAAACGACTGACCATGCGTGGCTTTATCGTCTCAGACTTTTTTGCAGGCTCGTCCGTCGGCACCCGTACCGATGCCATCAACCAGCTGAAGGAATGGGTGGATGCCGGCAAAATCCATGTGCTGGAAGATATCGTCGATGGATTTGAGAATGTCCCCGATGCGCTGATCGGCCTGTTGGCCGGTGAAAACCGCGGCAAGCGCATTGTCCGCGTCAACGACTAGGAGAGTCTCATGTTGGAATTTTCCGTCCCCGACCACCTGCCAGATTTCATCAGCAGCCATGTGAAGGAATATCTCGACAGCAATGGTGAAGATGGCCATCTGTGGCAGATGCCAGGCCGAGATGGCCCACCCATGACGGCGCTGCTTCTGGTCACCAAAGGCCGCAAGTCTGGCAAGGCCATAACCCTGCCGTTGGTCTATGGAGAAGCCGATGGGGGATATGTGATCATTGCCTCCAAGGCCGGGGCGCCCACGCACCCTGCCTGGTATTTGAACCTGGAGGCCGACCCCAATGTCGCCGTGATGGTTGGGCCCGACCAATTTGCCGCCACCGCCCGCATTACTGAGGGTGAAGAACGCCAGAAACTATGGGACATGATGGCCACCATGAACCCCGGCTATAACGACTATGTTGAAAAGGCACAGGGCCGCGAAATCCCCGTGGTGGTGCTGGAGAAAGCCTAGTCAGCTGATCAGAGAACCTACCCCAAATGAAAAGGGCCCGGCGAATAGCCGAGCCCTTTTCATTTATGCCGCTGGCCCTTAGCCTTTTTCAGCCAGCTGGGCTTCTTCCCAGGCGCGCTGGGCCAGCGGGATAACGCGGGCGGCGTTCTGGGCGGCATTCGGGTCGTTGGCTGTGCCGTCGCGCACGCGGCCAACAATGCCCTGCAGAATGGCCGCCAGACGGAACAGATTATAGGCCTTGTAGAAGTGGATGTTCTCAATGCCGTCGCGCCCCGTGCGTTCGCAATATTTGGCAATGTAGTCGTCGAATGATGGAATGCCGAGCGAGTCCAGATCAACACCGGAGAAGTTCGGGCGGCCGGTTGAGGTAGCTGGGCCGTACCAGTTCATGGTGTTATAGGTCAGGTCGCCAATCGGGTTGCCCAGGGTTGAAATTTCCCAGTCCAGCACCGCCTGAACGCGCGGTTCGGTCGGGTGGAACATCACATTATGTGGGGCATAGTCGCCATGCACGATGCGGGTTTCATCCGGCGTATTGTTATGAGCAGGCAGCCACTCTATGAGGGCGTCCATTTCATCAATCTGCTGGGTTTCAGAATTCTTGTATTGCCGAGTCCAGGTATGGATCTGACGGGCAATATAATTGCCCTCCTTGCCATAGCCTTCAAGGCCCAACTCCTTGTAGTCGTAAGAGTGAAGCTTGGCCAAGGTCTCGTTCATCGAGTCATACATCTTGGTGCGGTCACCCTTGGCCACGTCTGGCATGGTGGGGTCCCAGAACACACGGCCCGGCATGAAGGTCATGATGAAGAACTCAGTCCCCACAATGCTTTCATCGTCGGAATAGGCGCACATATGCGGCACGGGGAAATCCGTCTGGTTCAGGGCTTTCATCACCCGATATTCACGGTCCACCGCGTGGGCCGACTTAAGCAATGTTCCCGGCGGTTTGCGGCGCAGCACATATTCACCAGAAGGGGCTTCGAGCTTATAGGTGGGGTTGGATTGCCCACCGGCAAACTGGCCCACGGTTAGTGGGCCACGAAAATCTTCGACATGTTCTTCCATAAACCGTTCGAGGTTTTTGACCTCGAACTGGTGGCGTTCTGCCACGTCAACTGTTTCACCTGCGGATACTGTACGTTCATCTGCCATTATGTGTTCTCTTAACTTTCCCCGTCGGCGCCTAGGCAAAGACGTCGAAGACTTCCCTTATACCCTTGGACATACCGCCCGAGGTTGATGATGGCACCAGAATAGGCGTGATGCCATGGTCCAGGCTCTTTTGCACTTCATCGCGAATATAATCTGCGGACCCATAAAGCGTGACGTCTGAAAGCCAGTCGTCACTCATCAGGTCCGGCAAAAAGGCGCCGTCTTCTGCAGCCAATGAGGCCTCTACCCGGTCGATGCCGTCCGCATAACCGGCTTCACGCCAGTAATTGCGATAGTTCGGCAACATCAAATAGCCGGTCAGCGTCCGCTTGTGGACAGCGCCTGCGGCGTCACGGTCTTCATCAACCACTGTGGGCTGCATGTTGGAGACAAAGAAGTCATCCCCCGGCGTAACGCCTGTGGCTGCCAGCTGGCCCGGCACATAAGACCGCGCACCATTGGCCCAGATGGCGCCCTGGGCAATCTCGCCCGACATGGTGAGCATCTTGTTGCGCAAAGTGGCCAGGATGATCGGCGGCAATTCACCGACATCTTCCTGCGCCCGCATGCCGGCAACATAATCGCGCATGTCAGACAAGGGCTTGCCGACATTCAGGTTTAGCCGGTCATAAACCGGGGCGTGCGACACACCCAGGCCCATGCGAAAACGTCCTTCGGACATCTCGTGAAGTAAGGCGGCTGTGGCCGCGAGCTCCCGCGGATGCTGCACATAGATTGGCTGGATGGCTGTGCCGACCCAGATCTTTTTGGTCGCAGACAACAGCGCCTGGCAAAACGGCATAAGTGCCGACAGGCTGGGCACATAGATGCCCTTAAAGCCGCGTTCTTCGGCTTCTACTGCCAAATCGATCATCTTCTGACGACGGCCAGGTGTAGCCACAATGGTCAAGGCTGGCATATTCGCCATGTCTTTCCTCCTCCGCTGGGTGAGCGCCTTAGGCGTTCACGGCATCTTCAATGACATCGGCAAAGCGCTTAATGGCCTCTTCCCGCAGTGCCGGAATGTGGCGAGTCGGGAACATACCATTCGTGCCATTGTAATCGCGCAGCACCTGACGGGCGACGGTCACCTTGTGCACTTCCGTCGGGCCATCGGCCAGTGCCATATGGAAGCTTTCAATCACCTGGCGCGAGAACGGCATTTCACCAGACACGCCAAGTGAACCGTGGATCTGCAGGGCACGGGCAGCAACATCATGGAAGACACGCGGCATGGCAGCCTTCACGGCCGCGATGTCCTTACGGACCATCAGATAATCCTGATATTTGTCGATCTTCCAGGCGGTCTGCAGCACCAGCAGACGGAACTGCTGAATGTCCATCCAGCTATCGGCGATCTTTTCCTGCACCATCTGCTTCTTGGCCAGAAGTTCGCCCTGCGTTTCACGAGACAGCACGCGTTCGCACATCATGTCGAAGCTTTTTTGAACCTGACCAATGGTGCGCATGGCGTGGTGAATACGCCCACCGCCCAGTCGCGTCTGGGCCACTGCAATGGCCTCACCGCGACCACCGAGAATGTTTTCGGCCGGTACGCGCACATTTTCGTAGCGAATATAGGCGTGGCTGCCTTCTTCCTCCTCACCAACGCCGACATTGCGGATGATGTTCACACCCGGCGTGTTGGTCGGCACGATGATCATGGACATCTTGTTATAGGGTGCGGCATCCGGTTCGGTGACGCACATCACGATCAGGAATTCTGACCAGCGGGCGTTGGAAGAAAACCACTTTTCACCATTAATGACCCATTCATCGCCTTCCAGCACAGCAGTGGTTTTGAAGACTTTGGGGTCAGCGCCGCCCTGCGGCTCCGTCATGGAGAAGCAGGAGCAGATTTCATTGTTCAGCAGTGGCTTAAGGTATTTTTCCTTGTGCTCTTCCGTACCGTAATGGGCGAGAATTTCGGCATTACCTGTATCCGGTGCCTGGCAGCCGAACACGACAGGAGCAAAGCCTGCACCGCCGAGAATTTCGTTCAGCAGGCCCAACTTGACCTGACCATAACCCGGGCCGCCGAGTTCGGGGCCGAGATGGCAGGCCCACAGGCCTTTTTCTTTAACCTTTTCCTGCAAGGGCTTGATCAGCTTGTTGCGCAGAGGGTCTTTCATGTCGAGCGCGTGGTCAATAACGAACTGCAGGGGCTGCACTTCTTCACGGACAAAGTCTGCTGCCCAGTCGAGTTTTTCTTGATATTCGGCGTCTGTTTCAAAGTCCCAGGCCATGGTTCCCTCCTGCCTCGAAATGTAATGAATGTGGGCCAAACTCTATTGAAGCCGCCGCGCTGCGTCGACTCATAATTGTGCACTCCTGCACAATCTTGTTTATCAACTGGATTACTAGACTATTCGCCTGCGGGTGCCCCCTGCAGGCGCCCCGGCCAATAGACTTCCGCCCCCGGTTCCGGGTTGGGCGGAATGAGGCGAGAGAGCATCAATGATACCGCCGCCATACTTGCCCCCAAGAAGAAGACCATGGATGGTGCCACCATCCAGATCAGCCCAAAAACGGCGGGAATAACGACAGCTGCCACATGGTTGATGGAAAACCCAACACTGGCGGTTGAGGCAATATCTGCCGGGTCTGCGATTTTCTGGAAATAGGTTTTGATGGCGATCGCCATGGCGAAAAACACGTGGTCGAGAATGAAGAGGAAGATGGCCATCTCTGCGCTGCCGACGAAGGCATAGCCCAGGAAGACCGCAATGAGCCCGATATATTCCACTGTTAGTGATTTGCGTTCACCCCAATAGGCAATCAGCCTGCCAATGCGCGGTGCCAGCAGCATCGACATCACCCCATTGGCTAAAAACAGCAACGCCATGTCGTGCACCGCAAAGCCAAAGCGCTCGACCATCATAAAGCCGGCGAAGACAACGAAGATTTGCCGCCGCGCCCCTGCCATAAAGGTCAGCGCATAATAGAGCCAATAGCGTTTACGCAGCACAATGGTTTTGCGCTGGGCTGTGTGGCTCTCGAACCTGGGAAACAGGCTATAGGCTGCAAAAGCCACCATCATCGTCGCCCCACCGCCAATCAAATACAGCCAGGTGAAATCAAGTTTCAGGGTGTCATACGCCAGGTAGATGAACCCGAACGTCACCAACCCACCAAAAGCCCCCACACTGATAAGCCGTCCCATAACAACCGGCGCGCGTTCTTTGGGCAGCCATTGCAGAGATAGCGATGTCTGAACCGCCTCGAAATAGTGGAAGCCGATGCTCATAATGATGGTGGTAAAATAAAGCCCGTAGACGCTGGGGAAAAAGCCTGTCAGCGCCGTGCCAAGCCCCATGGTTGCCAGTGCCAGCACGGCAAAGCGTTGTTCCCGGATGAGCAACAGGACGAAAATTGCCGTAAAAACCAGGAAGCCAGGCACTTCGCGCAGGCTCTGCAAAATGCCGATCAGATCGCCAGTAAAGGCAACCCGTTCAATGGCAAAATTGTTAAGCAGCGTGCGCCAGACGTCGAAGCTCAATGGCACGCCAACGGCCATCAGCAACAACATATTTTCCGGTTTCTTCCTGAAACGGTTAAAGCGGCTCACGGACCCTCCCCTGTCTTGCGTGAAGACCAACCTCGGACTATATCTTTTTGCCCTGAAACAGCCGCGTCTCGCAAGGGTCGCGATTCACAGCCGGACGACAGTGAGCACACAGCCATGACCGACAACCTTTTCCTCGACAGCGTTGCACGAAACAGCACACCCATTGCCTTGGTCACCAAGAGTGAACTGGAGGGCTGGCTCGAGGAACAGGGCAAGACCACTGCCAATTGGGTCAATAACAATGGCTTCACCGCCAGCGAGGCCAGTCATTGTGTTGTCCCGGGCCGGGCAGGCAAGATCGCTCATATTCTCGCAGGCCTTGGTGAAGAGCTGTCGCCTGAGTCCCTACTGGCAACCATGGGCGGGCTCGCGGAAAGTCTGCAGCCAGGCAAGTATCATCTGGAAACAGACCTGGCAGCGCATGAGGCGGACTTGGCCGCCATTGGCTGGGCCCAAGGCGGCTATCAGTTCGACTTTTACGGCAAGCCGGGCAAGGAACGACCGCAGCTGACCTGGCCGGAAGCATGCCACAGGGAACCTACTAAGGCATGCATTGACGGTGCCGCCCTGACCCGCACGCTGGTGGACGTACCGGCCAACGACATGGGGCCAGAAGAACTACAGGATGCGGCGCTCAAACTGGCCGAACAGTTCGAAGCAGAGCATAAAATCATTCTGGACACCGACCTGTTGGACCAAAACTTCCCCGCCATTTATGAAGTTGGCAAAGGCAGTGACCGTAGGCCTCGACTGATCAACCTTGAATGGGGCGACCCAAAAGACCCGCGCGTTGCATTGGTCGGCAAGGGCGTTTGCTTCGACACGGGCGGCTATAACCTCAAGCCTGGTGGTGCCATGGCGCTGATGAAAAAGGACATGGGCGGTGCCGCCCACGTGTTGGGCCTGGCACATATGATCATGGCCAACAAGCTGCCCGTTCGCCTGCAGGTGCTGATCCCCGCCGTTGAGAATTCGGTCTCTGGCAATGCGTTCCGGCCTGGTGACATCATCAAGTCCCGCAAGGGCTCAGACATTGAGATTGGCAATACGGATGCAGAAGGCCGCCTGGTGCTGTCCGACGCGCTGACATTGGCCTGCGAACAAAAGCCTGAACTCATTATCGATTTTGCGACCCTTACCGGTGCAGCGCGGTCTGCCCTGGGACCCGATGTGCCGCCTTTCTATACGGATGATAGCAAGCTCGCCCGCTGTCTGGCAGACCAGGCGACCTATTGGGCAGACCCACTTTGGCGCCTACCGCTTTGGAAGTCGTACAATGCCAGCATCAAGGGCACGCTGGGCGATATCCGCAATGATGGAGGCCCGTTTGCAGGTTCCATCACCGCCGCCCTGTTCCTGCAGCACTTCGTGGAACCCAACACTAAATGGGCGCATCTCGATATCTATGCCTGGAACCCCAACAAGCGCCCAGGACGCGTTGTGGGAGCAGCGGCCCAATGCCTGCGCACCGTTTATGGCGCGATCTGCGAAACCGTTCTCTAGAGCCTCGGAAAAGCTATGCCCAACCAGTATGATCCGCGCCTGACACCCGCTCGGGACGACCTTGCCGCCGACTTCCTGCGCAGCACTGTGAACGCCGCCAATTACGTTAAAGGGGCAACCAAATGCGTCGCTGCTGCCAGCGCGCCGCTGCACACGTCGCCTGATGCCTCAAGCCAGCGCGCCACTGAACTGCTGATGGGCGAGGCCTTCGTTGTCTATGAAGAAAAAGATGGCTGGGCCTGGGGCCAGGCCCTGATGGATGACTATGTCGGCTATGTGCCATCGGCGACTCTGGGCGTTACAGATGACCCCGTTAGTCACAAGGTCGCCGTGCTGCGCACCTTTGTGTATGCAGAGCCCGACCTGAAGTCGCAGATGCTGGAGCCCTTGAGCCTGGGCAGCATGGTCACCGCCGGCAACATTCATGACAGCTTTACCCAGATTCAGAATGGCGGCTGGATCTTTACCGACCATCTCAAGACAGTCTCCGATCTGGAAGGCGATTATCTGACCACGGCAATACGCTTCATCGGCGTGCCTTACCTTTGGGGCGGGCGCACTAGCCTGGGCCTCGATTGTTCCGGTCTGGTGCAGTTGGCCTTACAGGCCGCTGGCGTTGGCGCCCCGCGCGACACCGACATGCAGGAACTTGCCTTGGGACGGGAGGTTGACCCCAATCCGGCCAGCATGGAACGAGGCGATCTGGTGTTCTTCCCCGGTCATGTTGGCATCATTGTTGACCAAGGCACGCTGTTGCACGCCAATGCCTGGGACATGATGGTTTCACCACATCCGCTGCGTTTTGTTGTTGCAGAAATTGCCAAGAAGCACGAACAGCCGATCACCAGCGTACGACGGCTGACAAAGTAGCCCTTGCGGCTCTAATAGAGCCAGTGTAGCACGCCCCAATAAATCGGCCAGAGGATCGCCGCCCCGAAAGAGGAAGGCACCTGCGTCATCCAATTGCCGTGGGAATAGACAAAGCCATCAAAGAACAGCAGGTAAACCCATGTAAGTGCGGCAACTGCCAGATAGGCGGTGATAAGTTGTCGTTTCGTCATGGTCGCAGTCTAGCGCGCAGGATCAGCCCTGCACAGCGTCTTGATGCACCACTTCAAGGTTAAAGGCAGCTGCCATCAGCGCCTTGGTGTAATCTGTCTGTGGTGCGTCGAATATCTGCTCAGCGGAACCCTGCTCAACGATCACGCCGTCTTTCATGACCATGACGTCGTGGCACAGGGCGCGCACAACCCGCAGGTCATGGCTAATAAACAGATAGGCCAGGTCATATTTGCGCTGAAGGTCCTTCAGCAGATCAACGATCTGTGCCTGGACGGACACATCCAACGCTGATGTCGGTTCGTCCAGCACAACAAAGCGCGGGTTGAGCACCATGGCGCGGGCGATAGAGATTCGCTGGCGCTGTCCGCCGGAAAATTCGTGCGGGTAACGATGCCGCGATTCAGGGTCGAGCCCCACTTCGGCCAACGCCTGACAAATACGAGCATCCCGGTCTTCGTCCGAAAGGCTAGGTTCATGGATCAACAAGCCTTCACCAACGATCTGCCCCACAGACAAGCGCGGGCTGAGCGACCCGAACGGGTCCTGGAACACAATCTGCATGTCAGAGCGCAGGGGGCGCATATCGGCAAAACCAGCACCCGCCAATTCGTTGCCATCAAAATTGATACCCCCGTCACTGGAAATCAGCCGCAAAATCGCCATGCCGAGCGTCGACTTGCCCGACCCTGATTCCCCAACAACACCCAGACTGTGCCCGGCTTTCAGACTCAGAGAAATGCCATCGACGGCCTTTACGTGATCCTGGACCCGACCCAGGAAACCACCCTTAATGGGGAAGTGGACTTTCAAATCATCTGTCGAGAGCAGTCCCGCCCCCTCATTCACCGGCACATCTGCTACGCCAGACGGTGCCGCGCCCAACAGGTGTTTGGTATAATCGTGCTGAGGGTCAGCAAAAATATCTGCCGTCGCGCCGCTTTCGACAATCTCTCCATCGGTCATGACGCAGACGCGATGGGCAAATTTCTCAACGATCCCCAAATCATGGGTAATCATCAGGATGGCCATGCCCATTTTTTGCTGTAGCTCACGCAACAGTTCCAGAATCTGTGCCTGAATGGTCACGTCCAACGCCGTGGTGGGCTCGTCAGCAATCAGCAAATCCGGTTCATTGGCCAGCGCCATGGCGATCATGATGCGCTGGCGCTGTCCGCCGGATAGCTCATGTGGGTAGGCATTCAGGCGATCCTTCAGACCAGCAAGACCGACAAGATCCAGTAGCTTAAGCACGCGGTCTTTCAGAGGCTGACCGCGCAGACCATTATGTAATTGCAGCACCTCGGCAATTTGCTTTTCAATGCTGTGCAGCGGGTTCAGCGATGTCAGCGGTTCCTGGAAGATCATGGAGATTTTGTCACCGCGCACGTCAAACAATGTCTGCTTGTCAGCGCCGACGAGTTCTGTTCCCCTGAACCGGATAGACCCACTGGGGTGCTGCGCCGTCGGGTAAGGCAGCAATTGCAGAACAGACAAGGCACTGACCGACTTGCCAGAGCCGGATTCGCCCACCAGTGCCAGGGTCTCGCCCTTTTCAATTCCGAAGGACACGCCTTTAACAGCCGCGACATCGCCACCTGGTACGCGAAACGAAACAGACAGGTCATTCACTTGTAGGAGGCTCATGCACCGCCTCCATTTTCCAGCGACTTGCGCGGATCAAAGGCATCGCGCACGGCCTCGCCGATAAAAGTCAGCAGGGATAGCAAAATGGCCAGCACAAAGAACGCCGTCAGCCCCAACCACGGCGCCTGCAAATTGTTTTTACCCTGTTTGACCAGCTCCCCCAGGGATGCCGAGCCCGGCGGCAGGCCAAACCCCAGAAAGTCCAGCGCAGTCAGCGTGCCAATAGCCCCGGTCACGATGAAGGGCAGATAGGTGATGGTCGCCACCATGGCGTTGGGCAGCACATGCCGCCACATGATGGTCGTATCGCCAACCCCAAGCGCGCGGGCAGACCGCACATAGTCGAAATTTCGGGCCCGCAGAAATTCTGTGCGCACCACATCGACCAACCCCATCCAGTTGAACAGCAGCATGATGCCCAGCAACCACCAGAAGTTGGGTGTGATGATAGAAGCCAGAATAATCAGTACATAGAGCACCGGCATACTGGCCCAGACCTCGATAAAGCGTTGGAAATACAAGTCCGTCCGCCCGCCGAAATAGCCCTGGATGGCGCCTGCAGCCACGCCCACAATGGTGCTGAAGAATGTCAGGGCCAACGCAAACAAAATGGAAATACGGAAGCCATAGATAGCCCGCGCCACCACGTCTCGCGCCTGGTCATCTGTTCCCAACAAATTGGCACTGTCTGGTGGTGAAGGCGCAGGTACCGGAATATCGCGGTTAATGGTGTTGTAGCTGAAGCGGATCAGCGGCCAGACCATCCAGCCACCGCTGTCGGTGATCAGCTCTTCCACATAGGGGTCGCGATAATCCGCCTCAGTCTCAAAGAAACCGCCAAAAGTCGTCTCCGGGTACATTTTGAAGACAGGCGTGTAATAGCTGTCTTCGAACTTCACCAGCAGCGGCTTGTCATTGGCGATCAACTCCGCAAAGAGCGACAGCACAAACAACACCAGGAAGATCATCAGCGACCAATAGCCACGGCGATTGGCCTTGAAATTCTGCACCCGCCGCGCGTTCAGCGGTGTCAGGGTCCAGAACAGGAAGCGGTCAGGCTGCTGCGCACTCATTTAGCTGACCTCCCGACTTTCAAAGTCGATGCGCGGATCAACCCAGACCTTGACCAGATCACCCAGCAGCTTCACCAGCATGCCTAGCAGGGTGAAGATGTAGAGTGTCCCGAAAATGACCGGATAGTCTCGCTGAATCAGTGCCTCGAACCCCAGCAGGCCAAGACCATCGAGCGAGAAGATGAATTCGATGAACAGCACACCGGTCAGCAGGATCGCCAGGATCGCGCCGGGCAGGCTGGAAATCACAATCAGCATCGCATTGCGGAAGACGTGACCATAGAGCACTCGGCGCTCCGTTAGCCCCTTGGCACGGGCCGTCAGCACATATTGCTTGTTGATCTCGTCGAGGAAGGAGTTTTTCGTCAGCATAGTCAGGCTGGCAAAGCCTCCAATGGTCAGGGCAATGACCGGCAAGGTGATATGCCAGAAATAGTCAGTCACCTGCCCCCACCAACTGAGGTCGTCAAAATTGTCGGACACCAGGCCACGCAGCGGGAAGACATCCCAATAGGACCCACCGGCGAACAGTACGATCAGCATCACCGCAAACAGGAAGCTGGGGATCGCATAGCCAACGATGATGACACCGCTGGTCCAGACGTCGAAACGCGAGCCATCGCTTACCGCCTTGCGAATGCCGAGCGGGATGGCGATCAGATAGGTCAGCAGCGTCGACCACAGACCAAGCGAGATGGAGACCGGCAGTTTTTCGATCACCAGGTCAACCACCGGCCGGTCCTTGAAGAAGCTCTCGCCAAAGTCGAAGGACAGATAATCCGTCATCATGATGAAGAAGCGTTCATAGGCTGGCTTGTCGAAACCGAATTGCTTCTCGATCCGCTCAATCAGCGCCGGGTCCAGCCCCTGGGCACCGCGATATTTTGAGTCAGCCCGCGAAGTGGTGATGTCGAGCTCGGCCTGAGCGCCCTCGCCCACCATGTCACCGCCCGGGCCGCCGCCGAGGCGTGAGGTTGCACCCGCATCTGTACCCGTTATCTGGGCAATCATCTGTTCGACCGGCCCGCCGGGGGCCACTTGGACGATGGCAAAGTTGAGCAGCATGATGCCCAACAATGTCGGGACAATCAGGAAAAGCCTGCGGAGAATATAGGCGGCCATTAGCGCGCTGCCCTTGCTGCATCTACTGCGGCTGATTTTTCCGCATCCCACCACCAAAGATCAAGGATGCCGCGCGCATATTTTGGCTTGATCGCCGGGCGCGAGAACCGGTCCCAATAGGCCAGTGTGTGGCTGCCCTTGTACCATTGCGGCACAAAATAGTGGCCGTGCATCAACAGTCGGTCCAGCGCCTTTGCGGCAGCAATGTGATCTTCCCGCGTTGTGGCGCTGATAATGTTGCCGATCATGGCATCGACCGCCGGGTTGCTGACGCCCGCAATGTTGAAGCTGCCATCGGTCGCGGCCGCCTGAGAGTGCCACATATTGCGTTGGTCAATCCCTGGCGTCTGTCGCATGACATAGCGGCGGGTAGTGATATCGAAATCGAACTCTTCCAACCGGCGCTGATATTGGGCGGAGTCGACAATCCGGGCTGCCGCATTAATGCCAAGCCGCTTGAGATTCTCAATATAGGGGTTCACGACGCGTATGAACGTTTCGCCGAAGGCCAGGAACTCGATGTCCATGGCCTCACCGGCTGCATTCTGCAGCACACCGTCTTTGATGCTCCAGCCTGCCTCACGCAGTAGCATGGCAGCCTCGCGCAAATTGGCGCGGTTGTTGCCCGTGCCGTCATTAACCGGCGGCTTATAGGCCTCACCAAAAATGTCGTCGGTTAGCTGGTCCCTGAAGGGTTCCAGCAAGGCAAGCTCTTTGCCCTCCGGCTTACCAGTTGCCATCATGGGGGAATTATCAAAAACAGAACCCATGCGCAGATATGCGCCATAGAAAATGGCCTTGTTGGTCCACTCATAATCGAACGCCAAATCGAGCGCCTGGCGCACACGCGGGTCCGCAAACTTGGCCCGCCGCGTATTGATATAGAAGGCCTGGGCACCTGCGGGACGGTTGTCTTCCGTCAGCTCCCGCTTGATCAGCCCTTGCTCTACCGCCGGGCCCTTATAGGCTGTAGCCCACATTTTCGAAGTGAACTCTTCGCGCAGCGCATAGCCCCCTGCCAGAAAGGCCTCAAGCGCAATTGCGCGCTCCCGGAAATACTCGATCCGGATGTGGTCGAAATTATATCGCCCGACATTGACCGGCAGGTCTTTGCCCCAATAGTCATCCACCCGGTCATAGGTGATCGACTGGCCTGGAACGATTTTGCCAAAGGTGTAGGGCCCGCTCGTGAGCGGCGGGTCCAGTGTAACGCGGGTAAAGTCGTGTTCCTGGTAATAGGCTTTCGACAGGATCGGTAAGGTCGAGACCGCCAGCGCCAGGTCGCGCAGCGCACCCTTGGGGTTGAAGCTGTATCTGACCGTATGGTCATCTAGTGCCTCAACGCCGATGACATCCTTCATCACCAAGGCATAGCGCGGGTGACCCTTCTCCATCTTGATGTCGTGGGTAAACACAACATCATGCGCGGTGATCGGCGTGCCATCATGCCAGCGGGCCTCCTTGCGCATGTGGAAAATGACCCAGGAACGGTCTTCCGCCAGCTCAACCTTCTCGGCAACCTGTCCGTAAACAGCATCCGGCTCATCATAGGCCCGGGCCATCAGGGAATCATAGACAAGGCTGCCCGGCTCCCGCCTCCCGATACCCTCAGGGGCTTCGCCTTCCATAATGAAAGGGTTGATCGAGTCAAAGCTCGTCTTGGCTTGGCGAGACAGGGTCGAGAACGTCCCGCCTTTCGGTGCCTCCTGGTTCACATAGTCAAAATGCATAAAGTCGGCGTCATATTTCAGGTCGCCAAAGGCTGAAAGGCCATGGCTGACCGTACCTGCCCAGGCGGTGGTCGCAGCCAGCCCGAACAGAGCGGCCGCGGCAGAGAGAATTATTCTGCGCACCTATGGCCTCCGCTTGCTCTGCACGGCGGCCTCTTTCTCAGCGTCAATCCACCAGGTAAAGGGGAAGCCGTGATGATGCGGTGCCATCTTCGCAGGCCGCGCGAAGCGGTTCCAGTAACCCACCCGGAACGTCCGCGTGTGATGCTGGGGGATAACGTAATGCATATGCAGCAGCACGCGGTCCATCGCCTGCGTGGCAGCGACCAATGATGCGCGATCTGGCGCGAAGATGATCTTGTCGATCAGCGCATCAATCACCGGGTTGCTAACGCCGGAGAAATTGCGGCTGCCTGGCGCGTCCATGGTCACCGAGCCCCAATAATTGCGTTGTTCATTGCCCGGGCTCAGCGACTGCCCCCAAGAGGTGACGATCATGCCGTAATCTTTGCTTTCCAGCAGAGACTGGTATTGCGCCGCATCGACGACCCGCATGGTGGCCTTGACCCCCAACCGTTCCAGATTGGCAAGCATGGGGCTGACAACACGCTCAAAGGAAGGCTGCACCAAGAGCACTTCAAACTCTAATGGCACGCCCGTTGTCGTATTGACCAGCACGCCGTCCTTTACCCGCCAACCCGCCTCGCGCAGCAGCATGGCCGCCTGGCGCAGATTGGCGCGGTTATTGCCACTGCCATCTGTCTCGGGCGCTTTGAAGGGCGTTGTAAAGACCTCTTCTGGCAATTGGTCGCGGAAAGGCTCCAACAAGGCCAGTTCTTCCTCGCTCGGCAAGCCGGAACTGGCGAGCTCGGAATTAGAGAAATAACTCTGCGTCCGGGTGTACTGACCAAAGAACAGCGTCTTGTTCGTCCATTCAAAGTCAAAGGCATAGGACAGCGCCTGGCGCACCTTGCGGTCGGCAAAGACAGCCCGGCGCGTGTTGAACACAAAGGCCTGCATGCCTGTGGGCCGTTGATGGGCAATTTCTTCCGCAACGAACAGGCCGTTCTGGCGGGCCGGGAAGTCATATTCCGTCGCCCAGTCCTTGGAGCTACTTTCCAACCGGAAGTCATATTCCCCTGCTTTGAGGGCTTCGATGGCAATTTTGCTGTCGCGGTAATATTCCCAAGACAATTTGTCAAAATTATATTGGCCGCGACGAACTGGTAGGTCCTTGCCCCAATAATCTTCCACCCGCTCCAGCGTGATGGACCGACCTGGTTCAACCTCACTCACTTTATAGGGTCCACTACCCAAGGGCGGCTCCAGCGACACGGCGCCAAAGTCGCGCCCTTCCCAATAGTGCTTGGGTAATACCGGCAATTGGCCAACAATCTGTGGGAGTTCGCGGTTGCCTGCCTGGTCGAACGTAAATTTGACGGTGCGGTCACCTGTTTTCTCAGCCTTCACCACGTTGCGGTAATAGAACTGATAGCGCGGCGAGCCATGCTCCATGATCGCCTCGAAAGAAAACACCACATCGTCAGGCGTAATGGGTTTGCCATCGTGCCAGCGGGCATGCGGGTTTAATGAAAACTTCACCCATGACTGATCATCCGGCACTGTCACGCTTTCAGCAATCAGCGGATATTCTGCGGAAATATCATCAAACGCCGTTTCCATCAGGTTTTCATAAACCAGCCCCATGCCGGATGCCGGGCTGCCTTTGACGATGAACGGGTTCAAGCTGTCAAACGTGCCGGGGGCCACCGCCATACGGACATGCCCGCCCTTGGGGGCCTCCACATTGACATAGTCGAAAGCTCGAAAATCCGCGTCATACTTTGGAGGACCTGTCAGAGACAATGCGTGGGTCGTCTGCACCCCTGTGTCTGAGGCCAAAACCGTTGCAGGCGCAAGGGCAAGGATGATGCCCAATGCCCGAAGAGGGAGCGCACGAAGAAAGGAGGAGATCATAAGCACTACAGGCCGTTCGTGAGAGATACTAAAGATATAGCACGCCCGTTGTGTGACGCAAAAAGGGCGACCCGTCAATAACGGCTCGCCCTCTTAATTTCTTAGCCTGTTTCCAGACGGCTTGCCTAGCTTGCGCTGGCGGCCTCTTCTACAGCTTCCTCAACGGCTGGTGCGACCTCTTCAGGCATTGCATCTTCAACCGCCGGGGCTTCCGGCATCACGACCTCAGGCAGTGCCGGCGGGTTTTCACCATTCTCGCGCAAATAGAGGATTACGTTGGCACGATCCTTATCCTTGCGAAGGGCCAGCACCATCTTGGTGCGCTTGATGTAATCGCTCGGCTTCTTTAGCCATGCGTCCAGGGCTTCATAGTCCCAGACACCACCGGCATCGCGAACAGCGGCGGAATAGTTAAACCCTTCCTTACCGCCAACCGGTGCTCCAACAATGTCATACAGGTTCGGGCCCTGCAGGTGACGACCACCCGGCTCGATGGTGTGGCACTGGGTGCACTTCTTGAAAACCTTGGCGCCAGCTTCTGCATCGGCGACAGCCAGGCGTTCAGCAAGGGAGACAACCGGGGCTGCTTCGACCGGGGCTGCGCCAGCGGCGGCCTCTACCTCGACACCTTCAATAACATAGGCCTGCTGTTCCAGTTCGACATCGGGAACAACAGCGTTGTTCACTTCACGAATGCCCATGATGATCAGCAGTGCGAGCAGCGCAGCGCCTGCAAATTTATTCAGTTTGTACCCGTCCACCGTTCTGCCTTTATTGTTGCCTTGTGGAATGATGACGCGACCTGTCAAGCCACGGCCCGACGAAGTCGGGCGGACATTAGCCGCTTCCCCATCACATTTTCAAGTCGTATAACCAGCTTGGGCAAAAGAAATTGACCTCGCGCAAAGACCGAAAAAAACACACCGGCAAAGCATGACAGAAGATACAGCACACCCCAAAAGCGGCGGCCGCATTGCCTTTCAGGGCGAAGCCGGGGCCTATTCGCACCTGGCGAGCCGGGAAATGATGCCCAATGCATCGCCTGTACCCTGCGCGACGTTCGAAGATATGTACGCCTCGGTCGCCGATGGCCGTGCCGATTACGCCATGGTGCCCATCGAAAATTCGCTCGCCGGGCGGGTCGCTGACAACCACCACCTGCTGCCCGAATCGGGCCTGCACATTATTGGTGAGCACTTCCTGCGCATTAACCACATGTTATTGGGCGTCCGCGGGGCCACCAAAGAAGGACTGGATGAAGTCTATAGCCATGTTCACGCGCTGGGGCAGTGCCGCAATATTCTGCGACGCCTGGGTGTCAACGGGCATATCTTCCACGATACTGCCGGGGCCGCCCGCCATATTGCAGAAGAAGGCGACCCGCGCTTTGGGGCGATTGCGTCTTCGCTGGCGGCGGAAATTTACGACCTCGACATTCTGGAAGAAGAGGCCGAAGACGCCGACCACAACACAACACGCTTTTTGCTGATGTCACGCGAGGCTGAAAAGCCTGCGGCCGACGTGCCCTGCATGATGAGCTTTGTCTTCCAGGTGCGCAATGTGCCCGCCGCGCTCTACAAGGCGCTGGGCGGCTTTGCCACCAATGGCGTGAACATGACCAAGTTGGAGAGCTACCAGCTGGGTGGTAGCTTCCAGGCCACGCAGTTCTACGCTGATATTGAGGGCCACCCGGATGACCATTCGGTCAAGCTGGCCATGGAAGAACTGGATTTCTACACGTCACGGGTCACCCTTCTAGGTGTGTACCCCAAAAGCCCCTTCCGCAACGGGCTGTAGCCTAGCTCAGCGCCCAGGAACGAATGAGTTGATGGGCGATGGCAAAGGGTGGTGGCATCCACAGCTCATCAGACCGCTTGCCTGACAGGGCCGCTTTGACGAAGTCCTTGTCGAACCATTGCGCTTCTTCGAGCTCGTCCGACGACGTATCAATCTCCGTCGTCAGGGCTTCGGCATGACAACCGATCATCAGAGATGCCGGGAACGGCCATGGCTGGTTGGAATGGTACCGCACCTCACCAACTTCAATACCTGCTTCTTCCCAAACCTCGCGGCGGACGCAATCTTCAAACGTCTCGCCTGGCTCAAGAAACCCGGCCAGTGCAGAAAACATCTTGGGCGGGAACATGCTCTGGCGGCCCAGCAAGCACTTGTCTTCATGGATCGCCAGCATGATCGCCACAGGGTCGGTGCGCGGGAAATGCTGCGCCTTGCACCGCTCATTTGTGCAATGGCGCGCAGCACCCGCCTGCTGCATCTCGGTTTCATGGCCACAAACAGCGCAGAATTGGTGCCGATTGTGCCAGTCGATCAGCGCCTTGCCCTGGGCCAGAATGCCCGCCTCTTGCGGGTCGAGCTGCCCGGCAGAGGCGCGCATGTCGAGGAACACACCCAGCCCTGCAAGCGGACCATTATTCTCCGGGTCCCGCAGCCGGGAAATATCGACCGCAAAATGCGGTGCATCATTCAGCAGTCCCAAAAATACCCATGTTGCGCCCAGGGATATCTGGTCCTTCACCGCCGCGCGGGACAACCATTGCACATGAGCAATGTCACCACTGGTCAGGAAAGGCTTAAGCCGATGGAACACAACGAATTGCGCCGCGGGTGATTCCATGAATTCGGCGATTTTGTCGGGATCATTGCGAAAGCGTTCCCCCCGGTCGATGGGGTTACCCGCAAAGGTGTTCGGTGCGTTAAGCGGAAGAAGTGTGTCTAGCATGGCACGCACCTTACCCGCCGCGCCTGCTCTTGCAAAGGGCGCACGCTCCAATATCAGTAAAGCACTTGCAGAATCGGGCCGGATAGACGATATAAGCGCCCGGAAGGTTGGCCGCGGACGGGCTCCTCGCCAACCCGGTCAGGTCCGAGAGGAAGCAGCCGTAACGAGTTTTTGTCCGGGTCGCGTCACCAGCCTTCCACCCTTCCCCCTTTCCGCTTAAGATGAGTCCCCACCAAGGGGAGTCCGCCAGCGCATGAGTGATACAGTTTCAGAAAACACGCCCTACCGCGTGCTGGCGCGTAAATATCGCCCAGGCACCTTTTCTGAGCTCATTGGCCAGGAGCCCATGGTGCGCACCCTGCGCAATGCCATTGAGCAGGACAGGCTGGCCCACGCCTTTATTCTGACCGGGGTGCGCGGTATCGGTAAAACCACCACCGCCCGCCTAGTTGCCCGCGCGCTAAACTGTGTTGGTGCCGATGGCCAAGGCGGCCCAACGGTTGACCCCTGCGGCGTTTGCGACCATTGCACGGCGATTGCCGAGTCGCGCCACGTTGACGTGTTGGAGATGGATGCCGCCTCACGTACCGGGGTCGATGACATCCGCGAAATTATCGACGGTGTGCGCTATGCGCCTGGCAGCGCCCGCTTCAAGATCTACATTATCGACGAAGTGCACATGCTGTCGCGCAATGCCTTCAACGCACTACTCAAAACGCTGGAAGAACCACCCGAGCATGTGAAATTCGTTTTTGCGACCACCGAGATTCGCAAGGTGCCTATCACAGTGCTGTCGCGCTGCCAGCGATTCGACCTTCGGCGAATCGAGACGGCAACCCTGGCAGAGTATTTCACTGATATTGCAGGGCGTGAAAATGCTAGTGTGGAAGAAGAAGCCATCAATCTGATTGCCCGCGCTGCCGATGGCTCTGTCCGTGACGGCCTGTCGCTGCTGGACCAAGCCATTGCCCATGGTGCTGGCACCACCACTACCGAACAAGTACGGGCCATGCTGGGTCTGGCCGACCGGCTGATGGTGATGGACCTGTTCGAATCGCTGATGGGTGGGGATATTGGCACCGCGCTCGCTAATATGCGCGACCAATATAATGCAGGCGCAGACCCGGTAACTGTGCTGCAGGACCTGCTGGAGCTGACCCACTGGATTACCCAGGCCAAGGCCGTGCCCGATGCGGGAGATATGATCTCTGCCCCCGAGGCCGAACGGCAATTCGGCAAGAAAATGGCCGAAGGCCTGTCCATGCCAACACTGACTCGTGCCTGGCAAATGTTGCTCAAAGGGCTGGAAGAAACACGCATGGCCCCAATGCCGCTGGCCTCTGCCGAAATGGCATTGATTCGCCTGGCCTATGCCACCGACCTGCCCAACCCGGCAGATCTTGTCCGCAAGTTGGAACAGGAAGGCCCGACGGCCAGCCTGAATACAGGCGGCACGGCCAGCTCTGCGGCGCCGGCACCAAGCCAAAGCGAGCCTGCGGCCCAGCAGGCCCCTGTGAGCGCGCCATCCGCGCAGCCCACCCCACCAACGAGTGAGCCAACGCCCACAAATGCTGCCATGAATGCGCCGGCAACCCAGGCCCAACAGGCAGAACCGGAACCCGTTGCAGAAGAAGTGCCCGCCGAAGAGGCCATACTTTTCAACAATATTGAAGAAGTACGCGAGCGATGCGAGCAGGAAAAAGAAATGGTCCTGGCCGCCGAGCTGACCAATAATGTGCACCTCGTATCGTTCCAGCAGGGCAAGATCGATATGCGCCTGACCCAACGGGCGCGGCGCGACCTGCCCAACCAGCTGAGCCAGAAGCTGAAAGAGTGGACCGGCCAGCACTGGATGATCTCTGTCTCCGAAGAAAAGGGCGACATGACCCTGCGCGAACAGGGCGAGGCAAAGCGCGAACGGATATTGGCCGAGGTAAAACAACACCCGCTGATCCAGTCCGTACTGGAGACCTTCCCGGATGCTAAGATTGACCAGGTGCTCGACAAAGCCCCCCTGGCCATGGAAGAAGCACCGACCGACGATTATTTCGATGAGGAAGAAGACGAAGAATGAAAGACCTCAAGGACATGCTGCAACAGGCGCAACAGATGCAACAGAGCATGAGCGATATGCATGCCGCGCTGGAAAATGCTGAGATTGCCGGCTCCGCAGGGGCTGGCATGGTACAGATGGTCATGGACGGCAAAGGCAGCCTGAAACGCCTGACCATCGACCCGGCATTGTTTGACGGTGAAGAAAAAGACGTGCTGGAAGATTTGATCGTCGCGGCCCATGCAGACACCAAAGCACGGGTTGAGGCCCACGCCGCGGAAAAAATGAAGAAAGTCACCGGCGGGCTGCAAATGCCACCCGGCTTCAGCCTGTAGGCCCGCCGTGCCCGGACCTATTATCGGCCCTGAAATTGACCGGCTTATTCAGCTACTGGCCCGCCTGCCAGGCCTGGGGCCTCGGTCTGCCCGCCGGGCAGCCCTCGACCTGTTAAAGAAGGGCGAAAGCGCCATGGCACCACTGGCCGATGCCCTGCGTGACGCCGCCGAGAACATCACCGCCTGCAGCGCCTGTGGGAATCTGGATACATCGGACCCCTGCCACATCTGCACCGACCCCAGGCGCGCCAAAAACACCTTATGTGTGGTGGAAGAAGTTGCTGACCTGTGGGCGCTGGAACGCGCCAATTATGGTGGGCAATATCATGTGCTGGGTGGGGTTCTCTCAGCATTGGATGGCGTGGGGCCGGAAGATCTGTCGATTGCCAGCCTTGTCAGCCGCGCCGGGCAGGATGACATCACTGAAGTAATCCTTGCCATGAACGCCACAGTCGATGGCCAGACAACCGCGCACTACATCACCGACCGGCTTACTGATTGCGGCGTCTCCGTGACCCGCCTGGCCCATGGCGTGCCCGTGGGGGGCGAATTGGATTACCTCGATGATGGCACGCTGGCCCAAGCCATGAAAGCCCGCCAGCCTTTTTAGATTTTCTAGCTTCGGCCGCCGGTAACGACGTTCAAATCCGGGATGTCGTCATCTTCTACATCAATCTCGGCAATCTTCTCACCCTGGCGGGCGATCTTGCCGGTTGAGGTCTGGATTTCCCGCAGGTCCTTTTCAACAAGCTGGTAGTGCTTCTGCAGGTTCCCGACGCGGGTATCGAGCCGGTCGACATCCTTCAGCAACGTCTCAACAGCCTTTTGGATCAAGCCGGCCTGTTCGCGCATCTGCGCATCGCGCAGCACCGCCCGCATCGTGTTCAGGGTCGCATAGAGCGTGTTGGGTGACACAATCACCACCCGCTGCTGATAGGCCTTTTTCACGGTGTCTTCGAGGTTGGCGTATAGCTCCGCATGCACGGCTTCTGCGGGGACAAACATCAGCGCCGTCTCTGCCGTCTCGCCCGCCAGAATGTACTTCTCTGCAATGTCGTTCACATGTTTGAGAATATCCTGCGAAAATGACCGCCGCGCGACCCGGCGGCCATCTTCATCGGCAGCCTCCTGCACCGCCCGGAAACTCTCCAACGGAAATTTGGCATCGATCACGATCGACCCTGGTGGGTTCGGCAGGTGGATGATGCAGTCCGGCCGACGGCCATTACTCAGCGTCGCCTGGAACGTATAGGCATTGGGCGGCATGGTATTGCGCACCAAATCTTCCAGTTGGATTTCGCCAAAGGACCCGCGTGCCTGCTTGTTCGACAGAATGTCCTGCAGGCTGATCATGTCGCCCGAGAGCTTCTTGATATTCTCCTGCGCATCATCAATCACCTTGAGCCGATGCGTCAGCTCACCCAGTGACTTAGCCGTCTTCTCAGCATTGTCTGACATATTCTGGTTCAGACGGTGCGAGACATTCTGCAATTGCTCGTTCAGGGCAGCCTGCAAGCTATGCTGAGTATGTGCCAATTGGTCCATCTGTGCCTTGAGCATCAACAGATGTTCGTCCGGCTGCTGTTCGACGGGCTCTTCCGGCTTATTCTGCCGCAGAATCACCACAAAAAGGCCAATGATTCCAATGGCCAGCACCACAATGCCACCCATCATCAACTGTTCCACGGTTACATTTTCAATCATTGGCCAAACCCCTTATGCTTGCTACCCTAGCATGGCGGCTCTTGACGGTCACGAAGCGCAACACTAATTAGTCTGCCAGGCACGAGGAGTAGAGCTTTATGGCGATCCGACCCATCTTGACGGCACCCAATCCCATCCTGAAGCAGGTTTCAAAACCTGTTGAAGCGGTGACGGATGACTTGCGCGCCCTCATGGATGACATGCTGGAAACTATGTACGACGCACCGGGCATTGGCCTGGCAGCGATCCAGGTGGGCGAGCCACTGCAAATTCTCGTGCTCGATGTTGCCCATGATGAAGATGAGCCCAAGCCGCAATATTTTGTGAACCCGGAGATCATCTGGGCTTCAGAAGACCTGTCGACCTATGAGGAAGGCTGCCTTTCTGTGCCGGAATTCGCCGCAGAGGTTGATCGCCCAGCGGCAATTCGCCTGCGCTATCTGGACTATGACGGCAAGGAACAGGAAATGCATGCTGATGGCCTGCTGGCTACCTGCATCCAGCACGAAATGGACCATTTGAAAGGCGTTCTGTTCATCGACCATCTGTCCAACGTCAAACGCAATATGATTGTCCGCAAGCTCATTAAAGCGAGCAAACAGGCCGCAGAATAGCGGGGCGAGCATGCGTCTGATTTTCATGGGTACGCCCGACTTGGCTCGTACCGTCTTTTCCGAACTTTACGACTGGTGCCAGCAAGAGGGACACGAAGTTGTTGGTGTGTACAGTCAACCACCACGGCGGGCCGGGCGCGGCAAAAAGACTATTCCCTCACCTGTTCATCAATGGGCAGAAGCGCACGACCTGCCGATCTTTACCCCCGTCAGCCTGAAGGGCGAGACCGAGCAGACGGAATTTGCAGCACTGCGTGCCGACTTTGCCATCGTGGCCGCTTATGGGCTTATTCTGCCGAAGGCCATTCTGGATACCCCAAAATATGGCTGCCTGAATGTGCATGGCTCCCTGTTGCCGCGCTGGCGCGGCGCGGCACCCATACAGCGGGCGATCATGGCTGGGGACCCTGAGACTGGCGTCAACATCATGCAGATGGAAGAGGGGCTGGACACGGGCGGTGTCTATACTGAGCGACGCATCCCTATCACCGCAGGTACGACTGCAGGTAGCCTGCATGATGCCCTCGCCAGCGGTAATACGGACATCCTGACCCAAGCTATGGCCAAGGTGATGGCCGGCCAAAACCCCACGCCGCAGCTGGAAGACGGCGTGACTTATGCCGCCAAAATCGACAAGGCCGAAGCCCGTATCGACTGGGCCAAGCCCGCCGCCGAAGTTGACCAACTTATTCGTGGGATCAGCCCCTTCCCCGGCGCCTGGTTCGAGCATGAGGGTGAACGCATCAAAGTGTTGATGAGCGACGTGACCGACGGCAATGGCGACGCTGGCACAGCACTGGATGACACACTGACCATTGCTTGCGGTGAGGGCGCTGTGCGCCTGTTGCAGCTACAGCGCGCCGGTAAAAAAGCAGCCCCAGCCCAAGACTTTCTGCGTGGTTACACCATACCCAAGGGGACCGTGCTGTGAGCACCCGCTACCGCATGACGGTGGAATATCATGGGGGCCCTATGGTGGGCTTCCAACGCCAGACCAATGGCATGAGCGTGCAGCAAGCACTGGAAGACGCCTTTGCAAAATTCTGCGGCCATGAAGTCCGTATATTCGGCTCGGGCCGTACCGATGCAGGCGTGCATGCCGAAGGCCAGGTCGTCCATGTTGACCTAGAAGAACCCATTGCCGCCAGGACCATCATGGGCGCGGCGAACTTTCACATGAAACCTCTGCCCGTCGCGGTGCTGGATTGTGAGGAAGTTTCCTCAGACTTCCATGCGCGGTTTGATGCTATTGCCCGCCACTATCGTTACCTGATCATTAATCGGCGCGCGCCGCTGGCGCTCGATAAAGGCCTGGCCTGGCACGTACCCCAGGCACTGGACAGTGATGCGATGCATGAGGCGGCCCAGCGACTGGTTGGGCATCACGATTTTACGACATTTCGGTCGGTTCAGTGCCAGGCGAAGTCACCGGTAAAGTCGCTCGACCGTCTTGATGTTATCCGCCATGGCGAGGAAATTTCCGTCATCGCCGAAGCACGGTCCTTCCTGCACCATCAGGTGCGGTCCATGGTAGGGACGCTGAAGCTGGTCGGCGAAGGCAAGTGGACAGCCGATGACGTAACCTCCGCCCTTGAGGCGCGCGACCGCATGGCATTGGGGCTCAATGGCCCGCCCGAAGGGCTATATCTGACGCGGGTAATTTACCCGGACGGTGATGATCAGGCGAAGTAGTGCTGCAGCACGTGCTGGTATACCTGTGTCAGCGCTTCAACATCTTCCAGCGCAATGTGCTCGTCTACCTTATGCGCAGATTCGTTGATCAGACCAAATTCAATGACCTGCGCGTAATCCTTGATGAAACGTGCATCTGATGTCCCACCCGTCGTGCTCAGTTCCGGTGTGCAACCAAGTACTGTTTCTACTGCACCAACGAACAAATCGCTCAGACGACCTGGTGGGCACAGGAAGGACTCGCCGGTCACGGTCAGATTGAGGTCATGCTCCAGCCCGGTTTCCAGCAACGCGGCCCGCAGCAGCGCTTCAATGGACGCGCCACTATGTTCGCTGTTGAAGCGCACATTGAATCGCGCCGAAACCTGTGCGGGAATAACATTATGGGCCGGGTTGCCGACATCGACCGAGGTGATTTCCAAATTCGATGGTTGGAAATGGGCATTACCCTCATCCAAATGCAGGCCGTCCAGCACCTGCAATAGGTTGAGCATATCAGGCACCGGGTTGCGTGCATTTTCAGGATAGGCCGCATGACCCTGTACGCCGTTGACCGTCAGCACACCATTGATGGACCCACGGCGGCCAATCTTGGCCATTTCGCCCAAGGCAGTCGGGTTTGTTGGCTCACCAACAATGCAATGGTCAATGGTCTCGCCCTGATCGGTAATTGCCTCCAGCACCTTCTTGGTGCCGTTGATGGCCGGGCCTTCCTCATCACCCGTAATCAAGAAACTGATTGAACCAGCAGGCGCACTACCTTCCAGCAAGCGGGAGACCGCCGCCACAAAAGCCGCAATGGATGGCTTCATGTCGGTGGCACCGCGGCCAATCAGCAGTCCATCACGAATGGTGGCCGCAAAGGGGTCAACACTCCAGTCAGCTTCATCGCCCACAGGCACCACATCGGTGTGTCCCGCATAACAGATGTTGGGGGCTTCCATGCCCAATCGGGCATAGAGATTGTCCACATCCGGCGTGCCTTCGTCAGAGAAGACAAACCGTTGGCAGGAAAAACCCAACCCCTCCAGCGCAGTCTGCAAGACATCGAGCGCCCCTTCATCCAGGGGCGTGATGCTTGGGCGCTGGATCAGCGCTTGCGACAGCTCTATAGGGTCAACCAAGGTCATGGGACGAGTTTACGTTGAAATGCCCTAGTCGCGCAGCAATTCGTTGACCGAGGTCTTGGAGCGGGTCTGCTCGTCCACGGTCTTTACGATCACAGCACAATAGAGGCTGGGGCCAGTGCCATTTGCAGGCGGCAGGGAACCCGGCACAACAACAGAATAGGCAGGAACGCGGCCCATGTGGATGTCACCGGTGGAGCGGTCAACAATCTTGGTGCTGGCACCGATGTAGACGCCCATGGACAGCACAGCGCCTTCTTCCACAACCACGCCTTCGGCCACTTCTGAGCGCGCGCCGATGAAGCAATTGTCTTCAATAATTACGGGGCCGGCCTGCAGGGGCTCGAGCACACCACCGATACCCGCACCGCCAGAAATATGCACATTCTTGCCGATCTGCGCGCAGGAGCCAACGGTGGCCCATGTATCAACCATCGTGCCTTCATCAACATAGGCGCCCAGGTTCACAAAGCTGGGCATCAGCACCACGCTTGGCGCGATATAGGCAGACTTGCGCACGATAGCACCCGGCACAGCGCGGAAACCAGCCTGGCGGAACTGGCCTGCATCCCAGTCAGCAAACTTGGAGGGCACCTTGTCCCACCAATTGGTGTTACCACCCGGCCCGCCGGGGATGACATCCATATCGTTGATGCGGAAGGACAGCAGCACAGCCTTCTTGAGCCACTGGTTAACCACCCAGTCACCGCCCTGCTTTTCAGCAACACGGGCAGCACCAGAATCCAGTGCGTTCAGCGCTTCATTGATGGCGTCGCGCACCTCGCCCTGGGTGTCGAGTGTCACATTGTCGCGGTCTTCCCACGCGGCTTCGATGATGTTTTCCAGTTCAGCGATGGTCATGGCGGTGCTCCTGAAGCAAGGGTCAAATTTGCGCAGACCATAGCGAAAGGCCCCGCTGAGTCAATTGCAGAGAAACAGAGTTCGACGGGTGCTCTGACAGGCCTATTTGCACGACAGCGCCACGCCCAAAAGCCAATCTGGCAGGTCGTCGACCACATAGTCGATATAGCTGCTGTCCGCCCCTTTGCCAGACCATTCGCTTTCCGTCGGGCACCAGACGGTCTTCATCCCCAATTCGAACGCAGGCTCCAGATTGCGGGCCATGTCTTCAACCATCACGCAGCTGCTGGCATCTAACTCATATTGGGTGATCATGACCTCATAGGCTGAGCGTTCCGGCTTAGGGACAAAATCAGCGGCGGCCACGTCATAGATACCCATGAAGTGATCTGTAATCTCCAGCTTGGCCAGCACCCGACGGGCATGTTCTGCCGACCCATTGGTGTAGACGAGCTTATCGCCGGGCAGCAGCTCGAGCGCCTTGTGCAACACGTCATCTGCCGGGATCGCGCCCAGATCAATGTCGTGGACATATTCAAGGAACGTATGAGGGTCGATGTCATGATGGTGGATCAAGCCATTGAGCGTCGTGCCATAGGTAAAGAAGTAGTCCTTCTGCACGCGTTTGGCCTCGACCATGTCGAGGTTCAGCAGATTGGCGATGTATTCCCCCATGCGCACATCGATCTGGTCGAACAGCGCGTGATGCGGCGCATAGAGCGTGTTGTCGAGATCGAACACCCAGGTGCGGGTGTCGTGCAGCGGGTGCTTGCTCATGCCTGCCCCTGCAGGCCGCGCATGGTCGCCTCCGGGTTGGCTGTCTGGTCGGCCATGTGCTGCTGGTAAGCTGCCGCCAGTTGCAGCGAAAGACCACCAGGCGCGCCATTGGCAACCACATCACCATCAATCGCAGTGACAGGCACTAGCCCGCCCGTGCTGGTGATGAAGGCCTCGCGGGCCCCCTTGGCCTGCTCCGGGGTGAAGGCTTCTTCCCGCACGGGGATGCCATCACGAGCCGCGACCTCCAAAAGAATGCTACGGGCAATACCCGGCAAAATGGCTCTTGAAAGCGGGCGCGTCACCAGTGTGCCATCGCCCTCAACAATCCAGGCATTGGTAGAGGCCCCTTCGGTGACATAACCATCCCCGTCAACAAACCAGGCTTCATAGTCACCACCAGACCGGGCGGCCTGCTTGGCCAACACATTGGGCAGAAGCGAAATCGTCTTGATGTCTGGCCGCGCCCAACGGTCTTCCGGCATGGTTTTGACGGAGACACCTTTCTCGGCGAGGGCGGCCATTTTGCCCATGGGCACCGACCGACAGGTCATGACCAGGCTGGGACGCAGGCCTTCTGCCCAGGCATGGTCTCGCGGGGCCACACCCCGGCTTATCTGAAGATAAAGAATACCGAACTGAACCCGGTTCAGCCGCGCCACGCGCAACATGGCCATGCGCAACGCCGCTTCCGAAATCGGCAGGTTGATTTCGAGCCCCGCCAGTGAGTTCTTCAGCCGCGCCATGTGCGGGTCCATATCGACCACCTCACCACCGGCAATGGCAATGACCTCGTAGACCCCATCGGCAAACTGATAGCCACGATCTTCAATCGCAACACCAGCCGCATGATGCGGGACATATTGGCCGTTCACATAGGCGATACGCGGCATGGGTTACTCCGGCTGCAAAATCGTGTCGACAGGCTGGTCTGCCAGGTCGGGATAATCAAGCGTATAATGCAGCCCCCGGCTTTCTTTACGCTGTAGGGCCGACTGCACGATCAAGTCTGACACCGTCACCAGGTTACGCAGCTCCAGCAGGTCCGGCGTAATGCGGAAATTACCGTAATAGTCCTGGATTTCCTCCGCCAGTAGGTCGATGCGCCGCTTGGCGCGGGCCAGGCGCTTGTTCGTACGCACGATGCCCACATAGCTCCACATAGACCGGCGCAGCTCGTCCCAATTGTGGGACACGACAACTTCTTCATCAGAATCTGTAACCCGGCTTTCGTCCCACGGGCGGATATCGCCAGGTGCCTGGGCATCATCCAACTGGTCCAGAATGTCGCTCGCGGCACTGGTCGCAAAAACGAAACATTCGAGCAGCGAGTTGGAGGCCATGCGGTTGGCCCCATGCAGGCCGGTTGAGGCACTTTCGCCAATCACATAAAGCGAGTCAACATCGCAACGCCCGCGCAGATCGGTGACAACACCACCGCAGGTATAATGCGCTGCCGGCACCACCGGGATCGGGGAAGTTGTAATGTCCGTGCCATTCTCCAGGCATGTTTCATAGATATTGGGGAAATGGCTACGAATGAAATCTGCATCCTTGTGGCTGATATCAAGCCAAAGATGATCGACACCCAGCCGCTTCATTTCAAAGTCGATGGCACGGGCTACAATGTCGCGTGGGGCCAATTCCCCGCGGTCATCAAAGCGCTGCATAAAGGGCTGACCATCATCCAACAATAGCCTGCCGCCTTCCCCGCGCAAGGCTTCTGAAATCAGATAGGTACGCGCCTCGGGATGGTAGAGGCAGGTAGGATGAAACTGGTTGAACTCCATATTCGCAACCCGGCAGCCAGCACGCCAGGCCATGGCAATGCCATCGCCCGTCGCCCCATCCGGGTTAGAGGTATATAGATACACACGGCTTGCCCCGCCGGTGGCCAGCACAACGAATTTGGCGGCAAAGGCCTGCACCTTTGTACTTTCCAAGTCATAGATATAGGCGCCCTGGACCTGACCCTTTTCCTCTGCCTGCACCAAGTCAACGGCCATATGGTGTTCAAACAGGGTAATGTTGGGGTGTGCCCGCACTTTGTGGTCCAGAGTTTCATGAACTGCCTGGCCGGTCGCATCTGCCGCATGCACAACACGCCGTTCAGAATGACCACCTTCACGGGTCAGATGATAGGGCCCTTCTTCGGTAACATCGAAGGTTACACCCTGGTCGATCAGCCAGCCGATAGACTCCGGTCCATTTTCGACGGTAAAGCGCACGGCTTCTTGGTCACACAGACCGGCACCGGCAATCAGCGTGTCTTCAACGTGGGAATCATAAGAGTCCTGCTCGGACATCACCGCTGCAATACCGCCCTGTGCCCAGGAGGTACTGCCTGCATCAATAGAGCCTTTTGAAATGACGGCCACTTTGGCTTTGTCTGCCACGCGCAGCGCCAGCGTCAGCCCGGCAGCGCCCGAGCCAATAATCAAAACATCAAAGGATGCCACGCCCGCCAAATCAGGCCTCGCCAGCCGCCTGTTCAGCCGCCGCCTCATTGGTCAGCTGCATGAAGATATCTTCCAGATCGGCTTCGCTGGTCGACAAGTCAACGATGTGCAGTCCGGCCGCCCGCACCGCATCAAGGACGCGGTTTACCTGGTCAACTTCCGGGCTGTAGTGCACAGAAAATCGATTGCTGCCGGTTAATTCCACCCGGAACCCGGCCAATTCATCAGGGACTGTTGTCAGCGCCTTGTCGACTACAAAGTCGAGTTCCTTTTCATCAATCCGGCGCAGCAGGGTTGGTGTTTCCTCATTGGCCACGACCTGCCCCTTATTGATGATGGCGATCCGGTCACACAGGGCCTCGGCTTCTTCCAGATAGTGGGTGGTCAGCACGACAGTGACCCCTGCCTCATTGAGTTCCTGTACATAGTCCCACAATTGCTGGCGCAGGGCGATATCAACACCTGCTGTTGGTTCGTCCAGCACCAGAATGGGCGGACTGTGCACCATCGCCTTGGCCACCAAAAGACGGCGCTTCATGCCGCCCGAAAGTGTACGGGCGTAGGCATCTGCCTTGTCCAGCAGGCCAACAGCGGCCAGAATTTCCTCCGTCCGGCGCTCTGCCTTGGGCACACCATACATCCCGGCTTGCAGTTCCAGCGCCTCACGCGGGGTAAAGAAAGCATCAAAGACAATTTCCTGCGGCACAACGCCAATGGCAGCACTGGCATTGCGTGGGTGTTTATCAATATCGAATCCCCAAACAGAGGCAGAGCCTGTACTCTTGTTCACCAGCCCGGCCAGGATGTTTATGAAGGTGGATTTACCAGCACCATTGGGGCCCAGCAGGCCAAAGAACGAGCCTTGCGGAATATCCAAATCGACAGCTTTGAGCGCCTCATGCGGCGGCATTTCCTTGCTGCCGCCATAGACCTTGCGCAGGCCACGGACTTCAATCGCGTTTTTCGGGCTTGTGTTGTCTGGCATTTTGTCTCTGCTTTTTATTGCCTGTCATGCAGGACATCTGCACAGGCCAACATTGTCATTCTTGCCGCAGCCTGTTGCCAGCAGGCCGACGCCCCTCTGTAAACTGAATGACGGGCGAGGTAAACTGGTTGAATGAAGCCGCGCAATAAGTATCATCCGCCCCGCCGAGGCTAGATTCTGCCTTACTTGCCAACAGTAACCTGATCTTTACACTGCCCGTTCAACACTTTTGGAGAGGCCCACCATGTCCGATACACCGCAGAATGAAACCAGCGAGGACATTGTCTACACCAGCAAAACCGAAATTGCCTGCGATGGCGACGGCGGCGCCCTGGGCCACCCCCGTGTCTTCCTGCATATGGAAAATGGCAGGGTTGAATGCCCCTATTGCGACCGGGTCTTCGTCCTGAAAGAAGACTGAACAAAGGCAATTTTGCCAGAAAGGCGGCGGCACGATGACCAGGAAAGGGTCAGACAGCGCGGCTTCGCCTTATGACGATGCATTTTATCGGGCCCAGATAGAAAGCTCCTTTCACTCGGCCGTCATCTATCTGGATCACCTGTCGACCTATTTCCAACCATCAAGTCTTGCTGATTTTGGCTGTGGCAGAGGCAGCTGGCTAAAAGCCGCGCACGAAAGTGGCATTGAAAATCTCTATGGCATTGACGGCCCCTGGAACAGCCAGGACAAAATGGTTTCCCAGGCTATCAAATTCATCGCTGCTGATCTGAACGAACCAATCTCGCTTGAACAGCGGGTTGACCTGGCAATATCTCTGGAAGTGGCGGAGCATTTGGTGCCCGCATCTGCAGAAACATTCGTGCGATCTTTGACCGATGCTGCAGACATTATAATGTTTGGCGCTGCCTATAGCCACCAAGGGGGTGTGAACCACTTCAACGAGCAGCCCCATTCATATTGGGCCGCGATCTTCCAATCTTTCGATTATGCGGCCTTTGATCTTTTTCGCCCGTATTTTTGGGGAGACGAAAGAGTCGCAGGCCCGTACCGACAAAATACGTTTCTTTATGTCAAACGGGGCAGCGCGGCCTTCCACCGCATCATCAATTGCGGCGAAAGCCCCATTGCCAATACAGATTTTATGAATGCCGTTCACCCGTATCTCTATGAGCAGAAGCGCGTGCCGCCTATCCGGGAAAGCCTGAAAATACCATTTCGGTCCGCGAAGAGAATCCTGATCAACTGGCGCAAACGTTTTCTCGGCTGAAAATAACAGCAGGACAATTTAGCCCCTGTATCATTTTGCCATGTTCCCAGTGGCGCACTTATGGCATCGTGCCGGGCATGACTGACAACACTGCTGCGACACGCGACCACCTCTTCCTCGTTGATGGCTCGGGCTATATTTTCCGCGCCTATCATGCCCTGCCGCCCATGACCCGGAGCGACGGCACGCCGGTGAATGCCGTCTACGGCTTTTGCAACATGCTGGTGAAACTGCTGGAAGACGCCAATGAGTTTGAACAGCCGACGCATTTTGCCGTGGTTTTCGATGCTGGTCGCAAGACCTTCCGCAACGATATTTACCCAGACTACAAGGCCCATCGCCCCCCTGCACCCGAAGACCTGGTGCCGCAATTCTCCTTAATCCGCGAAGCCACCCAGGCCTTCAACGTACCGGCGATTGAAATTGAAGGCTTTGAGGCTGACGACATTATCGCCACTTATGCCCGTATCGGGCAAGAAAAAGGGGCGGATGTCACCATCGTCTCATCCGACAAGGATTTGATGCAGCTGGTGGGTGAGCAGGTATCGATGCTCGACACCATGAAAAATCGCAAGATCGGCGTCCCACAAGTCATCGAGAAATTTGGCCTTGGACCTGAAAAGGTCATCGAAGTCCAGGCGCTGGCCGGCGATTCGGCCGACAACGTGCCTGGCGTACCCGGCATCGGCGTAAAAACGGCCGTGCAATTGCTGGAAGAATATGGCGATCTGGATTCCCTGCTCGACCGGGCAGAGGAAATCAAACAGCCCAAGCGCCGCCAGAACCTGATTGAATTTGCCGATATGGCGCGCATCAGCCGCGACCTCGTAACACTTCGGCAGGACGTGCCTGTAGAAGACGGATTGGAAAGCCTGCGCAAACAGCATTTCGACGTCGATACCTTGCTGGGTTTTGTCACCGAACAGGAATTTCGCAGCCTGAAGACCAAGCTGATTAGCAAATATGGCAATGGCAACGGCGACCACGAGCTTGAAGCCCAGGTTGAAGAAGCCATAGCGGCCCCCATTGATGCAGACAGCTATGAAACCGTTACCGACATGGCGGCCCTGGAAGACTGGATTGCAGAGGCTACAAGGCTGGGCGAGGTTGCCATTGACACAGAGACCACATCGCTGAATGCCATGCAGGCCAAGCTGGTTGGCATTTCACTGGCGACCGAGCCGGGCGAGGCCTGTTACATCCCGTTGGACCACACCGGGACGGGCGGTGATGGGGGGCTCGACCTTGATGGGTCGGTGCCAGACCAGCTTCCGATGAATGAGGCGCTGGCGGCGCTGAAGCCGATGCTGGAAGACCCGTCGGTTCTCAAGATTGGTCAGAACCTGAAATATGACATGCTGGTGCTGCGCCAGCATGACCTGACCATCACGCCTTTTGATGACACGATGGTGCTGTCTTACGTGTTGGACGGTGGCAAGCATGGCCATGGCATGGACACCCTGTCGGAGCTGCATCTGGACCATAAGCCCATCCCCTTCAAGGAAGTGGTCGGCACCGGCAAGAAGGCGCTGACCTTCGACCAGGTGCCAGTGGACCAGGCCACGAAATATGCAGCTGAAGATGCCGACATTACCCTGCGGCTGCATCAAATCCTCAAGCCACGGCTGGCGGAAGACCATATGGCCAGTGTCTATGAAACACTCGACCGACCACTCGCCAAGGTGCTGGTCGATATGGAAGCCAATGGCGTGCACGCAGACCGTCAAAAGCTGGCGGCCCTGTCACAGGACTTTGCCAGTGGCATGGCCTCGCTTGAGACAGAAATTCATGACCTGGCAGGGCATCCATTCAATATCGGGTCGCCCAAACAGTTGGGCGAGGTGCTGTTTGATGAAATGGGCCTGACCAGCAGTAAAAAGACCGGCAAATCCGGCGCAAAATCGACCAGCGCCGATGTGCTGGAAGGGCTGGCAGCCGACGGCCACGAGATGCCCGCCAAAGTGATCGAATGGCGCCAGCTTTCCAAGCTGAAAGGCACCTATACAGATAGCCTGCAGGAACAGATTCATCCGACAACGGGCCGCGTGCACACATCGTACGCTATGTCTTCCGTGGCCACGGGGCGGCTGGCCTCAACCGACCCGAATTTGCAGAACATCCCCATCCGGACCGCCGAGGGCCGCAAGATCCGCCAGGCCTTTGTGCCGGAGCCGGGCAACAAGCTGGTAGCCGCCGACTATAGCCAGATTGAACTGCGCGTTCTGGCGCATATTGCTGACATCCCGGCCCTGCGCCGTGCGTTTGAAGACGGGTTGGACATTCACGCCATGACGGCCTCTGAAGTGTTCAACGTGCCCATCGATGGCATGGACCCGATCCAGCGTCGGCAGGCCAAGGCTATTAATTTTGGGATCATCTACGGCATTTCTGCCTTCGGCCTGTCACGGCAATTGTCGATCCCCATTGGTGAGGCCAAAGACTATATCGACCTGTACTTCGACCGCTTCCCGGGCATTCGCACCTATATGGAAGACACCAAGGCCTTCTGCGGCACCCACGGCTATGTGGAGACATTGTTTGGTCGGCGCGTGCATATCCGCTCCATCAACGACAAAAACCCCAACCAGCGCGGCTTTGCAGAACGGGCAGCCATCAACGCCCCGATTCAGGGTACGGCTGCCGACATCATCCGCCGTGCGATGATCCGCATGCCTGGCGCCTTGAGCAATGCCGGCCTGTCGGCCCGCATGCTGCTGCAAGTGCACGATGAATTGATTTTTGAAGTGCCGGAAGACGAAGTTGAGGCAACGTCAACTATCGTGCGTGACGTGATGACACAGGCGCCCAGCCCGGCCATCAATTTCTCGGTCCCCGTGATTGTCGATGTTGGCGTGGGTGACAATTGGGACGAAGCCCACTAGCGCCAGAACCACCCGGCTAACCGCGACGCCACTGCACCTTGTGGAAGCGCGTCAGGCCAGCCGCCTCGATTTTTTCTTCCCCCGTCAGGACAAGACTGTCCCCATCCAGCGCCACGTGACGCAACTGGTCCATACCGACCAGGTCAGGGTTCAGAGCATGTTCAACAGAATGGATCACGTCTTCCCCTTCAATACGGTAGGGGCCACCGTAGAACATGAAGCTGGCAAACAGGTCTGCCTTTTCTTCGGCCGGGGCCTGCAGCACATATTGGGTCGACACCGGCCCGCGCTTGGCCGGGTGCAGCACGGCACTCATATAGCCATTGGGGGTGTACATGATCATGCCTTCGGCATCGTCACCAAAGGGCAGGCTGACAGGCCTGTCGTCTGAATATGAAATTTCCCAGCGCACCAGTTTCCAGGCACCAACCAGATCATCCGCTTCAAGCATGGCATTGCCTCCTTCTGCTGCGCGGGAGAATGGCGGAAATAACATCCGCTGGCAACGCCCTCCTGTAGAAATTGACAGATGACAGGTCTTCCAGAGTGTGGACATAATGTAAGCTGTAAATTATAGCTTGTTCATCGGCTCTCACTGGGGAGGGAAAACCGATGAACATTGCAGGGGATGAGGCACATTGGCCAAGGCACTTACAGAACAAGAAATCGCCAGCTTTCGTGAAGAGCTGTGCCGCGCGGCAACTCAACTGTTTGCCGAACGAGGCTATGAGGGGGTGACCATGCGCACGCTGGCCAAAAAGGTCGGCTGCAGCCCCATGACGCCCTATCGCTATTTCGAAAGCAAAGAAGAAATCTTTGCCGTTGTCCGCGCCGCTGCATTTGAACGGCTGGCCACAGCCTGCGAAAAAGCCACAAATGAAGCCGCCAATGAATTGGCAGCAGCCCAGGCCACCAGTTTTGCTTATCTGGACTTCGCCATGCGCGAGCCTCATGCCTATCGCATCATGTTCGAGCTGGCCCAACCGGATGACGCCGCCTACCCAGACTTGGCAAATGCCGTTGAAAAGTCCCGCCAGTTCATGCTGGGCCCGCTGGAGGGCATGATTGAGCAAGGTATTTTGCAAGGCGATCCTGCGCTTCTTTCCTATGTATTCTGGGCGGGCATCCATGGGGTGATCGTGTTGCAGCTTTCCGGCAAGCTGGAAGAAGAAATCGACATCAACACCTTGTTCGTCACCATGCTGCAAACGCTTGGCCAGGGCGCCAAAGGCCCCAACTTCGACAAAATGGCCGCGCTGGGCGGCCCTTCAGACAATCTGGCATCCGTCGGTTAGACCTTCGATCACTTGACCTTTCAAAGGGTAAAGACGGGTCGACCTTCAAAACGCCCTTGTCATTTTACTGTGTAAATCATAGAGTCTGCTCCAAGCTCTTAGGAGCTGTACGAATCTTATGGGAAAGAGGAGAGAAGCATGGTCCGCGTACTTGATGTGGAAAACCCCAATAATGAATACTTATCCGGCAATTTTGGCCCGGTCGCAAAAGAAGTCAGCTCGTCGCAGATGGAAGTGGTCGGCAAGATCCCGGCAGAACTTTCCGGCGCCTTCCTGCGTATCGGGCCAAACCCGGTCTATGTCGAAGACATTGAAAAATATCACTGGTTCGACGGCGACGGCATGATCCATGAAGTGCACTTCGAAAATGGCAACGCCACCTATCGCAATAAGTTCGTTGAAACGAAAGGCCTGGCGCTGGAAGCCGAACACGGTGAAGCCCTGTGGAAGGGTCTGAACTCCCCGCCCGACCTGATGAACGAACACGGCTTGTTCAAGAACGCTGCCAACACAGCTGTTGCCTTCCATGCCAACAAACTGTTGGCCCTTTGGGAAGGTGGAAACCCCACCGAAGTGCGGGTACCGGACCTGTCGACCATTGGTGAGACGGACTTTGACGGCAAGCTGATGCACCCGTTTACGGCCCACCCGAAAGTTGACGCCCACACCGGTGAAATGATCACCTTCGGCTACAACATGATGGGCCCGGATTTCTGCCATGTCTCTGTGGTGAACAAGGAAGGCGAACTGGTCAAAACGGTCGGCATCAAGCTACCCAAGCCGGTCATGATGCATGACTGCGCCATTACCGAGAATTACACCGTGCTGCTCGACATGCCGGTGACCTTCGACCTGGCAGATGTCATGAATGGCGGCCAGCCCCTGAACTGGGACCCGGACAATGGCACACGCATCGGCATTCTGCCGCGCCATGGTGAAGGCGACGAAGTCAAGTGGTTCGATGTTGAAACCGGCTTCGTCTTCCACACCGTCAACGCCTATGAAGATGGCGACGAAGTGGTGCTGGACGCCTGCCGCTCCGACAAAACCAATGTTGTGGGTGCCGATGGCAACACGGAATCCGACCCCGGCGACATGCCCCGCATGCACCAGTGGCGCATGAACATGAAGACTGGCGAGGCAACCGAACGCTCGCTCGACCCGGTCTGCGGTTCCGAATTCCCGCGTATCAACGACAATTACATCGGTCGCCGGGCACGTTATTCCTACAATGCCCGTATCGGTGAAGTGCCATCCGGCGGTTTCAATGGCATCGTCAAATACGACCTGGAAAATGAAACGGCAGAACACTTTCTCTATGGTGACAACAAGTTCGGTGGCGAACCTATCTTTGCCCCGCGCGCCGGCGCCACAGAAGAAGATGACGGCTGGGTCATTGGCTTTGTTTATGACGCCAACAACGATTCAGGTGAATGTGTGGTGCTGGACGCCGCCAATTTCTCTGACGGCCCTGTTGCCCACATCAAGCTGCCACAGCGCGTGCCTTACGGCTTCCACGCTGGTTGGGTGCCGCAGGCCGGCATCGACGCCCAGAGCTAAGAGGGCTAGCCGTATTCTGGCGAAGGCCACCTGCAAGAGCAGGTGGCCTTTTCTTTTGGCGACACGCTACAAAACCAGTGCTCGCCTTGACATGGCGCCCAATACAGTGCATTAGGCCCCCACGTTTTGGCTGAAGCAGTGCATAGCGCGCCCTCAAGAGCGCATTTTTCGCCAATACGAAAACCAAGCCTACTGATTTTTCCAGATGCACATGGAGCCAGGTCAGCCCATGACACGGCCAGCTGAGTAACTGCTCAGTCGCCCGTTGCACAGAAAGATCACCTACCGTGACAGAATCAACTTTTGACGCCCTCGGCGTTGCTGAACCCATATTGCGGGCCCTCAAGGCCGAAGACTATGTAACGCCAACCCCCATTCAGCTACAGGCAATCCCCACCCTGTTGGATGGCCGCGACATGTTGGGCATTGCCCAGACGGGCACAGGCAAAACAGCCGCCTTTACAGTTCCTATTTTGCAACGCCTGTCGGTCGGCCATGAAGCGCCAAGGTCCCGCGAGGTCAAAGGGCTGATCCTGGCCCCCACGCGTGAGCTGGCGATCCAGATTTCCGAGTCAGTTTCAACCTATGGCCAGTTCCTGGGCATTCGCCATACCGTCATTGTCGGTGGTGTAAACCAGAACCCACAGGTCAAGGCACTGTCCAAGGGCGTCGATGTGCTGATCGCCACACCGGGCCGCCTGCTGGACCTGGCCAATCAGGGCCATGTTGTCTTGGACAACACCCAAACGCTGGTGCTCGATGAAGCAGACCGCATGCTTGACATGGGCTTCATTCACGACATCCGCAAAATCATCAGCAAACTGCCGGAAGAACGGCAATCCCTGCTGTTTTCGGCCACTATGCCGCCGGAAATTGCCAAGCTGGCCGGTAAAATCCTCAAAGACCCGGCACGGGTCGAAATTACCCCCAAGGTCGTAACCGTTGATCGCATCCTGCAGCAGGTGTTCTTTGCAGAAGGGCCTGAAAAGAAGGACCTGCTGGTGCGCATCATGGATGACCCGTCGGTTGAGAAGGTCATCATCTTCACCCGCACCAAGCACCGTGCCAACCGGGTCGCGCAGATTCTGGAGCGGGCCGGTCACCCGGCACTGGCTATCCACGGCAATAAATCGCAAAACGCTCGCCAGAAGGCCTTGGGTGCTTTTAAGGATGGCAGTATTCATGCGCTGGTCGCAACCGATATTGCCGCCCGCGGGATCGATGTGGATGAAGTAACCCACGTTATCAACTTCGAGCTGCCCAATGAGCCCGAAAGCTATGTGCACCGTATCGGCCGCACCGCCCGTGCAGGCGCCGACGGCGTGGCCCTTTCCCTGTGCGATGCCACCGAAGTGCCCTATCTGAACGACATTGAAAAGCTGATCAAAAAGCAGCTGGAAGTCGTTTATGGCGAAAAGCCAGCCGCTCAAAAGAAGCCGGCACGGAATAGCCGCCGGCCGAACCCAAGGCGACCGCAGGCCAAATCAGGGAAAGGCCCGTCCAAGCCTGCTAAAGGCAAAACGCAAGGTCATCGCCCCAATGGCGACAAGGGAAAGTCCAATAACAGGCCCAACAAGTCGAACCAGAAGAGGCGGCGTCGGCCCAAGCGCGCTGCCTAGTTAAGGAAGCTCAAGCGCTAGGTCCCTGTCCAGCTTGCCCGTTGTGGCACTTCAGACTTGGCGACCTGCACAATATAGCCTGTTAACCGCGCCATGCCGGAAACGGCTTCCAGGCGGTCTGCCCCATCGGCCGACAAAGCATTGACGTTCACACCCTTGGTGGCACTGGCCACCTTTGTACCCGCATTGTGTTGATGTCCCCAGCCATGGGGCATGGCCACCGTGCCGGGCATGAGGTCCTCTAACAACGCCAACGGCAGACGCACCACGGCTACATCGGTTGACACATCAACCATGTCGCCTGCGGCCAATTGGCGTTCCATCGCGTCATTGGGATGCATGTAGAGATGGTTCGTATCACCGTCCCGCCCCTTGACAAAGTCAGCAATATTGTGCGTCCAGCTATTATGGGTCTTCACGTGGCGCTTGGTGATTAACCGCAGCTCGCCCTGTTCCTGCTTCAGCCCTTCCAGCACCTGACCCAGCTCGCTTGCAGCCTGCACGAACATATCCGGCGCCAAATGGATCTTGCCATCTTCTGTCAGCACGCGCTGACCGAGGAAGCTTCCTTCTTCATGGTCAGGACGGGCCACACCATGCGGATGTTTGAGCAGTTTTCCAAAGCTGCCATTGCCGGTGATCCGCAGCAGTAATGACAAAATACCTTCCTGCGGCAAGCCCGGTTGGCCGCGCGAGTCCTTGCGAGCCCCACGCCGAACCAGCCAGTTCAACAATTTCTGCAACAAGCCCGATCCGAACAATGGAAAGCCTGACGCATTTGCCAACTGGGCATAGATGGTGGCTTCATCCCGCACCTCGCCAGGCGGTGCAACCAATGCCTTGGTCGCCTGCACATATGGCTTGGCCTGCAGACCCAGCATCAGCGGGAAAATAAAGGGCAGGTCCGGGCGCTCCAACGGGCTGGTGCAGGGGAGCACATAATGCGCCTTGGATGCTGTTTCGCCCATCTGGATGTCGAGGCACACTAACAATTCCAGTTCCTCAAACGCGTCGCGCAACCGCCCGGCATTGGGCATGGTCAGCAGCGGGTTGCCGCCCGTGACAAACAGGGCCTTGAGCTGCCCCTCACCGGGCGTCAGGATTTCATCTGCCATGATCCCACCGGGATAGGCGTCATTTACCTTGGGGAAATTGCCGATGCGCGAGCGTTCATCGCTCATCAGCAAGCCGTTTTTATGGGCAAATTTGGGGAAGTCATAGACACCCTTGGCCACCAGCGTGCCACCTTTGCGGTCAAGATTGCCAGAGATGGCATTGATGGCCTCCTGCAGCCAGAAGGCCAGCGTGCCATTGCCCCCCATATTCACACCGGTAGAGCTGTAAAGTGCTGCACCGTCCGCCGCCAGGTAAGCGCTGACGAGATTGCGCAGAATATCTGGGGCAATGCCTGTTACATCGGTCGTGCGCTCTGCGGGCCAATCCGCAGCCAGAGCCTTCAATTCTTCAAACCCGGTCATGTGGGCTGCAATAGCAGCCTCATTTACCGCACCTTGCGCCAAAACCTCGTGTAGAAAGGAGAGGTAGAAGAACACATCACTACCCGGCTGGATGTAATGATGCGCACTGGCCAGCTTGGCCGTTTCTGTCCGCCGTGGGTCAACCACGATCACCTGCCCGCCCCGGCCGATAATGTCCTTTATTTCCTTGGTCGGGTTCGGCACCTGCAGGAAGCTCCATTTGGAGACAACCGGGTTCGCTCCCACAATGATCAGGCATTCTGTATTGCGCACATCCGGGAAGGGCTGCAGGAAAGGGAAACCATAGATCTGCCGACTGGCGGCAAATTTGTTGGCACAGTCCTGCGAGGCGGGCGCATAGAGTGTGGTGCTGCCCAGCCCCATCATAAAACCTTGGGCAAAGATGGGGTGCAGCACGCCAAAGCCAGCTGCCGTGCCAACATACATGCCGATAGACTTTGCCCCATCCCGCTCTGCAATCAGGCGGGTTTTTGCACCAATTTCAGACAGCGCCTGTCCCCAGGAAATGGGCTCATACGTCTCACCTACCCGCTTCATCGGGCAGGTAAGACGATCCGGGTTATCAAACAAGGCCGCCTGCTTCAGGCCTTTCGGGCAGGCAAAGCCCCGCGTTGCAACATGGTCTCCATCCGGACGGATGGAGACCGGTTTGCCGTCTTCAATCGTCACTTCAAGCCCGCAAAGGGACTCGCAGATTCGGCAGAATGTCTGCCTTGTTTCCGTTGCCATGGCACCCTGAACACTTACTCAACCTGTGAACAGGATGCCCGGCCCGGCAGGAAATTTCACCCGAAATGTGGCCCTAGAAGTTGCCCTTGAGACCGATATAGGCGCCGATGCCCGGGTTGGCGAAGCCGAAGACGTCCTCATAACTATCGTCGAAGGCATTCTCAATCCGCCCCGTTACAGAGACATGCTCTGTCAACGGCACCTCTGCCGAAACAGACACCAAAACATAGTTCTTCAGCGTCACCATTTCTGCCTGCAGGGGCCACGGTGGGAAGAACATGTCATCGGCGTCGCCTGTGAAACTGGCATTCAGGTTGACGGATGCCCCTTCTGCCCAGCTGTACTGAATAAAGATTGAACCCGCATGACGCGGTCGGCGCAATTCTGGCTGCCAATTGCCGGCGGCATCCTGCTCCTGCGCCTTGGTCCAGGTGTAATTGGCCGCAATCAGCCAGTTGCCGGAGGGAGTGTAACCGGCATCCAGCTCCAGGCCCAGGCGGCGGCTCTTATTGTCTTTGTTGGCAGCGGTGAACAGGAAACTATCCAAGTCGAACACGAAGCCATCAATCTCGTTTTTCAGCTTGGTGTAGAAGAAAGTTGCCGCAATGCGGGCCTGGCCATTGGCCAGATCCTGGTCGATACCCCCTTCGAAGTGGGTGGCCCGTTCTGGCGTCAGGTCCGGGTTACCCAGGAACTGGTCCGAGAAAAACCCAAAGCGTTCGGTAAAGGTTGGTGCTTTTTGACCAGTACCGGCTGCTGCCCGTAGGCGGGTATTGGCCGCCGCCTGATAACTAACACCAGTGCGCCAGGTGGTGATATTGCGAAAATCCGAATTATCGTCATGACGAACACTAGCGGACAACGACAAACGGTCATCAGGCGTCCAGACATAGTCTGTCACCAGCCCCAGATTATCCATCGACTGGTCCTGGTTCGGGTCACCCCAGGGGGTTGCCAGGCCACGCTGGCGGTAATCCGTCTCGGTATAGTCAACCGCCAGGGTCATCTGGTGGCCTTCCGCCAGTCTGATGCCCGTCTGGCTGGACAGCACCAAAACATCAGCTGCCGTCGTGCCATCATCAGCACAATTGGCGAAATTCTCGTTACTCGTATCCGTATAGCCGAACTGGAACTGCTGGTTGATGCGCCCGCCCCACAAATCGGCCTTTAGCGCAACACCCAGATGTGTGTTGCGGGTTTTTGTTACCCGATCACCGTCCGACGGCAGGCCTGTGGCCCAATCAATTGGGTCAAATTCGTTCGTCGCATCCATATGACGGGCGAAGGCATCGAGCCGGACCGTATCTGAAAAGGCAAAGCCACCCCGGGCGGACAGGCTCAAATTATCGTAACCGTCTTTCTCGGCATCCTGGCGGGAGACATTGCTGCCGCGACTATCCACATAGTCCGCGCCAACACTCAGGCTCACCTTGTCTGTCCCGCCAGACAGACCGCCACCCAGACGATAGGTAGCGAAGCTGCCATATTCACCGTGCAGGCGACCGGAGATGCCTTCTTCACCCTGCCGCGTGACAATATTGATGACGCCAGCCATCGCATCGCTGCCCCACAGGGCACTTTGCGGGCCACGAATAATCTCAATACGCTCAACTTCTGTGGCCATGAGGTGTTCCCACAGCAACTCATCGGCACCAGCCGGGTCATTAGCGCGCACACCATTGATCAACACCAGCGTGTGGTTGGCTTCACCACCGCGCATCCGCAACTGCGACTGGCCGCCAACCCCGCCAGACCGCGCAATGGCAACCCCCGCCTGGTCCTTGATCAGGTCGACCAACCGCAGGGAGCCATGGGCTTCAATCCGTGCACGGTCGAGCACGGTGGCAGCACTGGGCAATTGCGCCAGCGGCTGCGGCGTGCGCAGGGCTGTTACGATAATGCTGTCTTCTCTGTTTTCTTCCTTGGTGTCTGGCGCTGCCACGACACTGGCAGGCAACAACAAAGCAAGAGCCGAAAGCCCCCCAAGGAGGAGCGACAGGCTTTTATTGGCTTGGGTATTGTTCATTTTTCGTCCTTTCTGACCACACCCGGGCACTGAAGGCCGATACTGTGGTTGAAGGACGAATGGCGGGTATAACAAGGCGAGGGACCCACGATCCACCCGTACACCCACCGTGTACCGACAAATAAACTGCAGGCCGGTCTCCGGACTCACAAGACGTGGCCTAAACCACCGGTCATGCCGCCTTCCCATGTGCGAAGCACACAGTGGCATATGGCATGCCTGATCTTGCCTACCGTTGCGGGGGCAGTGCTGGATTTGCCGTTGACCCCAGTTGCCTGGGTGGCGCACCAGCTTCCCGTTTCATCCCTCCACACCCTGTGGGAGGACACCTGCGGCAGGTGCGCCTTGACTAACGACTTGGCCCCGCAAGGTCAATGGCCAATAAGTAACCACCCGGTAACAAACACTTGCCAAGATCGGCATGCCCCGCCATATTGAGGCCTACCAGCACTGATTATTGGGTAGAAAACGTCGACACTGAATGAAGACAATCTGCAACGCAGCAATGAAGATTCACTGGCAAAATGGGCCATTGATGTGGAACAGGACCCTTATGACCTGCCGATTGAAGAGCTGAACCCTGCCCACCCGGACCTTTTTGCCGCCCGCAAGGCAGCAAGAATCTTCACCCGGCTGCGGGAAGAAGACCCGGTGCATTTCCACGAAGGTGACCAGTTTGGCCCCTACTGGTCGATCACGAAATATGAAGACATCCAGTTCGTTGACCGTAATCACGAAATCTTTTCGTCCGACATCCTGAATGGGGGCATGAGCCTGGGAGGCCGCCCTATCGAGGGCGAGCCGAACCCCATGACCCACCTGCCCATGTTTATCATGTAGGACCCGCCGGTGCACGACGAACAATGCGCCGTGCTAGCGTCCAAGTTCCGGCCCCGCAGCCTGAGCAGGCTGGAATCCCTGATCCGCGAACGGGCCTGCACCATTCTGGATAGCTTGCCTATCGGCGAGGAGTTCAACTGGGTACGAAGTGTCTCGGTTGAACTCACCGGGCAGATGCTGGCAACTCTCTTTGGTATTCCCCATGAAGACAGGCACCTGTTGATCCACTGGTCCGACACGGTCGAGCGCCTCGGCAATCCGGACTATTTCGAGACCATGGAAGATGGCTTTAAGGAATTGTGGAAATGCCATGAATATTTCGCCGCTGTCTGGCAGGACTGCCTGAAACAGAACGAGCCGGGCGACGACCTGATCTCCATGCTGGTGCATGGCGAATCCACCCGCAACATGACGCCCAATGAATATCTCGGCAATATTCTGCTGCTGATTGTTGGTGGCAATGACACAACGCGCAATTCCATCTCTAGCGGCGTGCTGGCACTGAACCAGTTCCCCGAGGAATATGACAAGCTAATGGCCAACCCGGGCCTCATCCCTAGCATGGTCAACGAGATCATCCGCTTCCATACGCCACTGGCCCATATGTGTCGTACCGCCATGCAGGATATCGAGCTCAACGGACATCTGATCAAGAAGTGGGACAAGGTGGTAATGTGGTATGCCTCTGACAACCGCGACCCGGACATCTTTGAAGACCCGGACGCCTTCCGCATCCACCGCCCCAAAATTCCCCGCCATCTGTCTTTTGGCCAGGGGCTATATGTCTGCCTCGGCCAGCGGCTGGGCGAGATGCAACTGCGTGTTATCTGGGAAGAAATCATGAAGCGCTTCGACCGCATCGAGGTGGTTGGCGAACCCCGCTGGGTGCGCTCCAGCTTCGTGCAGGGGATCAGCGACCTCCCGGTCGTGCTACACCGCAAGTAAACGTACTTTTAGGGTAATCGAAACCGGTCTGTAGACAGGCTTGGTGCGTATGCTATGACATGACGCATATTTGACCGGGCCTCCGCTAGCCCGGCAACCCCAATCTTAGGAGAGACAACAGTGAGCCACCCCCAACTCGACCTGACCAATGACCAATTGCTCAGCACCACCCGCGCCGTCCGCAAACGGCTGGATATGGACCGCGAGGTACCCCTGGATGTTATCAAGGAGTGCATGAAACTTGCCGTTCAGGCACCCACCGGCTCCAACGCTCAGAGCTGGCAGTTTGTTTTCGTGACCGACCCGGAAAAGAAGGCCAAAATCGGTGAATTTTATCGCCAGGCCTACGAGGTCTACAAAACCCTGCCGATGTCGATCCATCATCTGAACCAGGACACAGGCGACAACAAGATGACGAACAGCCAGAACCGTTCCGCGTCATCTGCTGACTATCTGGGCGAAAACATGGGTAAAGTACCCGCCATGATGATCCCCTGCATTACGGGTCGTACCGACCTGCCGGTACCCGAAGGCATGCCTGCCGTTGTTGGCCAGGCCTCGCAGCTTGGCTCGATCATTCCCGCAGCCTGGAACTTCATGCTGGCCGCCCGTGCGCGTGGCATCGGCACGGCCTGGTCTACCCTGCACCTGTTCTATGAGCGGGAAATCGCAGACCTGCTGGGCATTCCTTATGACCAGATTATGCAGGTCGCCCTGATCCCCATCGCCTATACGATCGGGACAGAGTTCAAACCTGCCTACCGCCCACCACTGGAAACAGTGATGCATGTGAATGAGTGGTAAAAAAAAACACACTGACTCATCAAATAAGGGGCCGGCTTGCTGGCCCCTTTTCTTTTGCCCGGTGTGATCCGGGAACCGATTGCATTGGATTTGGTGGCGCAGGCGCGCTATCACATCTGCAATCAGGATTGACTTTTGGGAAGTATGACCATGCTCGACATAGCCATTCGCGGCGGCACCATCGTTGATGGTACCGGTGTGCCATCCTACCAGGGGGACCTGGGCATCAAAGACGGCAAAATCGCTGCTATCAGCGATAATGTTGGTCAAGCGACGCGCGAAATCGACGCCAAGGGCGCGATTGTCACACCGGGGTTTGTCGACATTCACACCCATTATGACGGCCAGGTATCCTGGGACAGCCTGTTGGCCCCCTCCTCGATCAATGGGGTGACCTCTGTTGTCATGGGCAATTGCGGCGTTGGCTTTGCCCCCGCCAAGCCAGACAAACACGACTGGCTGATCGCCCTGCTGGAAGGGGTGGAAGACATCCCCGGCACCGCCCTGGCAGAAGGGCTGACCTGGAACTGGCAGACCTTCCCCGAATATATGGACGCCATTGAAGCGCGTGATTTTGCCGTCGATATCGGCGCTCATGTGCCCCATGCAGCCCTGCGCGCATTTGTGATGGGCGACCGCGGCGGCGACCATAATGAAGAGCCCACGACAGAAGAAATCGCCCAGTTGGAAGCGCTGATTGAAGAAGCGTTGGAAGCCGGCGCCGTTGGCTTCTCCACGTCACGCACCTATCTGCACCGGTCCCGCGATGGCGGCACCATCGGCACGTTGAAGTCACCGGCTGAAGAATTGATGGCCGCAGCCCGCGCCATCAACAAACACGGCAAAGGGGTGATCCAGCTGATCTCTGACGCTTACCTGACCGCCGATGATGATTTTGCCTCACGCGAACTAGACCTCATTGAGATGTTGGCCAACCAGTCCGGCGGGCGCCTTTCTTTCACGATCCAGCAGACAGATGACGCCCCAGACCGCTGGCGCATGATCTTCAACCGGATTGAGCAAATGGTCGACAAAGGCCTTGAGGTTCGCGGCCAGGTTGGCCCGCGCCCCATCGGCCTGATCATGAGTTTTGCCACCACGGTAAACCCCTTCTACCTGACGCCTACATGGCGCAGGCTGGCAAGAGGCCCGCTGGAAGACCGACTTGCTGCCCTGGCCACGCCGGAAATTCGTGCCCAGGTGCTCGAAGAACACCGTGCTGACCGCCGCACCGGGCTGATCGACACCATCACCAAGGGTTTTGACCGCATGTTCCGCATGACGGACCCGGTCGACTACGAACCAACACCTGACTCTTCGCTCGAAGCAGAGGCCAAGCGCCTGGGCAAAGAGCTGGACGAACACGCCTATGATGTGCTGCTTGAAGAAGGCGGCAAACGGCTGCTCTATGCCCCCGCCATCAATTTCAGCCACGGCAATCTGGAGGATGTGCATGGCATGATCAGCGAGGAAAACGCGCTTTATGCCTTGTCTGATGCTGGCGCCCATTGCGCCACCATCTGCGACGGCAGCTTCCCCACTACATCGCTGGGCCTTTGGTCGAAAGGCAATAAGAGCGGGCTGAGCCTGTCTGTCGAGAAGCTTGTTCACGGCTATACCCAACGCAATGCCCGCCATGTTGGCTGGTACGACCGTGGAGTTTTGGCTGAAGGCTATCTGGCAGATGTGAACATCATCGACCTCGACAGCCTGGACCTGAGCCCACCTGAAATCGTTGCCGACCTGCCCGCTGGCGGCACCCGCCTGCTGCAGACATCGCGCGGCTACCGGGCAACCATCAAAAATGGTGAAGTCACCTTTGAGAACGGTGAGTCAACAGGCGTCCTACCGGGCAGGCTATTGCGCGGCGAACAGCATCTGGAAAAACTTGCCGCCGAATAAAGGCCAAGATTGATCAGAAAAGACGAAGGTCCTCAAAGAGTCGGCGTCTAATTCGTGCTCAGTCTTGTTGTCTTACCGCGACCAGGTGGCTTTGATGATGTCGGAGCATGACCTTTGACCGAAGCTGCTCTCTCATTCAACCCGATGTCTGACGTCAGCGCCTATGGGACAGGTTGAGTGACTTGAACAACGGAGGATTTCTGGTTCATCGTAACTATCACGGAGTGAAGATGAGACAGAAATCCGGAACGAGTAAAGAGTCGGCGGACAAGTTGGTAAAGAACATCCGTCGCAAGACCCGGCAAACCTATTCAGCAGAAGAGAAGATACGCATTGTGCTGGCAGGACTTCGGGGCGAGGAGAGTATCGCCTCTCT
>Ga0181571_10000028_pt1 | contig 76775 bp, 73 predicted proteins | sample 101ome_17_FD_132440 | JGI IMG/M metagenome (GOLD analysis project Ga0181571, IMG submission 132440) | Coastal salt marsh microbial communities from the Groves Creek Marsh, Skidaway Island, Georgia - 101407AT metaG (megahit assembly) | ecosystem: Environmental > Aquatic > Marine > Intertidal... | reverse complement strand
GCCAAGGTGACCTTGGACGATAACGCCCTTTTCCGTCACAAAGACTACGAAGGACTTCGTGACCTTAAGGAAGAGAATCCCGTAGAGGTCGAAGCTAAAGCCGTGGGACTAAACTATGTAGACTTAGACGGTAATGTAGGCTGTATGGTAAACGGTGCCGGACTGGCCATGGCCACGATGGACCTGATCAAGCAGTCGGGTGGTGACCCAGCCAACTTTTTGGATGTAGGGGGTACAGCCGATGCCGCGCGGGTAGAAACCGCCTTTCGTCTGATTTTAAAAGACCCTAAGGTCAAGGCAATTTTGGTCAATATTTTTGGAGGCATCGTCCGTTGTGACCGTGTAGCCCAGGGTATCGTGGATGCCTATAAAAACTTAGGCGATGCCATCAATGTGCCCATCATCGTACGCCTGCAAGGGACCAACGCCGACCTGGCCAAGGAACTGATCGATAATTCCGGGCTCAACGTACTTTCGGCCACAGCCTTTGAAGAAGCGGCCCAAAAAGTACAGGAAGTTTTAGGATAACTGACAGATAGACAGTATTTTTTCCTTTTTTAATGACAGTATGGCACTAAACGGGTGTTGGTATTGTGTTTGCAATGAGGTAGGTATAAACCTTTAAATTGTTAAAAAATGAAACTAATTAACACAACAACCCCCTGGTTTCCTTCCATAGTCGATGAATTGTTTAATACCGGATGGGCACCTCGTCCTGCTGTAAAAACAGGAACGCTTCCTGCGGTCAATATTCTGGAAGAAGACAAAGCGTTTGAATTGCAGTTTGCCGTACCCGGAAAAAACAAAAACGATTTTACCCTCGATATTGAAGAGGGCGTATTGACCGTCGGTTTGCAAACCAGCGAACAAGACGAAACGCTGAACCAACGTTTTACCCGTCGGGAGTTTGCTTACGAAGCCTTTCAGCGCACCTTTACCTTGCCCGAGAGTGTCGATGCCCAAAAAATCGATGCCCACTATACGGATGGCGTGTTGTACGTCCGCCTTCCCAAGCGTAAGGAGGCTTTGCCGGAGCCCAAAAAACGCATCAGCATCAAATAATACTTTAGCGTAATTCCTATAAAGTATTTGTTTTGTGAAAAAGACGCCTTTGGGCGTCTTTTTTTTAGGCTTTAATTTGGGTTTTTAGCTCAGCGATGGTATCGCGGTAGTGGGCCGCCTGGATAAAATCGAGTTCTTTGGCGGCTTTTTCCATGGCCTTGCGCAATTCCCGAATTTCTTTTTCCAATTCTTCCTGGGTTTTGAAGCGGTTTTCGGCCTCAGCGGCTTTGCGAATTTCACGTTCTTGGACATAGGTCTGTACCGAATTTTTGGCCAGGGCGTTGTCCAATGATTTGTTTAGGGCCGTGGGGATGAGGTTGTTTGCCTGGTTATAGGCGGTTTGTTTTTCCCGGCGATAATTGGTTTCGTCGATGGTTTTTTGCATGCTTTGGGTGATGGTGTCGGCATACATAATGGCTTTACCGTTTACGTTACGTGCAGCCCGGCCTACGGTTTGGGTCAAAGAGCGGTTGCTCCGCAAAAAACCCTCTTTGTCGGCGTCCAAAATCGCGACCAGTGACACCTCCGGCAGGTCAAGTCCCTCCCGTAGGAGATTGACCCCCACCAATACGTCAAAAAGCCCCTTGCGGAGGTCTTGCATGATTTCTACCCGTTCTAGGGTATCGACATCACTGTGGATATAGCGACAACGAATCTGTACCCGGGTGAGGTATTTGGTCAGTTCTTCGGCCATGCGTTTGGTCAGGGTGGTGACAAGGCTACGTTCGTCTTTTTCGACCCGTTGCTGAATTTCTTCGATCAGGTCATCAATTTGGTTTAGGCTGGGGCGCACCTCAATGATGGGATCCAACAAACCTGTGGGCCGGATGATTTGCTCGACAAAAAGCCCTTCGGTTTGTTGCAATTCATAATCAGCCGGGGTGGCACTGACATAGAGCACTTGGTTTTGCAAGGCTTCAAATTCTTCAAATTTTAGCGGACGGTTGTCCATGGCTGCGGGCAGTCGAAAACCGTATTCGACCAGGTTTTCTTTTCGGCTGCGGTCCCCCCCATACATGGCGTGAACCTGGGAGAGGGTTACGTGACTTTCGTCCACAACCATCAAATAATCGTCGGGAAAATAGTCCAACAAACAAAAGGGGCGGGTTCCCGGGGCACGTCCGTCCAGGTAGCGCGAATAGTTTTCGATACCCGAACAATAGCCCAACTCGCGAATCATTTCCAGGTCAAACTCCGTGCGTTCTTCGAGTCGCTTGGCCTCCAAGGGCTTGCCGATTTCTTTAAAATAGTCCACCTGTTTCACCAGGTCGTCCTGAATCTGGATAATTGCCTGCTGGAGCAGTTCGGGTGAAGTGACAAAGATATTGGCGGGAAACAGCCGTAGGCGTTTGTATTGGTCGATGATGACATTGCTTATGGGGTCAAAGGCTTCGATCAATTCGATTTCATCCCCAAAAAAATGAATTTTATAGGCAATGTCAGCATAGCCGGGATAGACCGAGACTACATCGCCTTGCACCTTAAAGTTTCCCCGGTTAAACTCGCCCGTTGTCCGTGAATAGAGACTTTGGACTAATCGGTGTAAAAGTTGGGTACGGGACAGCACTTGATCGCACTCTAGAGTGATGACGTTTTTTTGAAACTCACTGGGGTTGCCAATTCCGTAGAGGCAAGAAACCGAAGCGACGACCAATACATCCCGCCGGCCTGAGAGTAGGGAGGAGGTGGTGCTGAGCCTTAGTTTTTCGATTTCTTCATTGATTGATAGGTCTTTTTCGATATAGGTTCCCGTGACCGGGATATAGGCTTCTGGCTGGTAGTAGTCGTAGTAGGAGACAAAATACTCCACGGCATTGTTGGGAAAAAACTGCTTAAACTCCGAATACAATTGTGCCGCTAGGGTCTTGTTATGGGCCAAAACCAATGTGGGACGGTGTAAGTCAGCGACTACATTGGCCACGGTAAAGGTTTTCCCCGAACCCGTTACCCCCTGCAGGGTGACATAGGGGTCGCCTGCGCCAAACTGACTGACGATCTGCCGAATGGCTTCCGGTTGGTCTCCGGTAGGACGAAAAGGGGATTCAAGGGTAAACTGCATGCCGAAACTTCAAACCGTAAAGGTACGGTTTTTTGGAGCCATTCAAGACGGCTATAAATCCCGTTTACGTAAAAGCCGATAGGTAGCCCATAAGAAAATAAACGACCACACCAAGACTACTGCTGCACTGAGCAAGTCAAACCCGTAGTCCTTGTCAAAAGTTTCACCCACCTGTTGGGCGATGTTTTGGACACCCGACAAGCGGGTAAAGGGTTCTTTGATCAGGTTACTCATCGCATTGAGCGGAAAAAAGGAGAACACTTGTTGGGCGCTTAAACCCGGCACCCAATCAGAAAGTTTCCACTCCATGATTCCATAGGCTATGCCCTCGACCATTTGCCAAACAATCAAAAAGCCCAGGGCAAAGGCCGCTCGTTTGATCCACATGCCCAAAAACAAACAAAAGCTAAAAAACCCAAATAGTTTGATGGCATAGGCCAAGAGGTATTCCAGGTCTGAAAAAATAATTCCCGCTTCGGTATAGTCCGAAAAAAGCAGACCCAAGACCAAGGAAGTCAAAAAAGTAAACAGGGTCGATGCGAGGATAAAAGCGAGCATGGTATAGACTTTGGAGAGCAATACTTCTTTTTTGCTCAGTCCGTCAATCAGGTTTTGTTTTAGGGTTTTGTAGCTGTATTCACTGGCGGCCATCGATACGATGATGATGGCAAAAAAGACTTTCATATACCCGATGATATAGGTGTTGAAATGCCAGATATAGGGGAAGTTAAAAATACCTTGTTCAGCCAGGTGAAATTTGATGGGGCCAATTTCAACTTTTATGGCGGCCAAAAAAGCGATAAAGGTGATGAGTAAAAAATAACAGGCAATCAGTATGCGTGATACGGTATTGTGGTAGAGTTTGGTCCACTCGATTTTTAAAAGACGGATCATGGTTGTTGGGGTCGGTTAGTGAGTTCTAAAAATTGTTCTTCCAGGGTTTTCTTTTTGTAATTCAGGGTACTGAGGAAGATTTTTTGTGCAGCGAGTTTTTGGTTTAGAGACTCCGGCGCTAGGGGTTTTTTGGGGTAGGCCAGAATCTTTCCGTTTTGGGTCTTTAGGGTATCAAACAGAGCCAGTTTTTCGAGGGCGGTTTGCAGGGCGGACAGTTGCGGTGCTTGGAGTTCAAAATAGCCGTGGCTGTGGGTGAGTTGATCAACCGGACCCTCGTAGTGTTTGACCCCATTTTTAAGGACAATCACATGGGAGCAGACTTTTTCGACTTCGTCCAGCAGGTGGGAAGCGAGTAAAACGGTGGTGCCTTGGGCGGCGATTTTGGCAATCAGTTCGCGAATTTGATGGATACCCTTGGGGTCGAGTCCGTTGGTGGGTTCGTCCAGGATGAGCAATTCCGGATCGCTAACCAGGGCCGAGGCAATGGCCAGGCGTTGTTTCATGCCCAGTGAATAGGTGCTGAATTTACTGTCTCTACGGTCCCAGAGTTCGACCAATTTTAATTTTTCCTCTACTTTTTCATAGGGGCATTGTTTGATGGTGCAGACCAATTTAAGGTTTTGCATGGCCGTCATATAGGGGTAAAAGTTGGGCCGCTCGATGATGGCGCCAATTTGTTTAAGGGTCTGGTGCACGGTCAGGCTACCGCCAAACCATTGAAAATGGCCTCCCGTGGGGTTAATCACATTGAGCACCATGCCCAGGGTGGTGGATTTGCCGCTGCCGTTGGGGCCCAAAAGCCCATAGACATGGCCTTTTTCGATGCGGATAGAAAGTTGATCGACTGCGCGAATTTTTCCGTAGGTTTTGCTGAGATTGTGCAGTTCGAGTAGGGTGTTCATTTTGTGTGTGGGTTGGAGGATTTAGGTCTATAGTGTAAACTTGCTAAAAAGGTACTAAATTTGAGAGAATTAAAGCGATGGATAAGCTAATCTCTAAAAAAAAGCCTTTTTTCCCGTTAAATGATGGGATGGTCGACTACCTAAAATACTACAACCGTTGGGTAGATTCACCCATTAGCTATTCGGATTTACTGCGGTTTTCGGGTTCGGTGGTGGTCTATAACGATCAAGACGAGGACACTTTGTGGGTTCGGACTTTTTATACCGATTCAGAGCGGGAGCATATAGATCATAACCTCAAAAAAATCTATAACCTCTTGCACTCAGACGGAAACGAGTCGTCTTTGCCCTATCTCAACGTCGATGCAATCGACTATTGCACCTTTGGAAACTCAAAGCCCTTTCGGATAAAAATCAGAAATATACTCAACGATAATTTTACGTATTTCTATGTCAAAAAAACCGACGCTTCACGGGTTTGTGGATTGGAATTCGAGCATATGTTATCGCCCTATAACCTCAATTTTTTTGTCAACACTGAAACCCTGATCGAAGAGCATATAGCGGGAATCCCCGGAGATGATTTTATCAAAAACAATTTAAAAAATTGTTCACCGGCCGAGCAAGCCCAAATCGCCAAAGAATACGTTAAGTTTAATGAACGGAGTATGATACGGTTGTTGGGCGATATGCGGGCCTATAATTATGTCATAGTGCCGACCCATGATTTTGATCAGGTGATTTATAAGATTCGAGCGATTGACTTTGATCAGCAGTCGTTTGAGGGCAAGCTATCAGTGTACCGCCCCCAGTTTTTTAAAGAAAATTTCCCCATCATGGAATTGGTACGTCAGCGCCTTAACCACGATTCTATTGTGCAGTATAAAATTGAAGAGCGCTCGATTGTTGCCAAGCGTTTAATAAGTTTTGAACGTCGGGTAGCCAAGTTGGTAAAACATATGAAAACGACTCCCTTGACGCTGCCCGAAAATTTGGCTACCCTTAAACAGGAAATTTACAATTTCACCAAAGACCCGGTATTTCAGCAATGTGCAAATATGGGCGATGTGATGGAAGCGGCCTTTGCCTATGTCAAAAGCAATTACGAAAACGTAAGCCTTAACAAGTTGTTTTAGTAATAACTGCTATCGTCGAAGTCTTCGTTGTAGTAGTCTTCTTCGTCCTCGTCTTCATCGTCATTGTCAAAGTCAAAATCTTCGAGCTTGTCCGCGTCTTGGTCAGCTTCAAACTGTTTGTCGGGAGCCTCTTCGGGAACTTCGCCCTGGGCAAAAACAAGGTTGGGGTACGTTGCCCCGAGCAGGGGTTCGGCCATCTCCATGAGTTCGACAAAAAAGGTCCACAGGGCCAGGAAATCATAGACATAGATAAGGCGATGTTGGTCGGCCGAAAATACCTCTTGTAAGGGCATATCCGCCTTGGGTGTTTCGCTTTCGCCATAATCGACCAGGGGCATTTCTTCACCCTGTTCCCAGTCGGCGTTAGAGGCATAAAAGGAGGCCATTTCGTTTCCGGCAAATCCAAAGGCCTGGGTAATGGCATCGTGCAGTTCTTCGAGGGTAGCTGAGGCGTTGATTTCGAGGTCTCTAATGACGTCTTCCTTGACGTCTAAAATGACACGGATTCTAAATATCATGGTTGTTTTTTTCTAGCGTAGCAAAGCAATAAAAAATAAAATTGTGCCCCAAATAAAAGTGCAGATAAAACTAAATGTAAGGGCTGTGACCCCCAAGGGAAATCGATATAATACATGGCGATACCGGTCAGGATATTCGCCAAAATAAGGCCGAGTATATTTTTAAAAGTGGTGGTCAGTAGTTGTGCTTTGCGCAGCAGATATGCCATATAGAGATGTAGTCCTAAGACAAGGATTGAAAAACTACGGTGGATATAAAATTTCAGTGGGGCTGTTAAGAGCCAATTTTCGGGATTTGAGGCCGCTTGATGCATCTGTAAATCGACAAACTGCCGGACTTGGGTGCCGAGTGCGATTTGTACTAAGGTCAGTACCAATGCGGCAAGTGCCAATTTCGACATTGATTTTGGAAAAACCGGACCATCATTGGGTTTGTTTTGATGATATAAGAGTACCAGTAGGGCGACCAGCATCAAGGCCATGGCCATGTGCAGGGTAATTTTTAGGGGCAAGAGGTTGGAGTCCACCACGGTTTTGCCCAACCAGGCCTGGAAGGCCATCCCAAAGAGAATTAGGGTAGACCACAAGCGGTTAAGGGGTTTTATTTTTCGTTGAAAAAGGGTAAAAACAAATAGGATAAGCGTCCCCAAACCCGCCAATGCGCCCAGCAAACGGTTGATAAACTCAATCCATGTGTGCACCGGGTTGAATAGGGCGTAGTCGTGTTTGGTATAGGGAGCCCAATTGTTTGGGTTATAGCTCGGGCCACTGGTAAAGTCACTAAGCGCGACTCTAAGAGATTCATCCACGATGATGACTTCGTTTTTGTGATAGGAGTGTTGGGGGTACCAATCCAGTTGGCTTCGCTCGGTTGGGGGTATCAAATAGCCAAAGCATTTGGGCCAATCGGGACAGCCCATTCCGCTGCCTGTCATTCGGACAATCGCCCCTGCGGCGATGACCAGGTATACTAGGATAAGGTTGATTTTGATGAGTTGGATAAATTTATTTTTCATGGGATTTAAGGCCTAATTTTTTTCCTTCTTCGATCATTTTGTTCCACGCGGCTTCTTTTTCGTTGGGGATTTCACCTTCTAAAATGGCTTCTTTGATGGCTTCTTTAATCAGTCCCACCGGTCTTGAGGGACCAATATTGTAGTGTTTCATGATCATTTCCCCGCTGATGGGCGGCTGAAAATTTCGGATGGCATCGCGTGCTTCAACGGCTTCCATTTTTTGGCGCACCCATTGAAAATTTTCATGGTAGCGTTTAAAGCGTTTGGGGTTTTTGGTGGTGATGTCGGCTTGACACAGGGTAAATAGGTCATCGAGTAGGTCTCCCGCATCAAAAATCAGTCGGCGAATGGCGGCGTCGGTGACTTGGTCATCAACCAAAGCAATCGGCCGGGCACTGAGTAGGACCAACTTCTGTACATATATCATTTTTTCATTCAGGGGCATACGGAGTCGTTTAAACAGTTTGTACACCATTTTGGCTCCAACAAATTCATGGCCGTGGAACGTCCAGCCGGTGGGGGGGATTAATTTTTTGGTCGGGGCTTTACCAATATCATGTAGCAAGGCCGCCCAGCGTAACCAGAGATTATCGGTATGGGCACAGATATTATCGACCACTTCCAGGGTATGGTAAAAATTGTCTTTGTGGCGGTGCCCTTCGATTTCCTCTATCCCTTTTAGGGCGCATAATTCGGGAAGTATATGGGGCAGCAGGCCGGTTTTTTCTAAAAGTAAAAAACCGGCAGACGGCTGGTCGCAAGCGATGATTTTATGCAGTTCTTCAACGATCCGTTCACGGCTAATGATGGTGATTCGTTGGGCATTTTCGCGGATGGCCTCAAGCGATGGTGGGGCGATGGTAAAATCGAGTTGGCAGGTAAAACGGATGGCCCGAAGCATTCTTAGAGGGTCGTCGGAGTAGGTGATGTTGGGGTCGTTGGGGGTTCTTAAGATTTTGTCGTGTAGGTCATCCATGCCGTGAAAAGGGTCAATCAGGGCTCCGTAGTCATTTTCGTTTAGGGAAATGGCCAGGGCATTGACGGTAAAATCGCGGCGGTTTTGATCCTCTTCCAGTGTTCCGATTTGGACGATGGGATTACGGCTGTGCTTTTGGTACGACTCTTTACGTGCACCGACAAACTCCAGGGTGAGGTCTTGCCATTGGATCATGGCCGTACCGTAGGTTTTAAAAACCGTGATGGGCTTGGCCCCTTTGAGTAGGGGGTGTAGGCTTTCGGCAAAGGCGATACCCGAACCGACACAAACGATATCGATATCGGCTTTGAAGGGTTTTCCCAACAAGCGGTCACGGACAAATCCCCCGACGACATAGGTGGGCAAGGCTGTTTGATTGACGGTCGTTCTGAGGTGTTCAAAAACAGGGTGTGTAAGGTATTTTTTAAGGTTTTCCTGTTTCATTTTAATCGCGTAAAATCGTTGCCGTACCGTCTGGGTTTACTTTGACAATCCGAGAAGGTTGGGCCTTGATTTGGTCCTGGCTCAAAGGTACGATATAGTCCACGCCCTTCAAAATAGCCGGGTCTATTTCACTAAACTGCTTAGGAGTAGGGTGTTGACTAAGATTTGCTGAGGTAGCGATAAGCGGTCCGCCAAACGCTTGGAGCAGTTGCTGACAAAAGGAGTCGTTGGGTATTCGAAAAGCCACGCTATAATCTTCGGCCATTAGCTCGGGGGCCAACCCTTGGGGGTGGGAAAAAATCACCGTGGTCGGCCGTGGGGCGTGGAGGTAGGATAAAGCTAGCTCGGGAATTTGGGTGAGGTGTTGTTGGAGCATCTCGAGGTTGGCTACTAGACAAATAAGTGCCTTGGAAGCGGGCCGTAGTTTAAGCGTATAAATTTTATCAACGACATCTGAGCGTCGGGCATCTCCACCAATTCCCCAAACGGTATCCGTGGGGAACAGCAGGGTTTTTCCACGTTGAAGTGCCGAGGCTGCCTTTTGTGCTTCTATGTGAACGGATGTTTTGATATGCCTGATCTGAGTTGCAAATATACAGCGGTGCTGGCAGAATTACTGTATTTTTGTGGTATGAAAACAGCCACGGACAAGACTGCTTTTCCAATAGATGCCGTCATTACCTGGGTAGATGGTGCCGACCCGGAGCATCGTCAAAAGTGCGACCATTATCGTAAGCTGGCTGGAATACCCACGGCGGCGGTACCCACCACCCAGTATAATCAAATCGGTGAGTTGGCGTTTGTCCTGCGTTCGATTATACAATTTGCGCCCTTTGTTCGTCATATCTATATTGTCACTGATGCTCAAATACCCCCCATCATTGCGACACTAAATGCAGAAAATCCAGTAAATAAATCGAGAATAATGGTGGTTGACCATCAAGAGATTTTTGCCAAATTCCCCAACGTTTTACCTACTTTTAATAGCCTAACTATTGAAAGTGTTTTGCAGCATATTAAAGGGCTTTCAGAGCATTTTATTTATTTTAATGACGATATGTTTTTAATAAAACCTACCAAATCAACCGATTGGTTTGAGGGGTCAAAACCTGTCCTGCGAGGTGCTTGGTATCGTCAGCCCCAAGGGGTCTGGTATAAACGGATTAAAGCCTTCTTTTTTCCTAAAAGTCTTCAACGGCCAAGTTTTCGAAGAGCACAGGCACAAGCTGCACAATTGGTAGGCTATTCCACCCACTATTTTAGGGGCTATCACAGTCCACGGCCCTTGCTTAAATCTCAATTGATTAGCTATTTTGATGACCATAAGGAACTGTTAAACAATCAAATCGCCCACCGATTTAGACACCCTTCCCAGTTTACACCCTATACCTTGTTTAATCATTGGATGATTCGACAAAATGCGGCAGTACTTAAAGACGCTCGGGCCTTGGTTGAAATCCATAATCCCCAGCGAAAATCGTTGTCTAAAATCAAACAATTCTTGGAAAAAGCAGCGGCCAATCCTTCCGTTTTCATGTTAAATTTACAAAGCCTTGATTTGGTGGATTCGTCCAAACTAGCGTACATTACCCAATGGTTAACCACACATATAACCCAACAATCATTTCCGTCTCACGATGCCTGAGTTGACACCTAAAATCAGTGTGATTATCAGCACCTATAATGCCGAAGCGTGGCTGGAGAAAGTGCTTTGGGGATATGCCCAACAAACCTTTAAGGCCTTTGAAGTGGTCATAGCTGATGATGGATCCGGGCCGGATACCAAATCGTTGATTAACCGCCTTACGCCCTTGATGCCTTTTTCTATTACCCATGTGTGGCAACCGGATGCGGGTTTTCAGAAAACTAAAATTTTAAACAAAGCCCTGTTGCAGTGTCAATCGGACTATGTGGTGATGAGTGATGGTGATTGTATTCCACGGGCTGATTTTTTGGCTGTACATTTTCACCACCGTCAAAAAGGGTATTTCTTATCGGGGGGGTATTTTAAACTGCCGATGGTCCTGTCTAAGGCGATCGATCGCAAGTCCATTGATTCCCAAGACTGTTTTTATTTGGCCTGGCTGCGTAAGCGCGGATTGAGTTTTTCAATTAAAAACCTAAAGCTGAGTGCACAAGGAATTTGGGCACACCTCTTAAACCGAATCACCCCGACCACCCCCTCCTGGAACGGGCACAATGCCTCGGGATGGAAAGCGGATATCCTGGCGATTAATGGTTTTGACGAACGGATGCAGTATGGCGGTGAAGACCGTGAATTGGGGGAGCGACTTTTTAACTACGGGATTCGTTCTAAGCAAATTCGTTACAGTGCGATTTGTGTGCATCTGGAACATGCCCGGGGGTATGTCAACGCAGAAGCTATTGCTAAAAACAAGGCCATTCGTCAAATCACAGCCCAAGGAGTTATTCGGACACCCTACGGTATTGAAAAAGAAAATTAGACCGCTACATTGTGGGTGCGTAGGGCCTCGTTTAAGGATGTTTTTTTATCTGTACTTTCTTTGCGTTTACCAATTATGAGCGCACAGGGCACTTGATAGTCTCCAGCCGGAAAGGATTTGGTGTAACTCCCTGGAATAACGACCGATCGTGGGGGGACTTCCCCAACATAGGTATGGGGTTTATCGCCGGTTACATCGATGATTTTGGTTGAGGCGGTCAATACGACATTGGCTCCCAATACGACTTCTTTGCCCACCCGAACCCCTTCGACTACTATACAGCGAGACCCTATAAAGGCATTGTCTTCGATTATGACCGGGGCTGCCTGTAAAGGTTCGAGCACTCCACCGATGCCCACACCTCCACTGAGGTGTACATTTTTTCCGATTTGAGCACAACTACCTACCGTCGCCCATGTATCGACTAGGGTTCCACTATCTACATAGGCACCTATATTGATGTAACTGGGCATCAAGATGACCCCGGAAGCCAAATAGGCACCGTGTCGAGCAACCGCATGAGGCACTACACGCACCCCTTGTTCTGCATAGTTTTTCTTTAAAGGAATCTTATCGTGAAACTCTAATGGCCCGGCTTCCCAGGTTTCCATTTGTTGGATGGGAAAATACAAAACCACTGCTTTTTTGATCCATTCGTTGATCTCCCAACCTGTAGCGGTGGGCGTTGCAATACGAAGAGATCCTTGATCGAGGGCATCAATGACCTCACGAATGGCTTTTTGCGTAGCGGGGGTAGTCAACAAACTGCGGTTCTCCCAAGCGGCTTCAATCTGACTTTTCATTTTCATTTTTTTCAAAAATAACCAATTCGTTCTAGGCAACCGTCTTTTATCGCCTCACAAAAAAGGATATCTTTGTGGCATATGAAACAGGGGGTTATCATGGCTTTTGATTATGGCAGTCGGCGTACCGGTGTGGCGGTCACCGATCCGATTCAGACCATTGCCAGTCCGTTGGACACCTGTTTGACCCCTCAAATCTATGCTTATTTAGACACCTATACCACCCAAGAAAAAATAGCGGCTTTTGTGGTGGGTTACCCCACACAAAAAGACGGAACACCCTCGCCCATTAATACAGAAATCAACCGGTTTATCGACCAACTTAAAAAAAGATACCCCACGGTGGCTGTTTACCGACACGATGAGCGATACACCTCCAAAATGGCTTTTCAAACCCTGATTGAAGGAGGGGCTACCCAAAAACAACGCAGTGACAAAGCCTTAGTCGATAAAGTAAGTGCGGCCATACTTTTACAAGCGTTTATGGATTCTAAAATCAAAACACCCATATGATATTACCTATCGTTGCTTATGGTGCAGCTGTTTTAAAACAAAAAGCGGTAACGGTCGATCTAACCGACCCGGCACTTCCTGCACTCATTGCCAATATGTGGGAAACCATGTATGCCTCACATGGGGTAGGTTTGGCAGCCCCACAGGTTGGCCAATCGTTACGCCTTTTTGTTATCGATGCTAGTCCCTTTGCGGATGATGAGGAGTTGGACCCTGAAGAAACCGAAATCTTGGAAAACTTTAAAGAAGTGTTTATCAATCCTACCCTGCTTTCCCAAACTGGGGAGGCTTGGGCTTTTAACGAGGGTTGTTTAAGTATTCCCAACGTTCGCGAAGATGTCTATCGAAAGCCTACCATTGAGCTACGCTATTTTAATGAGCAACTCGAAGAACAAACCCGTGTATTGAGTGGCTTGGCTGCACGGGTGGTCCAACATGAATACGATCATATCGAAGGGATACTGTTTACCGATCATCTATCGGCCCTTAAAAAAAGACTGATTAAAGGAAAACTACAGTCGATTGCCAAAGGCAATATTGATGTAGATTATCCCATGCGCTTTCCTAACGAATTATAACCCACCCATGCAGTACAAAGAAATTATTTCCATTTCCGGTCGCCCTGGTCTTTTTCATATCCTGTCCCAAACCCGAACAGGGGTCGTCGCCCTGGCTTTGGCCGATGGCAAACGAGTAACCACCAATCCCTCCGAACAAGTCAGTGTGTTGAACGATATACAACTTTATACCTATAGTGGAGAAAAGCCGCTTAAAACCATTTTTGAGGCCATGGCCGAGAAAGAAATAGCGGGTCTAAAACCTGTGTCACCCAAAGCGTCAAAGGCAGACTTACAGTCTTATTTTGAAGCCGTTGTGCCCGACTATGACCTAGACCGCGTCTATCCCAACCACATCAAAAAAATCATACAGTGGTACCTGCTTTTACAAGCCCACCAACTGTTGTCTGATTCTGAAGATGCCCAAGCTCCTGCTGACGAATGAATTCACGAGCCGATCAACTTAAAGCCTTAGACCGCCTGTTGACCATCATGGATGAATTGCGGGCACAATGCCCTTGGGATCAAAAGCAGACGTTTCAGACGCTGCGGCACCTCACTATCGAAGAGCTTTATGAATTGGCCGATGCGCTATTGGAAGAAGACCTGGAAGAGATCAAAAAAGAGCTGGGTGATTTACTTTTGCACATCTTTTTTTATGCCAAAATCGGTAGTGAAAAACAGGCGTTTGATATAGCGGATGTCGCCAACCAGATCGCCGAAAAGCTGATCTACCGGCACCCACATATTTATGGTGATGTCGAGGCCAAGGATGCAGAAACGGTCAAAAAAAACTGGGAGGCTCTTAAATTAAAAGAGGGTAAAAAAAGTGTTTTTCAAGGGGTGCCCAAGGGCCTTCCGGCCGTGGTCAAAGCCTTGCGCTTACAAGAAAAAGCGGCCGGCGTAGGTTTTGATTGGAAAGCGGCGGCCCCGGTTTGGAAAAAAATAAAAGAAGAATTGGCCGAATTTGAAGCCGAGTATGCCCAAAAGAATGCCCAACAAATGGAAAACGAATTTGGCGACCTCTTGTTTTCGATGATTAACTTTGCTCGTCTGGCTAGCCTAGACCCTGAAGCAGCCCTAGAACGGACCAACAAAAAATTTATTCGTCGGTTTCAACACATGGAAACCCAAGTTGCTCAAGACGGAAATCGTCTTGAAGAATTGGATCTAGAAACACTAGAAACGTATTGGCAAAAAGCCAAAGCGAATGAAGACCGTTAATCGGCTTTTTGCTCTTCAGAATTTTCCGCTGCATCCGTTTGATCAGTAGTCTCTTGGACTTCAGCGGCTTCTGCTTTTGCTTTTTTGTTTTGCAGTTGTTTGATTTGCTGCATTTCGAGTTGAATCCCCTCAAGTTGAACTTTGAGCTGGGCAAGTTTCTGTGTCAATTCTTTGACCATGGGGTTGTCACTACTCGATTGGCTAAAAAATTCCAAGTTGTTTTCGAGCTGTTTGACTTCGTCATGCTGCTTGTCGTACTCCTTTTTGAGGGCAGCGCGATGCCCCTGTAGCGCCTCGCTATGGTTGCTCATACAACGGATGAAATGTGCCGTTGAAAGTTGGGTTTTTATGGCTTCTTCCAAGGCACTTTCCTGGATTTTAGTTGTCCCGAGTTGCATCAATTCCTCATCAGTCTTAAAGGCAATGGGACCAGGAAGTTCACCCAGGGCAATCCATCGTTCCCATTGATCGTCGAGCATGGTGGTGATTTCTTCGGTGCTCTCAGGGAGGTTATCTTTTTTGAATTTACCCATAAAGGTTTGCCGTTTTTTGATCAAGGCTTCGTCTTCAAGAGACATCTTTTGATAGCCCGACTTTAGGCGTTCAAAATAGAGGTTGCACTGGGTTAAAAAGGCTTTGCGTAGCGGTAGGAATTTTTTGGGTAAGTGACCAATTTTGCGCCATTCTTTTTGGAGGTTTTTAACGCGATTGACTTGGCTTTGCCAGTTTTCATCTTCCAGGATGGCCTCTAGCTCAGCCTGTATCTCTTTGGCTTTATTGATGTTTTCGCGTTGGGCGGTTTTTTGGTTTTTATAAAATTCGTTTTTGGTTTGATTTATGGCTCGGCTTAGGTTTCGGAATTGATTCCACAGGGCCTTGCTTTTGGATTTGGGCACATAGCCGATGCTCTGAAATTCGTTACGTAGGTCATTGAATTTTTTAAGCGCGGCTTGCCATTGATTGTGTGAATCTGGCGCAGGGGTGAGGAGTTGTTCCATCTGTTGGAGCAAATTTTCCTTTTTAGTCAAATTGCTTTGTTGGATTTCCTCATAATCTTTTTGGTACTCCTGTTTGCGCTGGTGGATTTTTTTGGAGGCTTCTTGAAATCGGTTCCAGAGCGCTTCTCGATGCTCTTTGGCCACCGGACCCAAATCATTTTTCCACATACGGTGTAGGGTATTCAGGTCACGTGTGGCTTTGATTATATCGGGAAGCTCACACAAGGCCTCGGCTTTTTCTATGATTTTTAGTTTTTCCTCATAATTGTGTTGGAAGTCCAAGGCACGGAGTTCTCGGTTGAGGTGTAAAAAATCATAAAACCGCTCGACATGGTGTTTAAAATTTTGCCAAAGGGTATTGTTGATTGCCCGGGGTGCCGCTCCGGTGTTGTACCAACTTTCTTGCAGTCCCTTAAAGGTTTTGTAAATCGTATTGATATTTTCGTCTTTACCAATCAGCGCTTTGATTTCATTGATGATTTCCTCTTTGCGTTCTTGGTTGGCTTTTTGTTGGTTTTCCCGGTTTTTGTAATGGGTGTGTTTTTTCTTTTTGTAGTCTTGATACAAGGCTTCAAACTGGGTCTTGAATAAGGGGCGATAAGAAAAATCAATTTCATTCCCACCTTCTTCCAAAAAACGGGCTTTTTGGTTTTCAAATTCGGTGGTAAATAGACTTTGAAAGCGTTGGGTGATTTGGTCTATATCCCCACGGTGTTTGAGCCATTGATCACCAGCCATCAATTTTTCGAAAGCCGCAACAAGGGCTTCCAAATCTAGAGTGTCAATGGCCAAATCGTTGGAGGTCTCATTTTCGGTGGTCTCCGTGGATGTGGCATCTTGCGTTTCGCTTTCTGTAGCACCAGAAGGAATTTGTGCTTGTGTTTCCTCTGGATCGTTGGTATGATTTTCCATAATCTGCATTTTCCTGCCTACTTAAGGCAGTATAAAATTATTACTTAATAAAATACAAAAAAAATCTTTTCTGCTATACTTGCCAAAGTTCCCAGGCTTTTTCGGCCTGATATTCTAGCATTTTTAGCCCATTGGTAGTCTGTGCCCCTTGTTTCTTTCCTTTTTTTAGGAAAAGGGTTTCGGTGGGATTGTAAATCAAATCAAAAAGGAGGTGTTGTGGGGTGAGGGAGGCGAAGGGAAGCTCGGGACAGGCGTCTATATTGGGGTGAGTCCCTAGGGGGGTACAATTGATGATAAGGCGATGTTGCTGTAGTACTTTTGCATCGATTTGAGCATAAGTGAGTTGGGCTTTATCGAGGGTTCTTGAAACGGTGGTTATCGCAATACCTTTTTTTTGAAGTACATAGCAAATAGCTTTGGCAGCACCACCGGTACCCAAAATTAAAGCACGCTCAGGTAGTTCGGAAAAGGCTTCTTCCAAAGACCGTTGAAATCCATACCCATCGGTATTGTGTCCGGTGACTTGGCGTTGTGCATCAAACACTAGGGTGTTGACCGCACCTATGGCTTGGGCCTCGGGTGATAAGTTATGCAGGTAGGGCATCACCACCTCTTTATAGGGTATGGTGACATTGCACCCAAAGACTGTGGGGTCGTCAAGCAGACCGGGGATGGCTTCGGGAGTGGCTAGATCAAAATTTTCATAGGTGTAACCCACGATGCCTTCCTGCTTAAATTTTTGGGCAAAATAGCTTTTCGAAAATGAATAAGCGATGTTTTTTCCGATAAGCCCCAGGCGTTTATCCATGCTTTTTTGTGCTGCCATAAAGTTCTAAGATAGTAACGATTCCGATGCCCAGCAAAACAAAAAAGAAGGTCAGCCAAGTGGCGAGCTCCGAAAAGTCCGGCAGGTAGAGTTCGTATTTTTGAATTTTTAGCTTCCCTAATTTATTATACACCAATTCCCCGTATTCGGTTCGGTAAAAAAATTTTTCTTTAAAAGGCCAAACGCTTCCTAAGGCCCCGGCTATAAATCCTAGGATTCCGCCGATGGTATGGTCATGGTATTTTTTTAGCACATAGGCCAATAGGTTCGAAAAGAGAATAAGTCCTACGACAGACCCTATGGCAAAGCAAACCATAATGAGCAACAAGCGCATCCGTGTGGGATCTTGTATAAAAGAAAAATCCCCTTGTAGAACATCTCCCAGACTAAAGTAAAGCGCATTTACAGCATCGACCAATAGCAGGGTATAGTTGCCCAACAACAGCAAAAGATAGGACCCAGAAAGCCCGGGTAAAGCCATACCACTCACGCTGATGATGCCACAAAAAAAGACAAAGCCCAGGTGGCTGTTTTCCGTAATGGGGTCCGTGAAACTAAGTACTAATCCCAATCCTAAGCCAAGTAAGGCTGTGGCCTTAACCCCCAATGTCCATTTTTTTACCTGAAAATAGATAAAATAGAGCGAAGCGAGAATCATCCCAAAAAAAGCCCCCCAAACATAGCCCTCGGCTATTTGAAGTAGATAATCCAACAACAGGGACACACTGAAATAACTAACGATGATTCCACTAAACAACCAGCTTAAAAAAGGGCCGTTGACATAGGTATAAAAGCTCTTAAACCGACCGGCCAACAGCAGCCTTATCGCCTTGAAGTTAAATTTTTGAAGGGAGTAAATCAATTCTTCATAAAAACCAGCGACCAGGGCCACGATACCTCCGGAGACCCCCGGGATTTTATTGGCCGCTCCCATGACTATCCCTTTGATGAAAAGAAAAAAACGGTCTGTAGGGGTTCTAAGGGTGTTCATGGGTGGATTGGTTTTGGCGCATTTTTTCTAAGAAAAACAGCAGGCTAATTCCCAAGACAAAACAAAGAAGCGCGATTCCTAGCATGGGTTCACCATTAAATTCAGAGGGCCAAACGGCCTGCGTTTGTTTTTTGGTGATGTTTCCTAGGCTATACAGCAATTCGTTTTGCCAAGGCCAAATTTTATGGCAAGCGCCTAACATAAGTCCAAGTAAGGCGGCTATGGTATAAGTCTTAAACCGTTTTAAAAGCCATTTTAGTAAACCCGAAAAAATCAAGAGTCCCATTATGATGCCCGTCCCCAAAATCAAAAGCCTACCGCCATGCAACATAAATTGTTCTTGGTCGAATTGTGTAGTCATCGAAACCAGGACTTGAAGGGATTCCAACACCAGTGGATATACGCCCATCACCAAAAGAATATAAGAGCCCGATAGGCCCGGTAAAAGCATTGCACTGATGGCGATAAAGCCACTTAACCAAAGGTAGGTGCCCGAGACCGTTGTTGTGGTAGGGGCCAGTTGCGTTGCACCAAAGGCGACGATTGCCCCAATGATGAGTGTGATATAATGCGCCAAATCCCATGATGGGACGGCACGGCGCATAAAAAAGAAGCTGCTGAGTAATAGCCCCAAGAAAAAAGCAAAAAGCCCGACTTGTTGATTTTCGTACAACCAACCAATTACATAGGAAAAACTAAATACACTGACTAGAATTCCCCCAAAAACGGCTAGTAAAAAAGAACCGTTGATGGCTTTCCAAAAGGAGGCAAAGCCCTGGCTAAAAAGGAGCTTTAGCTTCTTGGGTTTTAACTCACTAATACTGTCGATCAATTCTTCGTAAATCCCCGTAATAAAAGCGATCGTGCCCCCAGACACACCCGGAACCAAATCGGCCACGCCCATCATCATCCCTTTGATAAACACCCAAAAATATCGACCTATCATTTGCTTAGTAATTCAAAAAACATAAAGGTACGCATTCTCCGGCGGGGGCTAAAATTTAAGCACCCAACTGCTGATGTAATTCCGGGAAAAATTTATGAAGTTCTTTGGACAACTTGGCGCCTTGGCAGGTTTGGATAAAAAATTCACTTTCGGTGGTTTTTCCCAGTCGGAGATAACAGCCAGTCATTCGAAGGTCCAGTGCTTTTTTCTTCGGATAGTATTCTTTGGCTTGGTAGCAAACGGTGAGGGCCTTGTTCCAATCGTTAAGGTGCAAAAGGGCATCGATCCAACCAATCCATACCGCCCACTCATAATTCCCGAGATTTACCGCCATTTCGTAGGCATAATCGGCGTCTTCATACAGCTTGAGTTGGGTGTGAATATGCCCGTTGCGTTTCCACAAATTGGGGCTGTCTTCACTGACATTGAGTCCTTGACGGACAAAATATTTTGCCTTTTGAAATTGGTGTTTTTCGGTGTAGTAATCGACCAGTGCAATCCATCCTTTTTCGTAGCTCGGTTCGGTATTGATCGCTTTTTTAAAAAACTGTAGGGCAAGGCCATCGTTCCCCAAACGCAGGTGACAAGATCCAATGCGGTGATAGGCAAAACCACTGGCTTCGGCAAATTGCAAGGTGAGTTCATAAAGGGCTATGGCTTCGTTAAACCGGCCTCCTGATTCTAGGAGCTTTGCTTTTTCGATATAGGCTCCACTAAAGGTATCATCGCTAATGATTGCAAAGTCATAGGCCGACAGGGCTTCTTGTATTTTATTTTGTTGGGTATAAATCTTGCCCAATTGATGCCAGGCGATTTCACTGTATGGGTTTTCATTCAACACCTTGTTAAGCATAGCCTCCGCGCCATCCAGGTCGTTGAGTTGCTCCAGACTGTAGAGAATGTTGTACAAGGCTTGATAGTCTTCGGGATTGTCATCCAGGCATTTGGTAAAATAAAAGGTCGCTTTGGTATAGTCTTCCAAAACCAGGTATTCCATGCCCAACATGGACCAAATTTCGACAGGATCATCGGTAAAATCCAAAATTTCGTTGAGTAGTACAATGGCTTGGTCATGCCGCTTGGACCGCGAATAGAGATTGGCTTTTTGCAATAGCATTTCTTCGTGGTTTGGCGCCATTTGGGCGATATATTCCAATAAGACTTCAGCTTCTTTGAGCTGCTCGTCATAAATCAGCATTTCACTTTTGATCAACAAAAGTTCTAGATTATCAGGGTGTTGTTCCAGTCCGAGTTTTAGGGCTCTTTTGGCTTTTTTCATATGCCCATAATCGATGTAATAATGGGCAATTTCTTCAAATTCTTGGGCGTCAAAAAAGACGACTCGGTTACTCTCGAGCATTTGCTCGAATTTGTGAACGGCTGTTTCTGTGTGGTCGGATGAACCGTTGAACATAGGAACTTTTGTTATCCTAAAGTAGCGAACAGCATTGGCTATTTTGGGGATAATGGGGTTTTGTTGTTAACAAAATAATTAACAGTGGGTCGATTAATGCGGCTTATAAACGGTCCAGCAAACGAAGGATGACCTGACAACCTTCGCGTATTTCATCTTTCGAAATGTTTAATGGCGGCGAGATACGAAAGGCTCTTTTTTCCCAAAGTAACCAAAATAAAATCAGCCCTTCTTCGAGGGCCCCAAGAACCACTTGATCGACCTCTGCTGGGGTTTCTAAGATGGGTGCAAGCATCAGTCCTTGGCCATTGATTTTTTTGATTTTAGGGTGTTGGAGCATTTCTCTGATCATGGCCTCCTTTTCGGGGATTTGCTGTAGCAGGTCGGTACCACTTATTTCTTCAAGGGTCGCTAGGGCAGCAGCTGCAATGAGTGGATGGCCACCAAAGGTGGTGATATGCCCCAAAGAGGGATTTACGGCCAAGAGGTCCATCAAGGCTGAAGAGGCGGTAAACGCACCAATAGGAAGGCCTCCTCCCATGCCTTTGCCCATGACCACGATATCGGGGACTACTTCAAAATGCTCAAATCCAAACAACCGTCCTGTACGGCCAAAACCGGGCTGAATTTCATCCAGTATCAGTAAGGCCCCTACTGCTTCACAACGGGCTTTGACCTGCTGGAGATAGTCTTTTTGAGGAACGATAAAGCCAGCGCCCCCCTGGATGGTTTCTAAAATAACAGCGGCGGTCGAGGTGTTGATGGTTTCCAGGGCCTCTGGTGAATTGAATGGGATAAAGGACACATCGGGCAACAGGGGGCGGTATGCCTGCTTAATGGGTTCGAAGCCGGTGACACTAAGCGCTCCCTGGGTGCTCCCGTGGTAGGAATGGTGGGCCGCTACGATACCCGACCTACCGGTAGCGCGTTTGGCAAGTTTTAGCGCCCCCTCTATGGCCTCGGTGCCCGAATTGGTTAGGTATATTTTTTCGTGTGTCTCGGGCATAAGGCCCAATAATTTTTTGGCCAAATCCGTAACGGGTTTTTGGGCAAATTCCCCATAGACCATCACATGCAGATAGTCGGCGGCTTGTCGTTGGATGGCTTGTACCACTTTGGGGTGGCAGTGCCCTAGGCTACAGGCAGAAACCCCGGCGACAAAATCCAAATACTTTTTTCCCGAAGCATCCCACAAATAACTTCCGGAGGCTTTGACAATTTCTAGCCCCAGGGGTTGTGGAGTGGTTTTAGCCAAAAAACGATCAAAATCATTGGGGTTCATCGCGGGTATCGTCATTGAAATTGTCGGGTGTAGTGATTCCCCGAATAGTGGGTAAGGGCAATTTTAAATCTTCGGGGCTAAAGAGGTCTTTTTTGGTTCTTGGACGTTCTTGATCTCGCCAAATAAATCCTTTAAGGGTTTGCTCGTTGGGGTCGATTTGATCTTCGGGAAAAACATCGCCCGCCGGACTGACAAAAAACCGTATATCGGCAATCTCATTGTCGATCATGTCCATTTCCAATGCGCTGCAGATTGTTTTATTGACCCCGATCAATTGTTGATCTTCGTCCGAATAGAGGTAATACACCACTTGGGTGTTTTTGACGACATTGATTTTTGCCAGTGCTCCCTCCTTAAAAATCCCGTCCAAAATACCACCTTTAATTTGGTTATAACCCTGCTGGCCAATGGTGTCTTTTTCGATCACAAAAGCATCACCAATGATTTTGAGCGAATCCAATGCTTTGGTTTCTAAATTAGAGATCAGGTAAATTTCATCACCCGTCATTTGACTGGCTCCAAACCATAGAATCGGATTTCTCAGGTTTTTGTCCTTTTCGGTAAAAATTTGTTGTTCCTTTTTGCTCAAGGGCTTTTTTAACAATTTAATTCTCCCGGTGGTTTCGTTAAAATGCAAAGAATCTGAGCGTCCACGGATATCCGATTTAAGAATGCGGACATCATAAAAACCTCTTAATATACGGGCTGTATCGGGTCCCGTGGCAATCAATGTATCTGCATGGATAAAAAGCGAATCGTTTTCGATGATGTTTGTCGCAATGGCCCGGCGGGTGATGATGGCCGAATCTTTGGCCTTAAAAATTTCGCCATAATGCCCCTGAATCAGCGACTGATTTAGGGTGTCTAAAATACTAACTCGATTGGTCCCGGAGGCATATTCACGTTCGTTTTCAAAAAACAGGCTGTCGGCTTTGATGATTTTACCGTCGTAGTAAATCGTTGCGTTTTTTTCAAAATTTCCCCGTTGCACTTTGGTGTCATAAAAGCCACGTTCACTTTGGATGGTGTATTCTTTACCTACGATGGTCGAGGGGCCATAAAAATAGGCAAGGTCCGATTCGGTATAATAATCAAGTTGGGTGGCATCTACTTTATACTCTGGATTTTTGATCTTAACATCGCGAATAAAACGGTATTTTTTTTCATCCATAAAGTAAATTCCCCGTCGGCTGGTCAGGGTGCTCTCTTCATCTATGATGGTCCCGGGTGTATTGTAATAGGCTTTGTTTTGGGTCCGGTCAAGGTAGAGGGTGTCTGTAGTCAACTCCATATCCGGTCGGCTGAGCACAACATTTCCCCAGGCCTTGGCCTGTTTGGTTTGCCCGTCATATTGCATCTCTTGACAGGTCATTCGGATACTATCTCCTTGGATAAAAACCACTTCACCCTGGGCGGTGAAAAAGTTTTTTTTGGCATAGAAAAAAGATTGATCCGACTCGATTAAAGCACCCTCATGAAAAAGTTTTACCCGACGGGTTTTGTCCCGCAACAGAATATTGGCCCCGGGAAAATTTGCCTCATCTTGGGTAGAGCTACCCGCTTGCCTGATTTCTACAATTTTGGTTTCTTGACCCCAAAGAAGAGACAGTCCTGCAACAAACAAAAAAATCAAGGTAAGGCGTAGGGTCTTCATAGGCGGTGCGTTTATCCCCTAAAAATGGTTTGTATTCTATCGGGCCCTACCGAGACGATTTTAATCGGGGTTTCGAGTTCGTTTTCCAAAAATTGGATATAGTCTTTAAAGGTTTTGGGAAAGTCTTTTTCTTCTGTAATGCCGGTTAGGTCTTCCTTCCATCCGGGTAAGTCGGTATAGATGGGTTCAATCGACGGGTCGGTCAGGTCATAGGGAAGATGATTTTGCACCCCAGCAGCGGTTTTATAAGCCGTACAGACTTTGATGGTTTTAAAGCCCGATAGCACATCGCCTTTCATCATCATCAGTTGGGTAGCCCCGTTGATGGCAATGGCATATTTGAGGGCGACCAGGTCGATCCATCCACACCTTCTGGGCCGTCCGGTGGTGGCTCCAAATTCATGACCCACCTTGGCCATTGATTTTCCGTCTTCGTCAAACAATTCGGTAGGAAAAGGACCGCTACCCACACGGGTGGCATAGGCCTTAAAAATACCAAAAACGTCTTTGACCTGATTGGGGGCAACCCCAAGTCCGGTGCAAGCGCCAGCGGCAGTGGTGGTCGATGAGGTCACATAGGGATAGGTGCCAAAGTCGATGTCCAACAAAGAACCTTGAGCTCCCTCGGCTAGAATTTTTTTGCCTTGCTTTTGTGCCGAGTGTATATAGTGTTCGCTGTCGATGATTTGGAAACTTCGCAGCAGGGCCACTCCTTCAAAAAAAGCTTTTTCCAGCACCTCCAATTCCATATCCTTATTTTCGGGATATGCGGTTAACATATTCAGGTGTTTGGCTTTAAGCGATTGGTATTTTTCTTCCCAATTGGGGGTAAGTATGTCACCTACACGTATCCCATTTCGGCCGGTTTTGTCCATATAAGTAGGTCCAATCCCCTTTAAGGTAGAACCGATTTTGGCTTTACCTTTGGCTGCTTCAGAAGCTGCATCTAGCATACGGTGAGTGGGCAGTATCAAGTGTGCTTTTTTGGAAATAAGCAATTTTTGGGTTAGGTCGATGTCAAAGGGAGTCAGGCCGTCGATTTCTTTTTTAAAAATTGCCGGATCGATTACCACCCCATTGCCAATCAGGTTGACAGCCGTGGGATGAAAAATCCCCGAAGGTATGGTGTGCAATACGTGTTTGATTCCCTCAAATTCGAGGGTGTGCCCAGCGTTGGGCCCTCCTTGAAATCGGGCGATGATGTCATAGGAAGCGGTTAGTACGTCTACAATTTTGCCTTTCCCTTCATCTCCCCATTGCAGGCCTAATAATAAATCTACTGCCATGTTTGTCTAGGTCGTTGGATTGTTTTTTTTGGTGCCGTAAAAATATAAAGAATGGTTGTGAATCTCGACATCAAAGATCTCCTCGATGGTTTTTTTGATGGATTCAATTCGGGGGTCACAAAATTCTTTTACATCACCCGAGTCCGTAAATATGATATGATCGTGTTGCCTGTCAAAATAGGATTTTTCATAATGGGCTTGTGACGATCCAAATTGGTGTTTGCGCACCAGTCCACACTCAAGGAGTAATTCTATGGTATTGTAGAGTGTAGCTCGGCTTACGCGGTATTTTTTGTTTTTCATTTTGATATACAACGACTCGATGTCAAAGTGTTCTTTGGCGTTGTATATTTCGTACAAAATCGCAAACCGTTCCGGGGTTTTTCGGTGACCGTGTTGATTCAAAAAGTTTATAAAAACCTCTTTGACGATTTCTTGGTGGCTTTTTTTAGGCTCCATGGTGTAAAGATAGGTGATATTGATTAACCACGGGTGACCTTTTCGATCCCTTGTAATTTTTGGAGATGGTTAACGAGACGATTGAGGATGGTTTGGTTTTGCACACTCACATTGATTTTACCTTTAAACACTCCATCGTCGGCTTCAAAACTCAGTGAAAGGATGTTGACATGCATGGTGTTTGAAATCAATTCGGTCACTGCATTGACCAACCCGAGGTTGTCGATGCCTGACAGGTATAGCTGAGCCGAAAATTCGTCGGAGGAAGAATCCACCCATTTGGCATCGATAATCCGATAGGCATAATTTGCATTGAGGCTGATGGCATTGGGGCAGTCCATTTTATGTACCTTAATTCCTTCGTTGACGGTAATAAAACCAAAAACATCATCACCGGGAATGGGATTGCAACAGGCCGCCAGGGCATAGGAAAGACTCTCACGCTCTTTGCCAAAAAGGAGTTTGTCGTAGTTGGGAGTAAAGGATGGAAGAGGCTCTTTTTTCGGGCTGTCTGAAAATTGACGTAAGCGTTTTTTGAAAAAATTTAAAAAAGAACTGTTGTAGTCGTTCGCAAAGGCCTTGAGTTTTTTGTTGTCTATCGTCCCCAGTCCAACGCGATAATAGAGGTCCTGACTCGTGTTGAGCTTAAAATAACGCAGGATATAGCCCTCTGTTTTATGATCCATCGTAATTTTGAGTTGCTTGAGTTTGCGCCTCAAAATTTCTTTTCCGTCCGTAGCAATTCGTTTCTTTTCTTCGTTTAGGGAGGATTTAATTTTCGATCTGGCCCGTGAAGTTTTGACAAAATCTACCCAGTTGGCCGTAGGTTTGGCATTTTCGGAGGTGATGATTTCTACCTGGTCTCCGCTTTTGAGCACCCGACTCAACGGCACAAGTTTGTTATTAACACGTGCACCGCGGGTTTTCATTCCCACTTCGGTGTGCACATGAAAAGCAAAGTCGAGTGCGGTGGCTCCTTTGGGAAGGGATTTTAAATCGCCATTGGGGGTAAACACAAAAATCTCTTCGGCATAGAGGTTGAGCTTAAAATCGCGTACAAAATCCACCGCATTTCCGGTGTTGTTTTCCAATACCTCGCGCAAACGGTCCAACCAACTGTCGATGCCTTCTGTTTTTTGGTCTCCTTGTTTGTATTTGTAGTGAGCCGCGTAGCCTTTTTCGGCAATTTCGTGCATGCGCTCCGAGCGAATCTGAACTTCTACCCAGCGTTTATCTGGCCCCATAACCGTGACGTGTAGGGCCTCGTAGCCGGTTGATTTGGGGGAGGTGATCCAATCCCGAAGCCGTGTAGGGTTGGGCACAAAATGGTCGGTGATGATGGAGTAGATTTTCCAAGCAAAAAACTTTTCTTTTCGGCGCTGTGCTTTGTAAATAACACGAATCGCAAATTTGTCATACACCAAATCAAAAGGGATGTTTTGCTTGAACATTTTTTGATGAATGGAAAAAATCGATTTGCTCCGGCCTTGAATTTGGTATTTGACCGCTTCTTTGTTTAGGGCTTGCTCGACCATAGACGAAAACCGTTGGATGTATTTCCGCTGTTCTTCTTCGGTTTCTTCTAATTTGTTTTTAAGCGCAATGTAGCGCAGGGGTTCGGTGTATTTAAAACCAAGGTCTTCCAACTCCGTTTTGATGTTGTACAAACCGATACGGTGGGCCAGGGGTGCGTAAATAAAGAGCGTCTCCGAAGCGGTTTTGACTTGTTTGTATTCGGGCAAGCCTTCGAGGGTCTTCATGTTATGAAGGCGGTCGGCAATTTTGATGATAATCACCCGTACATCATCGTGGAGGGTGAGCAGCATTTTCCGAAAATTTTCGGCCTGCATGGAGATGTCCTTGTCTTTTTTTAGGTGCGAAATCTTGGTCAGCCCCTGAACAATTTTGGCCACCTTAGGGTTGGTTAGCCGTTCGATATCCTCCAGGGTATAGGGGGTGTCTTCAACCACATCATGTAAGAGGGCGGCGGCAATTGACGTGGCATCGAGCCCAATTTGATCAGCGACAATTTTGGCGACATTTATCGGATGAAAAATATAGGCTTCGCCCGATTTTCTGCGTTGGGCTTTATGGGCATCGACCGCAGTATCAAAGGCTGTACGAATAAGCTTTTTGTCGCTCTGCGTCAGGGTTTGATAACTGATGCGAAGCAATTCTTTATACTGCTTGGCAATTTCTTTATTTTCGATTTCTTGGTCGACCATCATATTAGGTCTAAATTAATCTAAACAATCGGTCTCTACAAATGCGCTCCGCCCTTTTGTTGATTTAGGGCGTGATAGAGAAGGATCCCCGCAGCGACTGATACGTTGAGGGAGTCGATGGGTGCTTGCATCGGGATTACGATTTGCTGTTGTGCAAGTTGGGTGAGTTGGTCCGAAAGTCCCTCGGCTTCATTGCCCACAGCAATTGCACAGGGCGGGGTATAGGGTAATTGGTGATAAGGTTTGGCTTTGGGATGAAGGGTGGCGGCCAAAATAGGGCAATTTTTTTTAGACAAATAAGCACCGATTTCTTCGGTGGTAGCCACAGCAATGGGTAAGGAAAACACCCCGCCCAAACTGTTACGTATGCAATGGGGGTTATATATATCTGTTTGGCAATTGGCCAATAAAACACCCGCGATACCACTGCCGGCAGCCGTACGGAGTAAGGCGCCTAAGTTTCCCGGTTTTTCAATGCCCTCGGCCAACAAATACAGCCCTTGGGTGTCCCAACTCAACTGGCCTAGGTCATGGGTTTTGGCTTTAACCACTCCCATCACCTTTTCACTGCCTGAGCGAAGGCTTATTTTATCGAATAAACGGTCTTTGAGGTAAACCTTTTCTGAGTTGGAGGCGATGAGTTCGGCGGGTAGCTCATTTTCGGCTTGGGCCTGGTAGAGCAAGAGCTGGGTAATGGTATAGCCATTGACCACAGCCCGTAGCAATTCACGCTCACCTTCGACCACAAAAAGCCCTTCTTTTTTTCTAGTCCGGGATTTTTGTTGCAAACGAAGGATGCGTTTGACAAGTGGGTTTTGTTCGCTGGTGAGTATGTCCACGGTTTAAAGTAAAGAAAAACCCATGCCTGGGCATGGGTTATCCTATTTATTTTATTGTTGGCTATACTTCTCTGAGTAGCGTTTCCACAATTTGGTGTGATGGGTTTCTAAACTCAGATTTCGTCCTTGTATAAAAGCATGTTCGACTATGTTGGTTCGCATGTCAAGGGCGTCACCGACCGAGACAAACAAAGTAGCATCTTTTCCGACAGCTAGGGTACCCATTTGGTCGTCAACCCCCAAAATTTTGGCGGCAGCTCCGGTAATCATTTCAACGGCTTTTTCGCGTGGGACACCATAGGCCGCAAAGCTACCGGCATAGAAAGGAAGATTACGGGTGTACATACGCTCCATTCTACCACTTACATCGACACTGACGACCAATCCGGCCTCGATCAATGTTGCTGCAGTTCTAAAAGTACCTTTAGGGTCTTCGTCTTCACTTTCGGGGAGTCGGTGGGGACGTGAAAGGATGACTGCTATATTGTTTTCTTTGAGAAAATCAACCACTGCTGTACTTTCATGACCACCGACCAAAACGATTTTGGAAAGCCCATAGCTTTTTAGAAAGCGGATACCGTCTTTGATTTCGATTTGGTCACTCGCATGGAGGTAAACTGTTTTTAGGTTGTCAAAAACCGCTTGCATCGCATGATAGGGAAGATGCTTGGGTTTGCCTGGGTCTTGGAGATAGGCCTTGGCTTGGTCAAAAAAGTCCTTTAATTCATTGACCGACTCGGAATAGTTTTTATTGGCTTTTAGGCCGGGATCTTCTCCGCGCCACCAACGTCCGCGGCTGTAGGGTGAGGGCCAATTGAGGTGGAGACCTTCATCGGCCTTGATCAGTGCGTCTTCCCAGTTCCAAGCGTCAAATTGCATCACCGAAGAACTCCCCGAGATGCTTCCTCCTCTGGGAACGACTTGTCCGGCTAAAACCCCATTGGGGCGCATGCTTTCAACGATTTTAGATTCGGCATCATAGGCAATTGCACTGCGAATATGCGGCAGCATAGCACCGATTTCATCTTCATCATCGGTGGCTCTTACCGCATCGATTTCCACCAAACCTAGGGTAGAATTGGTGGCGATAAACCCAGGATAGAGGTGTTGTCCACGGGCGTCAATGACACGGTCATAGTCGGTTTGTGAACCATCGTTTTTTCCGATATAGGTGATTTTACCCTGGTCAAAACCAAGGGCACTGTTTTCGATAACCGTTCCGTCCCCAATATGGGCTGTTGCACCGAGTATAAGAATACTTTCGGTTTGCGCACTGGCCGGGGTTTGTTGTGCGGTGATACTGTAACTGATTAGGGCGGTGAGGGTAATGATTATATTTTTCATGGCAGGATTAATCTAAAGTTTCACAATAAAACAAACGTTTGCTTGTCGTCTTGGGCATTTGTGTGCCTCCGGTTTCTTTTCCAAATTGAATCATTTGTTGAATCAAGGCCTCTTTCTCGGTTTCGATGGCGTGAAGCTGTTCGGCAACTTTATTAGCTTCGTAGTAAAAAACTCCATCGATCATGGTTTTTTCGGCTACGGCATAAATCGACATCGGATGGTCGCTCCAGAGAACCAAATCAGCATTTTTACCCACCTTGACACTACCTACCTTATCGTCAATGTGGAGGAGCTTGGCGGGGTTAAGGGTGACAAATTTCCAGGCATCTTCTTCTGAGATTCCACCGTACTTCACGGCTTTGGCCGCTTCTTGGTTTAGGCGTCTTGACATTTCGGCATCGTCTGAGTTAAAGGCGACAGTTACGCCAGCATTGTGCATGATGGTCCCATTGTAGGGTATAGCGTCTTTTACTTCGTATTTGTAGGCCCACCAGTCGGAGAAGGTCGAACCACCTACCCCGTGTTTTTGCATTTTATCAGCCACTTTATACCCCTCCAAAATATGGGTAAAGGTATTGACACGGAAATCAAATTGCTCAGCGACTTTCATCAACATATTGATTTCGCTTTGCACATAAGAGTGGCATGAAATATAGCGTTTGCCTTGTAATATCTCCCAAAGGGTTTCCATTTCGATGTCGTAGCGTGGACGTTTTTGTCGGGCTTTTTGACGAGGAGACAAGGCATTGTAGGCTTCCCAGGTCTGTCCGTATTCTTCGGCGCGTTGAAAATAATCGACAAAAACTTGCTCGACCCCCATACGGGTTTGCGGGAAACGACTAAAGCTCGACCAGTTGGATTGTTTGACATTTTCGCCCAAGGCAAATTTGATAAATGGATCGGCACCGGGAAATTTTAGTTCGTCGATACTTTCTCCCCACTTCAATTTGATGATGGCCGAGCGCCCCCCAATCGGGTTGGCGGATCCGTGTAGAATTTGAATGGTGGTCACCCCGCCAGCCAAATTTCTGTAGATATTGATATCGTCCGGGTCGATTACATCTTCAATTGATACTTCCGCGGAAGAATTATGTCCCCCTTCGTTGATGCTTGAAGCAGCAATATGCGAGTGTTCATCGATAATTCCCGAGGTAAGGTGTTTGCCCGTTGCATCAATGACTTGGGCGTTGCCGGGGGCTAAATTTTTCCCGATGGCCATAATTTTCCCATTGGTGACCAGTACGTCCGTATTGGTCAAAATCCCTTCGGCCTCGTTGGTCCAAACGGTAGCATTCTTATATAGAATATCTGTGGCTTGTGGAAGACTTTTATGACCAAAACCGGTGTTGGGAAAGGTGATGGGCATCAGACTACGTTGTTCGGCCGATGCTTTTCCTTTTTCTTTAGTTGCGCTATCTTGACTCGGGCTTGAGGTCAAAGTCCAACGAACGGCATTTCCTTCACTGTCTTTACCCTGTCCTTCTACCAAGCCGCTGTCCACAGCATCGGCATAAAGACGTAGGTATTTTTTAGTGGCTTGGTTTTCGATGAGTAAGCGCAAGCTGTTGTTTTCGTAATCCGCAGTGGTTTTGACTTTAGAGCTGTCTTTTTTGACAGTCACTTGTGCTTTTTCGGTGCTGTTTTTGATGTTCATCGTATAGGCATCTTCTCCAATAGAAAAGCTATAGTCTCCGTCGATGTTGACGGCACTCTCATCGATGATGACATGTTCTTGGCCTTGAACCCAATGTGCGGTCATCCTAGATTTTTCGGCAAAAAACGGTGCATCGGTTACGATAAAATTGGCTAGATAGCCTGATTTTAGCGCCCCAATTTTGTTGGCCATACCCAGCATTTTGGCAGGGGTAGTGGTCAAGGCGGCTAGGGCTTGGTTTTCGTCTAGCCCATATTTAACAGCAAGTTTGAGGTTATTGATAAACTCCTTGCTGGAGGATGTTCCCGCACTGGTCAGTGCAAAAGGAATCTTGGCTTGTGCAACCTGTGCAGGGTTGGCCGGCGCTTGATTCCATAAACGCATCTCCCGAAGGGTTATTTTTTTAAGTAATAGGGGGTTGTTGGTTTCATAGGCCTTAGGGAAGTTTAGCGGTAGGATAAGATTGGCCCCAGTTGCTTTGAGTTCATCCAGCAATTCGTATTCTTGTCCACTTCCGGTTACTGCAAATCCAAGGCGCATTTCCTTTCCGATTTTGGCGGCCCGCAAGACATCGAGTTTGTTGCTGGCTTCAAAAAACTTGGGAAGTCCCCGTTGGGCTAAAACGGCTTCTATGGCGAGGTCTTTAGTGGTTGCGTTCCCGTCTTGATACCATTGGGCATCGTGATAAAGTTGGCGTAACAAGGCCATGGCCCCCATCACCGAGCCGGGATAACTTTGGTTAGACCGAACACTTTTTCTAAACGAAAAATGCTCTGCTGCTTTTTGCGCCAATAAACGGCTGCTTTCATTGCCTTTATCCTTTAGGGAAACAACAATACTAGTTCCTCGGTGGATACCATCGGCGTTGTGGGTGTTAACTACACCAAAGCCTGTATTGCGCAGTTCCTTAGCTTGTTTTTGGTCGTAACTATAATCGCTGAGGCTGTTGTAATCACTCAAGATATGATCGTTCCAATAATAACCTGAACGACTGGGTTCGTATTGGGTGCTTCTTCCTCCTGCACGGCCGGCACGGGGTTTGGCAATTCCAAAACTCGACTGCAGCTCGATAAACGAAGGATAGAGGTGCTTACCCTTCATGTCGTGAACTGTTGCATTTTTGGGTAACGAAAGATTAGTTCCAACGGCTGTGATGACTCCATTCTTTTCAATCAGGGTTCCTCCTTCAATGGTTTGGCCTGCCGTAGTATGGATGGTCGCATTCGTAAAAACCTGATAAACAGAAGAAGTTGTTTTTACACCACTGTTGTCCGGGAAGTAGGTTTGTCCGTACATCCAGGAAGAGAACAGCAGTAATAGCGTGCAGAGTTGATGTTTCATTTTTTATTTTTTTTCTAAATGTAAAAGAATTTATTGATTTGAATTTGAAATTTCATTTTTTGTGTCGTGAACAATAAAGGCAACCACCAAACTGTAACTAATGACCCCTGCTTTTTGTCCTTGACTTTTAAGGTAACGGTCATAAAATAGTTCGAAGAATGGACCCAACGGATTTTGGTGGGCCTTCCAAAAAGCGGCCAAGGCCTGAAAATTAACCAGTATCCCGGGGCGAATTTTTTCTTTTAGTGCCATAGCGGCCTCAGGATTAAGGGGATAAAGTGCATTGAGGCAATACCGAAGGGCAAAGGTGGCTCCTGCATACCGGATATAAGGATTGGGATGATGGGTGGTTGTCAAAAATGCCTGGTAGTTGGCTTCTTGTTCGGGGGCGTAGCCTTGTTGGTGAGCCATTTCATGGGCGGCGGTGGTGATATAACTCAGTCGGGGGATATGTCCATTGACCTGTGCTTCACCGGTAAAGGGGTTGAGGTAGCCGGCATAGCCCATATAGCTGAGGGGAATACTCCAAAGCGAATTTTTGACGGCTGTATTTTCTTCTGTAGTGGTTTGTAGTGCCGCTACTATGGCTTTTTGATCAAGGGGAATTTCCACCGGGAGGCTGTCTGTTGGGGCTAATTGCTGATGAAGTGCATTGCTCTGTTCGATCCAATAGCCAAGGGTTTCAACCAGTTCTTCTTCGCTGGACTGGAGGGCGATTTCCTTTTTTTGCGCCAGCGAAGGTTTGTAATAATTGAGTCCCCAGCTCAATACAAAAAACAAATGCAGTAGAGCAGCAACGGCCAATGATTGGAGTAAGAAAAGCCCTAGCCCTTTGAATTTGGCACGGATCAATGCATATAGGCTGTAAATCACAAAGAGAATTCCGCCACCGTACAACAAATCACCTAGCGAAAAGGGAATCCACTGTAATCCGTTTTTGGCCTTTGCTAAAAAGGGATACCACTCTTGTCCATACCATCGATCTATCAGTGTGGGGTGGGCTTGGGCATAGGCGAGCAGTGCCCATTGTAGGGGAAAAGTTAAAATCCAAAAAAAGGCTGTGCGCCTTTGCACGATTTAGTCCAAAAGTTCGACGATTTCTACCTCAAAAATCAAATCAGATTTCCCGGGGATTCCTCGGCTATCGTATTCGCCATAGGCCAGTTGATAGGGTACGAAAAGTACCGCCTTATCTCCCACCCGCAACAGACGAAGCCCTTCTTTAAATCCTTCGATCATTTGGGCATCGGTCGAGCAATCGGCAGGGATAGGAACGTATTGACCGAGGCTTTTTCGTGTTTCGTTGACCGCTTCGAGGGCCTCTGCGGTTTCGAGTTTGCTGGTTTCTAAGAGTTCACCGTTAGCAAAATAGACGGCATAATGGGTCGATGCACGGTAGGTTTGCGTGACTTTGGGTCCGTTACCTTTTTCGGTGATGATATACTGCAAGCCCGAAGCTGTAGTTTTGGCTTTTTCCTTGAGAGCATCAAATTTGGCACGGCTTTCAGCACTGATTTCGGCTCGTCTTTTTTCTTTTTGGGCTTTGATTTCTGCAAAACTTTTAAACGTTTCACTAAAGGTTTGAGGTGCATCAAAATCCTGGGCCATTTTGCCAATACGCAGGATGTTCATTTTTTGAATTGTATCGTTTTGCTGGATGCTATCCACGACTTCTTGTCCTTCGATTACCTTACCAAAAACAGTGTGCTTTCCGTCGAGCCACGGTGTTTCTTTGTGTGTAATAAAAAATTGACTACCGTTGGTGCCCGGTCCACTGTTGGCCATGGAAAGAATTCCAGGTCCACTGTGGGTCAGGTCGGTAAACTCATCGTCAAAACGAAAACCGGGGCCACCCATTCCCGTGGCCGAGGGGTCACCTCCTTGAATCATAAAGTCTTCGATGACACGATGAAACAAAATCCCATCGTAAAAAGGACGGTCTTTAAACTCTTCGCTGACATAGGGATGGTTTCCTTCGCTGAGGGCCACAAAGTTGGCCACAGTCATCGGGGTTTTTTCCATTTCGAGTTGTAGTAATACCGTTCCGCGGTTGGACTGTAACTCGGCATAGATGCCGGGTTCCAAGTCACCGTATGGCGATTGACAACTTAGGAGCAAACTGAGAGTTGCGAGTAAAAGAATTCGTTTCATGTGATGGGAATTAATTTTTTGTTAATGATACTAATTTTATTGTAAACCGTAGGGGTTGATTGCTGCCAATTTTTTCGAAATCCCCTTGATAGCCAAAGCACATAAAGGAGGGGAAAAGAAACAGACCTTGCTCCCCGGGGCGTAAGACTTTGACCCCTTCACGTAGGGCTGCAATCACGTCTTCCTGATCGACCCGAAAAGAGACGGTTCCGAGTTCTTCTTCGCTGTAAATCGGGCTGCCATCCAAGTTTTCGATTTGGTAGGTAAAGGTCACCAAGTCTCCCGTATTTGGGTAGTTTGAGGCCCTTGGATTAGCCTGAAGTAGGGCATACCAAAATCCTTTTTCACTGGTCAAAAAGTTGAGTTCACTTTCTTGGGCGGCTGTTTGGGCAAGCCACGCTTGCTCTTGGGCAAAACGGTTTTTATTGCGTTGGGCCGAATCCATTAAAAATTGATTTTTTTGTTGGTTTAGCGGCCTTCGGGGTTCGAGTGATTCGCAACTCCAGCCCAACAACAACAGTAGGTGAAGTCCTTTTTTTAGGATTGAAAATAGGTTTTCCATTGGGTAAGGTGGTTTAGCAAATTATCGCGGGTTTGGGTCAAAGATAGGCTGGAAGTTCCTCCGGCGGCATTGTGGTGTCCTCCGCCACTAAAATGCCTTTCGGCAAATGTATTGGCCGGGAAGCTCCCCTTGGAGCGAAAAGACATACGGATGCGTTTTTCGGCCGTGTTTTCAATCATGATGACCGTCAACTGGATACCGGCCAAGCTCAGTCCATAGTTTACAAAACCCTCCGTATCTCCTTTTTTAAACTGACAGCGGTCGAGTTCGGCTTGCGATAGGCAAATATACACCACGGGTAGATCGGGTACTTGGGTCAGGTTGTCCAAGGCTGTTCCTAACAAATGCAGGCGGTCGAGTGTATAGGTGTCATAAATATTTTGGTGGATTTGCGCGTGGGGGGCTCCAGCCTCGAGCAAGTGCGCCACAATTCGGTGGGTACGTGGGGTAGTGGCCGGAAACCGAAAAGATCCACTGTCGGTCATGATACCGGTGTAGAGGCAGGTGGCCATTGCTTCGTCCATTAGGCTGGGGTCTAGGGCCTCGATAAGACTATAGACCAACTCTGCCGTAGAACCAATTTCGGGCATGGAGAGTATCAATTGAGCGTAGTCTTTGGGGTTTTCGTGGTGGTCGATCATCGCTACCGAAGCTGAGCTTTGGGCAACAAGCGTTCCCAATTCGTCAATCCGGTCAAGGTCGTTAAAATCTAAGGTGTAGATGTGTTGGGCCGCTTGGATAATTTCAGTGGCCCGTTCGGGAGATTCCGAAAATTTGACGATTTTATCCTGTCCGGGCAACCAGGTCAAAAATTCCGGATAGTCATTGGGGGAAACCAGCTGAACCGTATGTCCTTTGAGGGACAAAAAACGCGCCCAAGCCAGGCAACTCCCTAGGGCATCACCGTCGGGATTTTTGTGGGGAATCACCACAGCATTTTGCGGTTGATCTACCCAGGCTTTAAATTGTTGAACGAGTTGTGGATCCATAGACATTTTAACCCCAAAGATACTATTCTTATGAATAAGCAAGAAGAGGTTAAGCTTTTTGTCTCCACCGTTTGAATTGTGTACATTTGCGCCAAAAATTAGACATGGTGACAAACAAAACCTTTACGATGATCAAACCTGACGCTGTTGAAAAAGGCCATATAGGGGCCATTTTGGACAAGATTAACGCAGCCGGATTTAGCATCGTTGCTATGAAATACACCCAATTGAGCCGTCGAGATGCCGAAGCCTTTTATGCAGTTCATGCCGAGCGCCCATTTTTTGATGAATTGGTCACTTTTATGACCCGTGGGCCCATCGTTGCGGCGGTATTGGAAAAAGACAATGCCGTGGCCGACTTTCGGACATTAATTGGGGCGACCAACCCAGCCGAAGCTGCTAAGGGGACCATTCGAAAATTGTATGCCAGTTCGGTCGGCGAAAATGCAGTACATGGTTCGGACAGTGATGAAAATGCAGCTATCGAAGCAGCATTTCATTTTTCCGGCCGGGAAATGTACTAGTACCAACGGATTTTTTGAATCTTCTCTCCGCCCAGTTGCTCATTGAGCTGGGCGATGATTTGGGGTTCACCATAACGGAGTTCTTCGCGGAGTAAAGTACTTTTTAGTTCGACCTGCAATACCCCTCGGCTTAGACTGAGCCGTTGGGTGAGTTGTGCCACATGGGGACCGACCACCACGGACCAATGTTGCACCAAATCCAATTTTTGAAACCCTTTTTGCAAGGGCGGCTGACTTTTAAAGTCCTTAAGTACCTCACTAAGGGTTTTGGGCGTTTCGTGATCAGCGTTGTCCATCGGTGGTTCTTCTAGTGTAATGATACTGTTTTTGATGATGCTCTAGTACTAAATTTTGGGTATCGAGCTTTACTAGTTGTTCTTCCCATTGGTCCCAAGGAGTGGTAAATTGAAGGGAATAGCGCTTGCCTTCTAGCCTTACCCGAAAGGGGGTTTGGTCATCGGAGGTTTCAAAAGTATTCGCAGCGGTTGGGGTCACTTTTTTGCGTACACCCTGCCCTTCGTTGAGTTGATAAAAATCCCACTGAACCACCCCCGCTTTAGGGTAAAAGGTTTCACCCCCTTGGGTTACCCGTTCGATTTGCCAATAGCCCTCCAATAGACTAAGATCGGGTGGGGGAGCGCTGCATTGAATGGACATGCTTAGCGCATAAAACCCCATCGTTAAGCAAAGCAATTTACGCATTTAGATCGGTTGATTCAGGTTAAACAATTGATAGCTACTTCCCGAAGCCTTTAGGGCTTCAAGGGTTCGGTCTTCGTGGGTGTCCGAAATAAACAGTTGGCCAAAATCTTCTTGGCTGAGTAAGCGGATGATTTCGGTAACACGGGTTTGGTCGAGTTTATCAAAGATATCATCTAAAAGGACCAAAGGGGGGAGGCCATGTTTTTCCCGGAGGTAATCGAATTGGGCAAGTTTTAGGGCGATCAAAAAAGATTTTTGTTGTCCCTGACTTCCATAGGTTTTTAGGGGCATGTCATCGAGGGTAAAGCCGAGGTCGTCTTTGTGCACACCGACAGTCGAAAATTGTACAGCACGGTCTTTTTTGAGTGCAGCTGCCAGCAGGTTGGGAAAATCTTTTTCGTGCAAGGGACTCTCATAGACGATGGACGCTGTTTCACGGGCTTGTGAAATTTGAGCATACCGCTCCTGAACGATGGGCATAAATTGGGTCAAAAAGGCTTTGCGCTTTTCGAAGATAGGGGTCCCCAAACGGTCGAGTTGATCGTCGTAGACTTCCAGGGCCGTAGCATCAAAAGTGCGGTTTAGGGCAAAATATTTAAGCAGGGCATTGCGTTGAGCCACTACCTTGAGGTATTCCAACAGGAGGTTGAGGTACTGCCCATCGGTTTGACCAATCACCCCGTCGATAAATTTACGGCGGGTACTGCTCCCTTCTACAATCAGGTCGCGGTCGGCCGGAGAAATCATGACCAGCGGGATTAGGCCAATGTGTTCTGCGATTTTTTCATAGGTCTTGCCGTTGCGTTTAAGCACTTTTTTTTGGCCTTTCTTAAAGCTGCAATTGATTTTTTCTTCCCGCTGATTTTTTTCAAAAACCCCTTCGAGGATAAAAAAATCTTGTCCAAACTGAACATTTTGAGTGGTAATGGGGTTAAAATAACTTTTGCCCAAACTCAAATGATAAATGGCATCGAGAATATTGGTTTTTCCCCTACCGTTATGACCAATAAAGCAATTGATTTTAGCATCAAACGCCAACTGCAAAGCCGTTTGGTTTTTGTATTGGGTCAGCGAAATCTTTTTGAGCAGCATCACCACAAAGATAAACGAACCGATTTCAATAAACCTAGCCGTGGCTAAAATTCGTTTTTCCCCATGCTTTACCTCACGAAAGAAGGGTCGAAAGTCTTTTGTATTTCTAATAAAAAGTCTAATTTTGGGAACCAAAAATTTAGGCATGGCAACATATCAAAAACGCGGACAAAAAAAGTCCGTAACCAAAGTACAGGAAGCACATCCGGAAGTAGAAAGCACAACGGCAGAAGTATTTGAATCCCTGGACAGCGGTGCCTCTAAAGCCGAGGCCTTTGTCTCTAAATATCAAAACTTAATCCTAGGTGCCATCGGCGGAATTGCTGTATTGGTACTGTCCTTTTTGGGGTATCAAAAGTTTGTCACCGAACCCCAAGCCCAAGAGGCTATTTCTGAGCTTAACCAGGCCCAGTATTATTTTGATTTGGCCGTAAACATTGCCGATTCCGACTCGTTGTATTTGCGCGCCATTAATGGTGGAGAAGGGAAGTATGGATTTTTAGACATCATCGAAAATTATGCCGGTACACCTGCCGCAACACTCGCGACTTACAGCGCTGGAATGGCCTATCTCAACATCAAAGACTACGAAAATGCGATTGCCTATTTGGATCGTTTTGATGCCGATGATGTTTTGCTTAGCGCTTTGGCCAAAGGGGCCATAGGCGATGCCTTTGCACAACTCGGACAAAATGAAGAAGCTTATGATTACTATCAAAAAGCGGCAGCCGTAAGTGACAACAGTTTTAGTACGCCCAAATACCTCTTTAAAGCGGCACTCACGGGAATTGAATTGGGTAAAAACAGTCAAGCACTGGCCAACCTAAAACGCATCAAAGCCGACTACAGCGATTCCAACGAAGCTCGTTTGGTCGATGTACAAATTGGCCGCTTGGAAAATCTTAACTAAACCCATGGCTACGGCAGCGCGTCAACCCCTAAACCCCGATCACGAAGCGGTGCCTTCGGGGAAAGGACGTCGGTTTGCCTTGGTCGTTTCGGAATGGAATGCGGAGATTACCGAAAACCTCTTCCATGGGGCCCAAAAAGTTTTGTTGGTCAAGGGAGTTTCATCCACCTCCATCCACCGCATAGATGTTCCCGGAAGTTTTGAATTGGTTTTTGGTGCCAAAAAAGCGATCGAAATGGGGGTCGATGCCGTGATTGTCATCGGCAGTGTCATTCAGGGTGAAACTCGGCATTTCGACTTTGTCTGCCAAGGCGTTACCCAGGGTATTCAACAGTTAAATGTACTCCATGACACACCGGTCATCTTTTGTGTACTGACCGACAACAACCGCCAACAAGCCTTAAACCGCAGTGGGGGTCGATTGGGTAACAAAGGAGAGGAAGCGGCGATTGCTGCCCTTAAAATGGCGGTACTTTAGTGGATTTGCCCACGGTTTGTGGGTTTAATTCCGCTGTTTTTACAGCTTTATTTTTAACTTTGAGAAAACAAGCGTATGTTCAAAATCGGCAGTCCCTTTAAGTTGCGAAAAAACAAACGGTATAACTATACCCCGCGCTATTTTAAAGGCAAAGACATTGGTAATCCCTATGATTTTGATTCTAAGTTTGCCAAATATAGCCAAACCTATAACAGCAACGATTTTGGTAAGCAATGGCAACAGGCTCGCGCCCAAATGCGCCACCGGGGAAACCGAGGTATGTCACCTACTTTGCTGGTCATTATACTGTTGTTGACCCTTTGTTTTTTATATATCATCGACTTTGATTTAAGTCTATTTAGCAACGCCTTTGATGTCTGATAAAATTCAGCTTCTTCCCGGCCATGTCGCCAATCAAATTGCCGCAGGTGAGGTGATTCAACGCCCGGCATCGGTGGTGAAGGAATTGCTTGAAAATGCTATAGATGCTCAGGCAACTCGAATTCAATTGTTGCTAAAAGAGGCCGGAAAAACCTTGGTGCAGGTCATCGACAACGGCGAAGGGATGAGCGCTACGGATTTGCGAATGGCCTTTGAGCGGCATGCCACCTCCAAAATCACCAAAGCCGAAGATCTTTTTGCACTCACCACCAAAGGATTTCGCGGTGAGGCCCTGGCCTCAATTGCAGCCATTGCCCATGTCGAAACCCACAGCCGTCGGGCCGATGATGAGATGGCTTCTCAAATCATCATCGAGGGCAGTAAGGTCGTAGAGCAAGCCCCCGTGGTTGCTCCAAAGGGAACCTCTTTTGCGGTTAAAAATTTGTTTTTTAACATCCCAGCCCGTCGAAATTTCCTTAAATCCAACACGGTTGAATTGCGCCATGTGATTGATGAGTTCCACCGCGTAGCCATAGCCCATCCCCAAATTCATTTTAGTCTCCAACACAATGGATCGGAGCTTTTTGATTTGCCTCCCGAAAATTTAAGACGCCGTTTGTCGGGCGTATTTGGGGCCAAAATGGCCGAAAAGCTGGTGCCTGTTGAAGAGCAAACCTCTGTAACAGCCATCAACGGGTTTATCTTAAAACCCGAATTTTCAAAAAAAACCCGCGGACAACAGTATTTTTTTGTCAATAATCGTTTTATTAAAAGTCCGTTTTTACACCATGCGGTGGCTTCGGCCTTTGAGGGATTATTGCCCAACAGTTTTTATCCGGGCTATTTTTTGTTTTTGCAATTGGACCCGCAGACCCTTGACATCAATATACATCCGACCAAGACAGAGATTAAGTTTGAAGACGAACAAAGTATTTATGCGATACTAAAGGCGGCCGTTAAGCACGCCTTGGGCATGTTTCAAGTGGCGCCCATACTTGATTTTGAACGCGACCCTTCGATGGATGTCCCTTATGCCCAACACCAAACGAGAGCTGAAGCACCAGCGATAGAAGTTGATGCTTCTTTTAACCCATTTCGAGGTGGTGGAGCCAAAAAACAAGAACCCCAATGGGAAGCTTTGTACACCGATAGTAGTCCTACCCAAATTGAAAGCGACCCGACACCCAAAACCCTGGCACTCGATGCACCTGAATCGCCCAAGGTTTTTCAGTTGCTCAATAAATATGTAGTTAGCGCAATACGTTCGGCCTTGTTGGTCATACACCAGCAACGGGCCCATGAGCGCATCTTATACGAACGGTTTTTGACGACACTCTCTGCGGATCAACAGGCTTCTCAAAAGCTACTTTTTCCCGAACGGATTTCCCTTGATCCCACCGAAATCGCATTGTTTGAATCTTATGAAAGCAGTTTGACCTCGATGGGGTTCGAACTTCAATTGCAAGACGATGAATTGCATATCCATGGTGTTCCCCCGCTTTGTGCACAAAAAGAGGCACGTTCATTGCTCGAAGCAGTTTTTGATCAAGAAGCCCAAGCAGAAATAAACGAAAGTTTTAGCACCACCGACCACCTGGCCAAACTGCTCGCCAAAGCCACGGCAATCAAAACCGGAACCCCTTTGAAGCTAACCGAACTACAAGCCCTAGTTGATGATTTATTTGCCTGTAAAGAAAGCCTTCAGTCCCCGTTTAATCGTCAAATTTTTATTACTTTGAGTAAAAAAGAATTTGACCAAAAATTTAATTGATGCGCAACCTATCTGAGACCGTAAAGCATCTATTGATTATCAATGGTATTTTTTTTCTTGCGACCCTTACCTTGGGCGATCAGGTCTATGATTGGTTTGGACTGCATTATGTCAGTAGCCCGAAGTTCGAGCCCTGGCAACCGCTCACCCATATGTTTATGCATGGGGATATGATGCATATCTTTTTCAATATGTTTGGTTTGTGGATGTTCGGAACACCCCTAGAACAAATGTGGGGCCGGAACAAGTTTATATTTTTTTATCTGTCCACCGGTTTGGGCGCCGCCGCACTGCAAATGGCTTTGTATTATTGGCAGGTCGAGGGGGTAGCGGACTTGATTCGATCCCTGGGTGGAAATGCGGCAGATATTCAGCGGTTTTTTAGTCTGGGTGAACTGCCTATCTATATCGCCGATCAGCTTAGCCAAGGTGAGTTACAAAGTGGCTATGCATCGTTTAATGCCGTATTGGTCGGTGCCTCGGGAGCCTTATATGGGGTGTTGGTTGGTTTTGCTATGTTGTTTCCCAATGCCCAGCTGATGTTGCTTTTTCCACCCATACCCGTTCGGGCCAAATATTTAGTGCCGATTCTTATCTTGGCGGATTTATTTTTTGGCTTTACGGCCTATTCGATAGGTCCCATTGCGCATTTTGCCCACGTAGGTGGAGCCATAACGGGGCTTATCATGATGTTTTACTGGAAAAAAAATCAATTCAACCGCAACCGTTGGGATCTATGACCACTTGGAACCAACTCAAATACCGCTTTGAACTGCTCAATATCGCCGAGCGTTTGATTGTCATCAATGTGCTGTGTTTTGTTTTTCCTTTTTTACTCAACACGATTTTTTTTCTATTCCAGCTTTCCTTTGAAGGTTTTATGGCGTGGTTTCAGCTAAGTCCCTATTGGGGTCTTTTGCTGTTTCGTCCTTGGTCGTTAATCACTTATAGTTTTTTGCATTCGGGCTTTTTCCATCTTTTTTGGAACATGCTTTTTCTCTATTATGCCGGCTTATTTTTCCTAAATCTTTTACCGGCCAAAACTTTTTTAAACACCTATTTTTTAGGGGTGTTGACCGGGGGGTTGGTTTTTATCCTGAGTTATTCAATTTTTCCGGCCTTTGCCGGATTACGACCGGCCATGGTCGGCGCTTCGGCGGGGGTGATGGCAGTTTTTGTTTTTAGCGCAACCTATACGCCCAACCAGGCGATTAGGTTGTTGTTTTTTACACTCAAACTCAAGCACCTGGCCATCGCCTATGTCTTACTGGATGTGATTCAGATCCCCTATGGAAATGCTGGTGGGCACCTGGCCCATATTGGCGGTGCTGTGTTGGGCTATACCTATGCGCGTGAATTACAAAAAGGGCGTGATTTGGGAAGTGGTTTTGAAAAATTATGGACCGCTTTTTTCGGTTTATTTAAAACGTCAAAACCATTAAAAACCGTTTATCGTTCTACCACCACTAGACCCAAAAAACCGCGGCGTTCCACTGCCGATCAAGACCGTATAGACGCTATTTTGGACAAAATAAGTGCCTCGGGCTATGACAGCCTGAGTAAGGAAGAAAAAGAATTACTCTTTCGGGCCGGTAGGGACAATGAGGCTTAAACATACACTGCGTGCTTAAAATCATTTCTTTTCGCATCACTCTAATTATCAATAGTTTCCTGTTGATTTTTCAGTTATGGGTCATGGGTGTAGTAGTTTCTTTTGAGGCTTCTTCGACGATTCCTTTGGTCTTGCCTTTTTTGATTTTGGTAAACCTTGCATTTATGGTCTTTTGGATCGTTCGTAGAAAGTGGCCTTTTGTCCTTTTTTTGTTTGCCTTTTTGTTGAGTTTTCGCGAGTGGAAACGCTTTTATAAATTTCCCAGCAACACCATCGAAGTTGCCAAGGGATTGAAAGTAATGAGTTTTAATGTGCGGCTTTTTAATTTATATCAATGGAAAAAAGAGGCCGATATCCCCCAAAAGATTGAGGCGTTTATCCGTCAGGAAGCTCCTGATATTTTGTGCATCCAAGAATATGCCCTCCAAGAAGCTCCCGCTTTTAGTACCTATAAGTACCGCTTTATCAAAACGTCAAATGCGCGCGGCAATCACGGCATGGCGCTGTTTTCAAAATTCCCGTTGATCAATACCGGGCAAATTTCTTTTGCCTCTTCTTCCAACAGTTCGATTTATGCCGATTTTGTTTACCGCAACGATACCCTTCGGGTGTATAATGTACACCTTGAGTCTCTTCAATTGACCCTCTCCGATACTTTGGTGTCAAGAACAGGTTCTCAGCGATTGCTACAACGACTCGGGGATATTTTTGATAAGCAATTGGAACAACTGGATCGCATCGCCCAAAATAAAAACCTTAACACACTGCCCAGTATCGTTTGTGCCGACTTAAACAATACAGCCTTTTCCAAGGCCTATCGTACTTTAAAGCGGGGACTACAAGACAGTTTTGAAGAAAAAGGGAAGGGCCTAGGGGCTACCTATGATTTGGGCCTGATCCCGTACCGAATCGACTTTATTTTTGCCGATCCACGACTCAAGGTTTTACGCCACCAAACCTTTGATGTCAATTTATCGGACCATCGCCCCATTGCGGCCGAAGTGGTTTGGCGCTAGTTTACGGATTAACCAATTTTTGCAGGTAGGTAGCGGTCTCTGGTCCCAGATTAAACAGCAGGTCGATGGCACTTAAATTATTGATGTATCCGTGTTTATTTTCAAAAACTTGGGTGTAGTGCGGCGTGGGTGGTTGTGGTCCTTTGGCGATCAATAAGTGGCTACAGTCGTGGTGTATTTCTGGGTTAAAGGCTACCCATTTGATGGCCTTAGGCCGCTCAATCAAGGTAAAAAAAGTCTGTATTAGTTCAGTATTTAGTGTGTGTAGGTGGGTGTATTTTTGGGTGTAGAAGGGATAAAAGTAGGATTCATAATACTCAAAAAAAGGCGATGAGCGGTAGGCTGTTTCTATCGACTTCCAATGATTTTTTTGCCAAGGCTCTGCATTGGCCAACAGTACTTCACGGTCTTTTCTTCTGCCGTTTGAGGGACTGTGTTCGATGGGGATGCTCAGGTTGAGTTTTCCGTTGGCGCCATAGATCGAGGCCCGGTTACGATGGGTTTGTTTTTGGTAGTGGCTGTCGTTGAGCAAATGGATTTCGGCCTGCTCAAAAAATACGGCCATATAGCTTATGGGCGGCAGGTATCCCGGTGGGGCAACAACCCGTTTCATGCAGTGGCTTTTTTCCTTTTACGGAACCAGGCTACGCCTTGCCAGAGTGCGATAAACACCAAAAAAGGAACGAGGTAGGAGGTGCGTTCTCCCTCACCACCCACGGTGGTAAAAACCCGATCCCAGCGGATTTTCCAGTTTTTTATTCCATCGTTAAACCCATCGACACTAAACCAGATAAATACGGGTTTGCCGACGATGTGATCTTCGGGGACAAAGCCCCAATAGCGACTGTCTTCAGAACGGTGACGGTTGTCGCCCATCATCCAATAATAATTTTGTTTAAAGGTATAGCTGTCGGCAGGTTGCCCATTGATTGAAATTCCAGCACTGGTGACCGCTACTTGGTTTTTTTCATAGTCCTGTATGATTTTTTTATACAAGGGCCAGGTGGTAGAATTGATATTGACGGTAGTCCCTGCTTTTGGAATAACAAGTGGACCAAAGTTGTCTTCGTTCCAATCATAGGGAATGCGGTTGGGGAAAAAGGCGGTATTGGCCGATTTGACCCGGGCTATTTTACGGACCACACTGTCGGTCCAGCTTTGACTCCGCAGTTGGGCGGCCTCGTTAAGGGTCAAGACAATGTCTTTGCGTTTTTCGAGCAGTTCGGTCGCGTTTAGGCGGTATTGACGGATGAGCGAGACAGGCAATCCCTTAGCACCGGTATAGACCCTAAAGTTTTCGAGGGTAGCCCCACTTTGCCATATGATATAAGGAAGTAGTGCGTTAAAAGATTCTTGGGTGATGTTGTCAATTTTATAAGTGCGTGTAAAATCGGAAAAACCCTGTTCGGCCAGCTTACGGGATGAAATGCCTGCTTCGGCATAGATCGTATGGCTATACTGCACCCGAGCCCGGTCGGGGAGCTCAAGGCGTTTTCCATTGGTATGCACCAAGCCATTGATGATTTCTAGGGTATCACCCGGCAGTGCGACACAGCGTTTGACATAATTTGATTTTTTATCGATGGGTTTGCGTACCCCTTTTTCTTTGACAAAAAAACGCCGTACCGTATCCGCTGGCCAGCTAAAAACTACGATATCGTTTTGCTTGATTTTTTGAAGGGCCGGTAAGCGCATATAGGGGAGTTGCGGCTTGTTGAGGTAGGACTTTACCCCGACCAGCGGGAGGGTGTCGTGTACCATAGGAAAGGCCGCGGTTGTCATTGGAGGACGAGCGCCATAGTGGAATTTACTGACGATCAGAAAATCACCGATCAACAGGGATTTTTCTAAACTTCCTGTAGGGATAATAAAAGGTTGAAAAATGTAGTTATGCACAATCGTGGCTGCCACTACAGCGAACAACACCGAACTCACGGTCTCTCCCAAACCGGTCTTGGGTTGGAGGCTGCGGTCTCTGATATGGGTTGGATGAGCACTGTAGTTGAGGGTAAAAATATACAACCCCAGGGTAACGATACCCAAAAAGGTGTCTTTACTCGAATTTTTCCCAAAACTACGGAGGGTTTCTACCCAAATCACCAAAAACATAATCAGGTTTACTACGGGGATAAAAAGCAGGATAACCCACCAGGTAGGGCGGTTGATGATGCGCATCAAGACCACGGCATTGTACACAGGGACGGCGGCTTTCCATGGGGCATACCCGGCGACTTTATACAACTTCCAAGTCCCTGAAAAATGAAGTAGTTGTAAACCGATAAAAAAGAGAAACCATTCTGTCCAGTTCATGAGGCTAAGTTAAAATTTTAAGAAGATTCGACGGGGAATTTAGGATAGTTTTAGGACATCATCCATGCTAAAGATACCCTTTTTATTCAAAATCCAAGCGGCAGCTACCAAAGCGCCAAGGGCAAATCCTGTTCTTGAAAGGGCTTCGTGTTGAAGGGTGATGATGTCGTTTTTGCTGTGGTAACTTACCGTGTGGGTCCCCGGGACGGTTCCTTGCCGTAGGGAGGTAATCGGAATTTTATCCGCATCGGTTTTGGTGTTGACCATCCAGCCTTGTTTGTCCGAATGGGCCAAAATACTTTCTGCCAGGTGAAGGGCAGTTCCCGAGGGCGCATCGAGTTTTTGGGTGTGATGCGTTTCATTGATGCTCACGCTATAGTCTGTTTGGTGTTGCATCCACTGGGCGAGTAGGCTGTTGAGTTTAAAAAAAAGGTTGACTCCAATACTAAAATTGGAGGCGTAGAGAAAGGCTCCATTTTTACGGGTACAATAATCCGTGATTTCATCGTATTGGGACAGCCAACCGGTGGTTCCACATACTACAGGAAGCCCAGCATCTAGGGCAGATTTAATGTTGGCTACGGCTGCATCGGGAACACTAAAGTTGATGGCGACTTCGGCCTCACTCAGGTTGCCTTTTTCGAAAGATTTATCCCGCCAGGCCACGATTTGGTGTCCTTTTTCTTGGGCGACACTTTCGATGGATTTACCCATTTTACCATAGCCCAACAAAGCGATTTTCATACCGTTAGAATTTTAGGTTGAGGGTGAGCCCATAGGTGTTTTGTGCGCTGACGCGATCCCATTCATGATGGGGTTTGACGGTGAGTTGGTCACTTACATTGAACTGCAATAAATGGGCACTGACGTTGGCTTCTATAATGTTGAGCATATAAGTACCAACGATAAAAATAAACGAAATGTCACGGTAGCGTTGGTGAAAGCGCATGCCCTCCAGGAGTTTTTCATCATTTGGGATAAGCTCAATAAATTCATCATCGGTATAACCGGCAATACGTCTTTTGTAAGCAGTACGGTAGCGTTGGAGTTCATCGCCATTTAAAACATAGTAATAGACCGATGCACCGATGGCTCCATAGACAAAAGGAAGTTTCCACGCTTTACCGAGATAAACCTGCCCAAGCCCGGGCAATACTGCAGAGTAGAATGCGGCTTTGGCTGGGGTCAGCGGGTCGGCTATCAGTCTTTGTTTGCGGGTCATCAAACTGTCGAGGGCAGTGGTTTGTTGTCCCCAAACGGACGCCCCGAGGCTGAAAATGAGCAGGAGGAACCAAATGTGACGGTTAGGCTTCACGAGTAAATTGGTTTCTGATGGTGTTGAGTGCCTCTTGGGAATCAAAAAAGATCTGTAGTGACCCTTTGCCCATCGAATTGGTTTTGACCCGTACTTTGGTGTTTAACAGGTTTTCCATTTCTTGGGCAACGTCAAGGGCAAACTGTGGAGTAGAGTGAGACGAGCTTGCCGGTTTTTTGTCCTCTTTTGTTTTTCGGACCAGGTCTTCGGTAGCACGCACGGAGAGTCCTTTGGCGATGATTTTTTTATACAGGGCCAATTGGGTATTGCGGTCTTCGATATTGATCAAGGCCCGGCCATGGCCCATCGATAAAAACCCGTCGCGCATACCGGTTTGGATAATCGGGTCGAGTTTAAGCAGCCGCAGGTAATTGGTGACGGTTGATCTTTTTTTGCCCACCCGATCGCTGAGTTGGTTTTGGGTGAGTTGTATTTCTTCCAATAGTCTCTGGTAAGACAGGGCAATTTCTATGGGGTCTAAATCCTGGCGTTGGATGTTTTCGACCAAGGCCATTTCTAAGGATTCCTGGTCATTGGCAATACGGATATAGGCCGGAAGGGTGGTTAATCCGATGGATTTGGCTGCGCGAAAACGGCGTTCACCAGAAACGAGTTCGTAGGCATTAAAGCCGGTTTTTCGAACCGTGATGGGTTGGATGATGCCCAGTTCTTTGATCGAAAGGCCCAATTCTCTGAGGCCTTCTTCTTTAAAGTTGGTACGGGGCTGGTGGGGATTGGCCGAAATACTCTCGATTGGGATTTCGATCATCGTCCCAATGATTTGTTCTGCATTTTGGTCCTGCGCACTATTGATGTCTTTGGTTGGATCATTTAAAATGGCAGAAAGTCCTCTTCCCAACGCTTGTTTTTTTGATGATTTGGCCATACCGCTTAGACGTTATTTCTTTTGATAATTTCGTTTCCGAGGGCCAGGTAGTCTTGCGCCCCTTTGCTCGTCGCATCATAGGTGATGATGTCTTCTCCAAAACTGGGTGCTTCTCCCAGGCGTATGTTTCGCTGAATGATGGTTTTAAACACCATTTTACCAAAGTGTTTGTGCACCTCATCGACCACTTGGTTGGATAGTCGCAAGCGGGAGTCGAACATGGTCAACAGCAATCCCTCGATATCCAAATCGGGATTGTGTATTTTTTGGACACTTTTGATGGTGTTTAAAAGTTTTCCTAAGCCCTCTAGGGCAAAATATTCGCATTGAATGGGAATGATCACAGCATCGGCAGCGGTCAAAGCATTCAGGGTGATAAGCCCCAGCGACGGAGCACAATCAATGAGTATATACTCAAAGTCGTCCTTGATGGAGGCCAATGCTTGGCGAAGCATATATTCCCGTTTGGGTTTGTCCACCAGTTCGATTTCGGCTGCAACCAAATCGATATGGGAGGGGATAATACTGAGATTGGGGATGGCAGTTTCTTGCAGGGCTTGTTTGGCGGTGGCCGAATGTTCGAGCAATTGGTAGGTACTTGCCCCTTGATGATTGGGGTCGATGCCCAAGCCGGAAGTGGCGTTGGCCTGCGGGTCTGCATCAATAATCAGGGTTTTCTTTTCAAGAATCCCGAGTGCTGCTGCAAGGTTTACAGAGGTAGTGGTTTTACCCACACCCCCTTTTTGATTGGCTACCGCAATGATTTTGCCCATAGGTAGATGGAAGTTTTTTTCAAAGGTTTAAAAATACGATTATTTGACCGCCTGAAAAAGAAAGCCCGTTTCTTTTTGAAAACCCCTTTAATTTACAGAAGTGCTATCTTGATACTCAATGATATAGACGGTTTCATTTTCTTTTTTATGCCCGTAATTTTCTCGTGCAAAACGCTCTAAACTATCGATGTGTTCGAGTTGTTTTAGGTTGTTCTGATCGGTCATAATGGCGTTTTCAAGGGCTTCTTTTTGCGCTTCCAGCCCATCGATTTCCTCATTGAGTTCGCGATGAATAAGTAGGGAGTGGGTGTCTAGAAAAACCATCCATACGATAAACCCAAGGGCGATAGCGCCATAGGTCCATTGCGGACGACTTAATTTTGAAATCCATTGGGGGGGGTTAAGGCGCATGATTGACTAGTTTTGGATGTCAGCAACCTGCGCTGCCGTAATCGGACGTTCGAGTTGGTTGCCCCAATTACTCAAAACATAGTTCATCACATCGGCGACTTCTTGGTCGTCCAACCCCTGAGCAACCATCACCCCATCGTAATTTTTACCGTTTACCTCGATTGGGCCACGCATACCGTATTTAACCCCTTTAAGACTTAGTTCCAATTGGTTTTTTAAAAAATCGGATTTTGCCAAAGGTGGGAACGCATTGGCCACACCTTGACCTTGGTCTAAGTGGCATTGCACACAAAAGTCTTGGTATATCTCGGCCCCATCTTCAAGGCTTTGCTCCAGGGATTTTTGTTGTATAAAAAAAACGGTAAGGCCCGAAAAAACAAGGCTGTATAAAAGAACAACTGTTTTCATTCTTTGGGGACAATTTTTAGTACACCCTTTCCTTCAACACCTACATATAGGTAGCCGTCAGGGCCTTCTTCAACGTTGCGCACCCGACCGATTCCGGGGAGTAGCTTTTCTCGTTTGACCACCTGATTGTTTTCGATCACCAAACGTTCGAGGTATTCAAAAGCCAAGGAGCCTACAAACAAATTTCCTTTCCATCCGTCGTAACGGTCGGAAGAAGAAAAGGCAGTTCCGCTGGGGCCAATCGAGGGAATCCAATAGTAAAGTGGTTGTTCCATACCGGGGAGAGATTTATCGTCGGTGATGGTGGTTCCACTGTAGTTGATTCCATAAGTGATTTTGGGCCATCCGTAATTTATCCCCGGGCGAATGATATTGATTTCATCTCCCCCTCTGGGTCCGTGTTCGGTTTCCCAAATAGCTCCTGTTTCGGGATGGATGGCTATGCCTTGGGGGTTGCGATGACCATAGGAATAGATGGCGGTTTTGGCTCCTTCGGTATCGACAAAGGGATTGTCGGCGGGAATGCTACCGTCTAGATTGAGTCGGTACACTTTTCCACCGTCACGTTGCAAATCTTGGGGGTTGACATCCCTGTTGCCGCGATCTCCAACCGAGAAATAAAGGTGTCCCTCTTTATCAAAAACGATGCGTGAGCCCCAGTGTTGTCCCTTTTTGGTGTTGGGCTCGGCTTTGTACAATAAGCTCACCTCGCTTAGGGACAGGTCATTGAGTACGGCCGAATAAAGCGCCGTGTTTCCCCCTTCATCACCGGTAAGGGTCATGCTAATGGTGAAATAAATGGTTTGATTGTTATCAAAATCGGGGTGGAGTGCCACATCAAGCAGGCCTCCTTGTCCGCGCACATAGGCTTCTGGTAGTCCCGATACAGTTTCTTTTTGCCTATTTCGGACCCGGTAAATCGTCCCCGATTTTTCGGTGACCAATAGATCGTCTGAGCTGATAAAATCCATACCCCAGGGAATATCAATACCCTCGACAACGACCTCATGGGTATAGTTTGGGTTTTCGGGTGTTTCAATTTTTGGTGTATTTTCTTGGGCACAACTCAGGGCAGTGCTCCCCAAAAAAGTGCAGACTAAAATAATGTGTTTATTCACGGTATATTTTTTTTGACAAATTATAAAAAAACTCCCAATCGGCTTTTGTTCTACCTAATAATATATCAAGAAAAATGCCGGTAGGCTAAGCGGTAAGTAGTTTCCCCACTTCCTCCCCAATCAGGGAGCCAATGGCAACGCCCATGCCCCCCAAGCGAACACCCATAACGATATGCTGATCGACTGCTTTGACGATCGGTTTTTTAGTATCGCCAAATGCCATGATGCCCGACCACTCCATGTCGACTTCAAAACCGCCGTTGGGCAAAATAAAGTCGTTGACATCCTGAATTAGGGCTTTTTTTATTTTTGGATTGATGCCCATTTCTGTGGTATTTTCACCATCAAAATCCAATTGTCGTCCTCCGCCAATCAGCAGTCGATTGTCGATGGCCCTAAAGTAGTAGTAGCCTTGCTGGTAATGGAAACAAGCTTCTAAATTAAGTTTGGATAACGGCTTGCTAATCAGCACACAGCCCCTGCCGGGGTGAATGGTTTCTTGGGGAAACCAACGTTGGGTGAAGGCGTTGGTGCAAATGCCTAGGTGTTTGGTATGCAGGTCTATCGTCTGTTTTCCCGCCCGTACGGTCAAGGTGTGATGGGAAGTGCCGGGCTGTAGTTCGAGTACTTCGGTTTGGGCAAAATACACGATGCCTTTTTGCGTGACTTTTTGATGAAGTTCGCGCATCATTTTACCCGTATGAATCAGTCCTTCGTAGGGGTTGCTGATGAGGTGTTTGACCTTGTTGGGGTTAAACCCTTTGGCGCTAATTTGGTCTGAAGCCTCGACAAACACCGGTTTGGGTAGCAGCGGCTGGAGCAATTGATTGATGGTGTGTATACGATTCTCTAGCCCTTCTTCGGGGTTTTGAAATAGCTCATAGCCTCCGGTGGCTTGGAAACCAATGGCACGGTCTCCCAGGGTGTGACGAAGTTTTTCAAGGCCTTTTCTCCGTTTATCAATCAGTCCCAGTAATTCATCGGTCGATAGGGTATGGCGATCGGCTTCCATCTCGGTAAGCGACCCAAAACAGGCAAACCCGGCATTTTTGGTGCTTGCTCCGTTGGGAAACAATCCACGTTCTAGAATTGCGATACGGGCCTTGGGGTGTTTTTTGACCACCTCCAAAGCGGCAAAACAGCCCACTATACCTCCTCCAATGATCAAAAAGTCGTAGTGGGTCCAGGCTTGTTTTTCCCAATAGCTAATCATGGGCTAAATGTATAAAAAAAACCACCAGCGGTGCTGATGGTTTGGTCGGGATGACAGGATTTGAACCTGCGACCCCACGCACCCCATGCGTGTGCGCTACCAGGCTGCGCTACATCCCGTAAAGGTTAGATTTAACAAGTCGGGGTGGCAGGATTCGAACCTGCGACCTCCTGCTCCCAAAGCAGGCGCGATAACCGGGCTACGCTACACCCCGAATTTGTGGGGCAAATATAGTATTTAATCAAATGTAACCAATGGTTTTTTACATTCTTTATTTTCGGTGTGCTTTGACCCCTTTTGTCCCAAACTTTGGGGGAGTTATTTCAATTGATGTAGAAAAATGTATAATGAATTAAGGTGTATTTTCAATACCCGGGGTACAATCTAAGCAAAGCAACTTGTCTGCTCCCATTTTCCAATAATGCCCGGCAAGCTGATAGCGGTACCAATTTTGGTCGTTGTCTATCCCAAAGGCCAACAGATCGGCCACTGCTTTGTCTATAAAAATGGACTGTCCTTGAGGTATAAATAAGGTAAGATCGACTTCTTGTGCCCTGAATTTATTTATAGCCGGACTGATGAGGTAATCCGTGAGTTGTATGTGATTGTCTGTTACCGAATACTTATAGTTAATCGCTTCGGCAAACTTCTTGGCTGTTGTGTAGTTTTGACCATTGGCTTGCTTTTCGACACGAAGTGAAGCCTGTGCGTCTTCAGAAACCTTAAGATGAAGTTGAATTTCGTTGGTGTATATCCATTCTTTATCGGTATTATCGCTGATGATGTCAAAGGCATCGTTGTCCAAAAGCCGATCTTTAAATGATAAATCAGGTCCCTTTGATAGGTAAAGGGTGTCTGTGGCCTTGAGGTCTAAGTTCTGGGTATTTCGTGTACTGACCTCAAAGGCATGGGATTTTACCTCTTGCAATGCGACCACTCCGATGCTGAGTATAGCAATCAGCCAAAGTCCAAGTAAACTCAGTAAGAACACCCCCTTGAGCAATTTGGATTTTGGGGCCATCAATCGGATACCCAACAACAAAACAAACAAGAAGGGCACCGCCAAAACAATGGCAACAAGAGTTAGAAAAACCCAATAGGGGATGTCGATTTGGGTGGCATACTGAAGGAGTTGTTCGGGTAAAAAGGTGCTTACGCCAATGATGGCTGTGGCCGTAAAAACAATGAGGGTGCACAACAAGGCTATACCTGCGGTAAGCGCTAGGACAAAACCTACTATGAGGCCAAGAAAACTAAACAGTCCGACGAAAAGCTTTTCTAAGCTTGAAAATAAAATTTTGGATTTTTTTTTTAGACCCTGCGCATTGTTTTCATAATCAATGGCCTCTTTGACCCGTGAGGAAAGGTCTTCAAATTCGGCTTTAATTTTTTTTTCGATGGTTGCGATATTGACAGGTTCACCCCGCATCTGCAATTTTTCGGTGGTAGTCTGTGCTTCGGGGACCAATACCCAAAACAAGAGGTAAATCAATAAAAAGGTACCTCCGGAAAACAGGAAGAGCACCAACCAAAGGATACGTAACCACGAAGGGTCGATTTTAAAATAATGAGCCAAACCAGCGGCGACCCCACCAATGTATTTATCTTCTGCATCTCGAAAAAGCTTTCGGCGTAAAGTAGCTTGACTTTTGGGCATTCCCTCTTCGTCTTCCGTATCGGGGGCAAAATCCTCGGGTTGTCCTAGGGTATCAATCACTCCTTTCACATCATCTGTGCCGATTACTTGGTTGTTTTGCTTTTTGATGGCTTGAAAAAGCTCGGCGATACGCGCCTCAATATCACTGAGAATTTCCTCGCGTCCTTTGGTTTTGTCAAAGGCGCTTCTTAGTTGGTTGAGGTAGGCACTTAATAGACGATAGGCTTCTTCATCGACGTGAAAAAAGTATCCGGCAAGGTTTACATTGATGGTTTTATTCATGGTTAATTGGATTTAGTAATTTTATTGACGGCACGGTTAAGGGCCTTCCAAGAGTCGTTAAGTTCGGTCAACACTTCTTTGCCTTTATCGGTAATGGCATAATATTTCCGCGGGGGTCCAGAACTAGACTCTTCCCAGCGATAATCCAACAAAGCTGCATTTTTAAGCCGTGTGAGCAAAGGATAGATGGTGCCTTCGACCACGATCATTTGTGATTCCTTAAGACTGTCCAAGATTTCGGTGGCATATTTGTCTTGCTGGTTGAGGATCGAAAGAATGCAGAATTCTAAGATTCCTTTTCGCATTTGGGCTTTGGTGTTTTCGATATGCATACGCAGCTATTGTTTTATGCAAATATATAAATAAAAAAAGATACTATGCAATACATAATAGTAAAATATTTTTTTAACATTTTTACAACAGTATGCAATATGAAAAGGTGTTACTTTCAACCAGAATTTGATTGTATGAAAGCCACATACTCTTTTTTTTACTACAAAGCAATATTGCGTAAGGTGAGTTTCGATACAACCTTGTTTTATAAAGAGTATAACAAAGCGTTAACGGTTTTGCCCCCCAAAGAGGCCAAAAGATTGGCGCGTTGGGCAGCCCATTATGCCCAAAAACAACCGCAATTATTGCCGGTTAGCCTTTAGACCGTTGGAGCGATAATTTGAACATTTTCAAATTGTATGGCTCCGCGTACCACTCCATTGATGGTTTTTTTGAGCGCCTCGATGACCGGTTGTTTCAATTGGTGTTGAGAGTAAATCATACTGATTTCACGGGCCGGAGCAGGCTGGGGAAAGTAGCGCAGGTTTTTTCGTTTTTCTTCAGACAGGGTTTCGGTAATTAAATAAGGCAGTAGGGTCATGCCCAAACCTTCGTCTGCCAAATTGACCAAGGTTTCAAAACTACCACTTTTGATGCCAAATGAAGTATTGTGTTGCTTGATTTTGCAGAGGTTAAAAACATGGTTCCTAAAACAATGACCGTCTTCGAGCACAAGTAAATCCGAAAATTCAAGGTCTTCGATTTCTATTTCCTTGTTTTTATGCAACTTATGCCCGTTGGGAATATAGCCCACAAACGGCTCATAAAAAATCGGGTATTCTTTTATTTTATCTTCGTGTAGGGGTGTGGCTACGATTCCAGCATCTATATGACCTTCCTGAATTCGTTGTACAATGTTCTGGGTGGTGAGCTCTTCAATTTTTAGATCGACCTTCGGGTATTTGTTGATAAAATTGGTCAAAAACATGGGTAATAGTGACGACATTACGGTTGGAATAATGCCTAGGCGAAACTCCCCGCCAACGATGCCTTTTTCCATATCCACCACATCTTTCATGCGTTGGGCTTCGGCAATGATCATTTTGGCTTGTACCAAAATTTTTTCACCTACCGGAGTGAGTTTGATCGGCTTGGTTGAACGGTTAAAAATTCGCACGCCCAATTGGTCTTCGAGTTTTTGGACTTGCATGCTCAGTGTGGGTTGAGTGACAAATGATTTTTCGGCAGCTACGGTAAAATTCCCGTGCTCAGCTACCGCACATAAGTATTCGAGTTGGGTAAGTGTCATAATTATAAATTATATAAACACAATAATAATAGAAAAAAACTATAAATACAAATGAATTCATTGTATATAGCCGATATTTTAGGCTTAATGATTTCTCTGAATTAGAAAAAGCTATTCGATGATGGAAACATTCATAGGAATGTTATGCAGGGGCATTTCGCGGTCATCTACAATCTGTTTATTGATGGCGTCCACCACGTCCATGCCTGAAATTACTTCGCCAAAAGCGGTATAGTTGCCGTCCAGATGATAGGCGCCCGGAGATTGTTGCACAATAAAAAACTCATAGGGTGAAGCTAGCTTATGGGGGTTGTCAATGGCACTGCTGGGCATGGATATCACCCCTCGGTGATGTTTATGCCCTTTGCGGGTATCGGGAGGCAAAAGATAGCGACCAATGTCCGTTCTTTTACGCATGACCAGTTCGCTATCCGAGTTCCCTCCTTGGATAATAAAGCCAGGTACCACCCGATGAAAAATAGAACCATCAAAGTACTTGCGTTTGGTTAGGTAGATAAAATTTGCTCGATGGTAGGGCGTATTTTCATAGAGCAGAATATCGATGTTGCCAAAACGGGTTTCTATACGCACCATATTTTCTTTATTTTCTGCTGCATATTGTTGGAAAAAGGGGATGGCATTTTTATCTGTTAAGCGAGGATATCGGGGCTGGGGCACTGGTTTTTTATGGGGTGACACCACACTTTTATCCGGTATTTTTGGCGAGGATGAATTTGATTTGGTGGGTGTTTCGCAATACGTAAATACAAAAAGAATAAGGGGGATTACGAATACAAACGTTTTTGGTAATCTTTTTACAGTTGCCCAAAAGTGGTCTATCATGGTTAAAGCGTCCTAAATTTTTGCTAATTTACTAATATTCAGCGCAATTGAAAATTGATTTTTCGCCGTTTAAAAAATTTAAAACAAACTAAATTTTTAGTAATTTCGCCCTCTAAATACGATTATGCAAAGCCTCTTCAAATACCTGTCTTTTTTTATTGCCATCACCTTCTTTTCCTGCACCGAACGTGTAGATTTGATTGTCCATCATGCGGTGGTCTACACCGCTGATAATCAAATGAATATTGAAGATGCACTGGCGGTCAAAGATGGTAAATTTGTAGCGGTTGGTTCTAACGACGAAATCTTAAAAAATTACCGAGCTGCCAATATGGTGGATGCTCAAGGACTTGCGGTTTTTCCTGGTCTTATTGATGCGCATTGTCATTTTTTAGGCTTAGGGCTAAATCTTAACCAAGCTCAACTGGCCGGTACGCAAAGTTTTGCAGAAGTGCTTGCTCGTGTTAAAGATTACGCGGCAATGAACGAGGCACCTGTCATTCGCGGACGTGGATGGGATCAAAACGATTGGACGCAAAAAGATTTTCCGACCAAAGATTCGTTGGATCTCCTTTTTCCCGACCGACCTGTTGTCTTAGAGCGAATAGACGGTCATGCATATTTGGTTAACCAAAAGGCACTTGATTTGGCGGGAATCGACCAGAACACCCAAATGCCTGGAGGAACAGTAGTGCTCAAAAACGGAAAACCCACTGGCGTTCTGGTCGATACACCGATGAGCTTGGTGGATGCCGTCCTTCCTGCCCCCTCACCAGCAGAAAAAGCGAAAGCGCTCAAAGAAGCTCAGAAAATTGCTTTTAAATATGGTTTAACCACTGTTGACGATGCCGGTCTAGACAAAGAAGATATTCTATTAATCGACAGTTTGCAGCAACGCGGTGAACTGGATATTCGGGTCTATGCCATGATTGCAAACCGCCCCGAAAACCTCGATTATTTTTTGACTAAAGCACCCTACAAAACCGATCGCTTAAACGTCCGCTCGGTAAAAGTATACGCTGATGGCGCACTTGGTTCTCGAGGTGCGGCCCTGCTTGAACCTTATTCGGATGCACCGGAACACAAAGGAACTTTGATCACTGATTTGGAGGCGTTAAAAACCTTGGCTGCACGTATTTCCAAGACGCCTTATCAAATGAACACCCACGCCATAGGTGATGCCGCCAACTCTGCGGTCATTGAGGCCTATCGCGATTACGTAAGACTGCTGCGCGATCCACGCTGGCGTATTGAACACGCCCAGGTGATCGATAGCGCTGATTTTGACAAGTTCAGTAAAAAAATAATTCCCTCTATCCAACCGCTGCATGCGACCAGTGATATGTATTGGGCCGAAGACCGTTTGGGCAGTGCGCGAGTCAAAAACGCCTATGCGTTTAAGGACTTACTCGACTGGGCCGGTTTGGTCGCTTTGGGCACCGATTTTCCTGTTGAAACCGTCAACCCCTTTCATACATTTTATGCGGCAATTGCCCGTAAAGACCTTAACGGTAATCCTGAAGGGGGGTATCAGACTGAAAACAAACTCTCTAGAGGAGACGCTTTGTTGGGCATGACCCGTTGGGCAGCCTATGCCAACTTTGAGGAAAAAGAAAAGGGTTCCATTGAACCTGGAAAAGTCGCCGACTTCGTTATCTTAGACCGTGACATCATGGAAGTTCCCCATCGCATGATACCCGGTACCCGAGTAGTGGCTACCCTAATTGATGGTAAAATCGTTTATTCCAACCGGGATTAAGCAGTAGCTTGTCAATTTCAACTTTTGCTATCATTTTTAGCGTTACATTTCATTTATTTAATCTAAATATCCTTTTGTGGTTTATTTTGTAAATAATAAATTATATTTTAATTGAAATTATATCACATATATTTATTTTAGCCAAAAAATTTAAATTATGTGTGGTATTGTTTGTGCCTTTGACGTCAAAACCTCTAGTGAACAACTGCGTCCGCAGTTGCTTGAAATGTCCAAAAAAATTCGGCATCGTGGCCCGGACTGGAGTGGAATTTATATGGATGAACATACGGTGATGGCCCATGAAAGACTGGCCATAGTCGATCCAACTTCAGGGCAGCAGCCTTTATACAGTGCCGACCGAAAATTAATTTTAGCAGCCAATGGTGAAATCTACAATCACCAGACCCTTCGTAAAGGACTTACTCAAGCATATGACTTTCAGACCCAATCGGATTGTGAGGTCTTATTGGCATTGTATCGAGAAAAAGGTGTTGACTTTCTCGACGATCTCAACGGTATTTTTGCTTTTGCTTTGTATGATGTCGATCAACAAGCTTACCTCATCGCTCGCGATCATATGGGAATCATTCCCTTGTATATGGGGTGGGATGCCGAAGGGACTTTTTACGTTGCTTCCGAACTCAAAGCCCTAGAGGGAGTTTGTACCAAGATTGAACTTTTTCCTCCTGGGCACTATTGGTTTAGTAAAGACGCGCAACCGGTCAAATGGTATCAGCGCGATTGGGTAGATTATGAAGCCGTAAAAGACAATACAACCAGCATCGAGCAGTTGCACGATGCCCTTGCAGACGCCGTTCACCGCCAACTGATGAGTGATGTCCCCTATGGAGTTTTGCTTTCAGGAGGGCTGGACTCTTCCATCACTTCGGCATTAGCCAAAAAATTTGCTGCAAAGCGTATAGAATCTGGTGATACCCAGGCGGCTTGGTGGCCACAACTCCACTCTTTTTCGGTGGGACTAGAGGGTTCACCCGACCTGGCAGCAGCTCGAAAGGTCGCCGAGCATATAGGTACGGTACACCACGAAATTAAATTCACAATCCAAGAAGGGTTAGACGCGATCAAAGACGTGATATATCACTTGGAAACCTATGATGTCACCACGGTACGCGCTTCGACCCCCATGTTTTTGATGGCTCGCGCTATAAAATCTTTGGGAATCAAAATGGTGCTTTCGGGCGAAGGTGCCGATGAACTTTTTGGAGGCTATCTCTATTTTCACAAAGCACCCTCAGCCAAAGATTTTCATGAAGAAACGGTTAGAAAACTCGAAAAATTGCACCAGTACGATTGCTTACGGGCTAACAAATCCTTGGCGGCTTGGGGAATTGAAGGCCGAGTTCCCTTTTTGGACAAAGAATTTATAGACGTTGCGATGCGACTCAATCCCAAAGACAAGATGATCACCAAAGAACGTATGGAAAAATGGGTGGTACGAAAGGCATTTGAAGAATATTTGCCCGAAAGTGTGGCTTGGCGTCAAAAAGAACAATTCTCAGACGGTGTCGGTTACCGCTGGATCGACACCCTTAAAGAAGTGGTTGCCGAGGCCGTGAGTGACACCCAAATGGACAATGCGCACTTTCGTTTCCCGATTCAGCCTCCACAAAACAAAGAGGAGTTTTATTACCGCAGTATTTTTGAAAGCCATTTCCCAAGTGATGCTGCCGCCTTGAGCGTTCCTTCGGTTCCTTCAGTAGCTTGTAGCACGCCTGTTGCTTTGGCCTGGGATGCCGCATTTCAAAACATGAACGACCCCAGTGGACGCGCCGTGGCAAAAGTACATCAAGAAGCCTATAAATAACCGCTGAAACTCTCCGTTTTGATGAGCGAGTCCTGCCCGGATTTACCTCTTTTTTTTACACAAAATGTTGATAACTAAAGGGGATTAAGCCTTAGTTTTTGGGCCTAAAAAAGGTGTTTTTTTCGTATTTTTATTTAGTTAATAAATACACAAAAAACGTTCACATTTTATGATTGAGGAAACCAAAAACCCCCAGTATTCCGCAGACAGTATTCAGGCATTGGAGGGGATGGAACATGTACGGATGCGTCCGTCCATGTATATAGGCGATGTAGGTCCCAGAGGACTTCATCATTTAGTTTATGAAGTCGTTGACAACTCGATCGATGAGGCCCTAGCGGGGCATTGCGATACGATTAAGGTCACCATCAATGAAGACAATTCAATTACGACAGAGGATAACGGACGAGGTATTCCGGTTGGAATTCACAAAAAAGAAGGTGTATCGGCCCTTGAAGTGGTTATGACCAAAATTGGTGCCGGAGGAAAATTTGATAAAGATTCGTACAAGGTATCCGGTGGACTTCACGGAGTGGGTGTCTCCTGTGTCAACGCCTTGTCAGTATCCCTTACCGCCACCGTTTATCGGGAGGGTAAAATTTGGCAACAGGAATATTCCCGTGGAAAAGCTTTAGCGCCTGTATCCGAAATCGGATCGATAGACACGACCGGTACGGTAGTAACTTTTAAGCCTGATCCACAAATTTTTCAGCAAACCCTTGAGTATAGCTACGAAACCCTTGCACAGCGCATGCGCGAATTGGCATACCTTAACAAAGGAATTACCATCGACCTAACGGACAAAAGAAACGCCAACGAAGACGGTAGTCCGGTCAACAATGTTTTCCATTCAGAAGAGGGCTTGCCCGAATTTATTCGCTTTTTGGACGAAACCCGTGAGCCAATTATAGAAAAAATTGTGGCCATGGAAGGAGAGAAAAATGGTATACCTGTGGAAGTAGCTATGGTGTATAACACCTCTTTTTCCGAAAATTTACACTCTTACGTAAACAATATCAACACCCATGAAGGCGGAACACACCTTTCGGGTTTTCGGCGAGGATTGACCACCACACTCAAGAAATATGCCGATGCATCAGGTTTGTTGGATAAACTCAAGTTTGAAATTTCGGGCGATGATTTTCGTGAAGGGCTAACCGCCATCATATCGGTCAAAGTTGCCGAGCCTCAATTTGAAGGGCAAACCAAAACGAAATTGGGGAACCGTGAGGTGACTGCTGCGGTGTCTCAGGCCGTTTCAGAGATGCTCGAAAATTATTTGGAAGAACACCCCAATGATGCAAAGTCGATTGTACAAAAGGTGATTTTGGCCGCACAGGCTCGTCATGCCGCCCGTAAAGCCCGGGAAATGGTTCAGCGTAAAACCGTGATGAGCGGAGGGGGATTGCCCGGAAAACTATCCGACTGTTCGGAGCAAGATCCTGCGATGTGCGAAGTATTTTTGGTCGAGGGAGACTCGGCCGGTGGAACTGCCAAACAGGGGCGCGACCGAAATTTCCAAGCCATTTTGCCTTTACGTGGTAAGATTCTCAATGTCGAAAAAGCCATGCAACACAAGGTGTTTGAAAACGAAGAAATTCGAAATATTTATACCGCACTTGGTGTAACCATTGGAACAGAAGAAGATAGCAAGGCGCTAAACCTCGAAAAACTTCGCTACCATAAAATTGTCATCATGTGTGATGCCGACGTGGATGGTAGCCATATTTCGACCTTGATCCTGACCTTTATGTTCCGCTATATGAAAGAGTTAATCGAGTCGGGCTATATCTATATCGCTACGCCTCCTTTGTATTTGGTCAAAAAAGGGGCAAAGAAAAATTATGCTTGGAACGATGATCAACGGGATGCCTTGCTGCAAGAATACGGTGCAGGGTCGTCTGTACAACGCTATAAAGGTCTAGGTGAGATGAATGCCGAACAGCTGTGGGAAACCACCATGAACCCGGAGTCGCGCACCCTCCGTAGGGTGACCATTGACAATGGGGGAGAGGCCGATCGTGTATTCTCGATGTTGATGGGTGATGAAGTCCCGCCGCGGCGTGAGTTTATCGAGAAAAATGCGATTTACGCCAATATCGATGCCTAATGCGATTTTCGGCTTGCCGTTCACCCGGCAAGCCGATTTCTTTTTTTACCTTTAACCCACTTGAATTTAAATATTTTCTTATGAAAGTTACTGTTGTAGGAGCAGGAAATGTAGGAGCCTCCTGTGCCGAATATATTGCTCAAAAAAGCATCGCCAGTGAAGTTGTTCTTTTGGACATCAAAGAAGGTTTTGCCGAAGGAAAAGCCTTGGACCTAACCCAAACGGCAACGACGCTCGGATTTAATACCAAAATAAAAGGAGTCACCAACGATTATAGCGCAACAGCTTCGAGTGACGTTGTGGTGATAACTTCGGGTGTTCCACGTAAACCCGGGATGACCCGCGAAGAATTAATCGGGATCAATGCCGGAATTGTAAAGCAAGTTGCCGAAAACATATTGGCGCATTCTCCCGACACCATAATTGTAGTCGTTTCTAACCCCATGGATACGATGACCTATCTGGCGCTTAAAGCCACAGGATTGCCCAAAAACCGAGTGATTGGTATGGGAGGCGCCTTAGACAGCTCACGTTTTAAAACCTATCTTTCTATGGCCCTCAATTGCCCTCCCAACGATGTGCAAGGAATGGTTATCGGTGGACACGGTGATACCACGATGATTCCCCTAACACGATTGGCGAGCTATAATGGATCACCCGTCAGCCAGTTTCTAACAAATGACACTTTAGAAAAAGTAGCTGCCGACACCATGGTGGGTGGTGCTACCTTGACTAAATTGTTAGGCACCTCGGCCTGGTATGCTCCCGGTGCTTCTGTAGCCTATTTGGTTGACAGTATTCTCAACGATCAACAACGTATGATTCCCTGTTCAGTTATGCTCGAAGGGGAATATGGCGAATCGGATATTTGTATAGGCGTGCCTGTGTTGGTGGGCCGTCAGGGCGTAGTTTCTATCGTCGATGTTCAACTCAACGCTGCCGAACAAGAAAAATTTAAGGCAAGTGCCCAAGCGGTAAGAACAATGAACGCCGCCTTAGCAGAAAATTTAAATTAAACAGACCATTATGAGTGTCACAACAAACCAAGTGCATATCTCGCTTCGATAAGTTGTTAAACTCTCCAGTAAACTTTATATTTGCTCGCTTTTAGCAAGCACTAAAATTCAAAACAATGCAAAATAATTCATTGATACGCATTTTCGGAATCCTGTTTGGATTGGTGAGTATCTATCAACTGTCCTTTACGTTTATCGCTGGCCAACAAGAAGACAAGGCGGCAGCCTATGCTCAGGCTACCATTTCTGAAGAAACTGCAGGCTATGCCACGCTGAGAGATCGGGCAGAAATCAATTACCTGGATTCGATTGGAAATCTCCCAATTTATGGATTTACTTCCTATAACGATGCCAAGCAAAAAGAACTCAACAAAGGTCTTGACCTAAAGGGAGGGATTAATGTTATTCTTCAAATATCCATTCGTGATGTTTTAAAAGGACTGGCCGAAAACACCAAAAACGCCACCTTTAATCAGGCGCTAAACGATGCAGATGTACTTCAAAAAAGTACAGATGAACCCTATGTAGAGTCCTTTTTTGCTGCATTTGATGCCATCAAAGTTGATGCTAAACTTGCTGACCCAGCTGTTTTTGCCAACCGAACCTTAAGCGATGAAATCAACTTTGAGATGAGCGATGATGCTGTAAAGCCGATCATTCGTCGTAAAGTAGATGAATCCATCGTTTCTGCTTTTGAAGTGTTGCGCAAGCGTATCGATAAGTTTGGGGTGACTCAGCCCAACATCCAACGTTTGGGAAATTCGGGTAGAATATTAGTAGAATTGCCCGGCGCCAAAGACGTAGAGCGTGTCAAAAATTTGTTGCAAAGTACCGCCCAATTGGAATTTTGGGAAACCTTTAAAAACGATCAACTGATCAATTTCCTAGCGCAAGCGGACGCCTTGCTCAAACAAGAAATTATTGATAATAAAACCACCGAAGAAAAAGAATCCACCGATTCTGCCATAGACGATCTTTTGGCCGATGTCGCTGAGACCGACTCAACCAACGTTGTGGCTACCAATCCCATCATGGATCAGATTGTGGGTTATGGCTACCAAGGTGGACCCGTCTTGGCCCAGTTTGCCACCCGCGACCAAGAACAAATCACAGCCTATCTCAATCGCTCGGATGTACGCCGATTGCTACCCGCTGATTTTCGTTATATCAAATTTGCCTGGGGCAAGCCTCTGGCCACCGGTGATGTGGTAGAATTGTATGCTTTAAAATCTAACCGCGATGATATGCCTCCCCTAAGTGGTGGTGTCGTTGTGGATGCTACTCAATCGTATGATGCGCTAGGGAATCCTGCAGTATCCATGCAAATGAACGCATCAGGTGCACGCACTTGGGAGAATATGACTGGTAAAGCTTTTCGCGAAGCGACCAACATAGCCATCGTTTTAGATGATATCGTTTATTCGGCTCCTGGCGTTTCTAAAGGAGCGATTGCCGGAGGACGTTCGGAGATTTCAGGGAATTTTACCTTAAACGAAGCCATTGACTTGGCCAATGTCCTGAGAGCTGGTAAACTTCCGGCTTCAGCGGAGATCATTCAATCTGAAATTGTAGGTCCTTCACTCGGTCAAGAAGCGATTGAAAGTGGACTAAATTCCTTTGCGATCGCTTTGGTATTTGTATTGTTATGGATGATATTTTACTACGGTAGTTCTGGAATTTTTGCTGATGTTGCCTTGGTACTTAACATCCTTTTGATTTTTGGCGTACTAGCGAGTTTAGGCGCTGTATTGACCCTCCCTGGCATTGCAGGTATCGTATTGACTATTGGTATTTCGGTCGATGCCAACGTACTGATTTTTGAGCGTGTACGCGAAGAACTCAACAAGGGCAAAGGCATCCGTAAGTCGATTGCAGATGGTTTTAGCAACGCTTTATCGTCCATTCTTGACGCCAATATCACTACCGGGTTGACGGCCTTGATCCTGTTTGTCTTTGGAACCGGACCAATCAAAGGATTTGCCACCACCTTATTAATTGGTATTGCCACCTCTTTGTTTACCGCCATTTTTATCACACGAATTTTTGTAGACAATAGAAATGAAAAAGGCAAAAAAGTAACTTTTGCCACAGCGGCAACCAAAAACCTATTCGCCAACCTCTCTATTGCTTTTTTAAGCAAGCGTAAGATTGCTTATGCATTTTCAGCCTTGATGGTAGGGGTGAGTTTATTCTCGCTTTCCTATCAGGGGCTAAACCAAGGGGTGGATTTTGTCGGAGGACGTTCGTATATGGTTCGTTTTGACCAAGAAATTAACCCAACCGAAGTTCAAACAGCCCTGACCGATGTTTTTGGTAGTGTAGAGGCCAAAACCTTCGGTAGTAGCAATCAGCTTAAAATCACCACCAAATACAAAGTAGATGTAGAGGGCGTTGCTGTCGATACTGAAATTCAAGAAAAATTATTCAATGGACTACAGTCGTATTTGCCCGATGGCATCACCTATGATGCTTTTGTCAACGGTGCCGACGACAAGCAAGTTGGGATTATGTCGTCCATTAAAGTCGGTCCGACCATTGCTGATGATATCAAAAACAATTCCTTTTTGGCGGTCATCGGTTCATTGATTGTGGTTTTCTTATACATATTGCTCCGCTTTAGAAAGTGGCAATTTTCACTGGGCGCGGTTACGGCTGTTTTCCACGACGTGCTTATCGTATTGGGAATCTTCTCGTTGACCTATAAATTTATGCCTTTCAACATGGAAATCGATCAAGCCTTTATTGCCGCCATCCTAACGGTGATTGGGTATTCGCTCAACGACACGGTGGTGGTATTTGACCGTATCCGTGAATACATCGGCGAGCATACCCAATGGGAATTTGATGCGGTGGTCAATGCGGCCTTGAGCAGTACATTGAGTAGAACCTTAAATACCTCGTTAACCACGTTAGTCGTGCTTTTGGCGATTTTTATCTTTGGAGGAGAGTCCATTCGTGGATTTATGTTCGCCTTGATAGTGGGTGTATTGGTAGGAACCTATTCTTCTGTATTTATTGCCACACCGGTGATGTTCGACACCCAAAGTCGTACCAAAATAAAATCCTAAACAGGATATACTAAAAAAATAAAAGCCGATGTTTAGCGACTTTTTTTATACTGCTTTTTTACAATTTTGGATATGTGCCAAATGGTGTTGGCCATGCCAAGCATAAAGGGCCAGGGCCTGATCGAGTGAAAAATGTAATTTGTTTTGAGGGTGGTAGTATTTTTTGGTAAAATCGGAGCTCTTGAGGGACTTTAACAACAGAGTCCATCGGTGATGTACCCCTTTTAAAATCGACAAACTCGCATCGACTTGTGGGGCGGCACCATCCACAAAACTTGCCCAAAGTGCTTCATCGTAGGGCGTTATGGTCGGAGTGTCTTCGCTTAGGGTTTGTTTAAAGCGTAAAAAGCTATGCATATGACTATCGGCCAGGTGATGAATGACCTGTGCAGCGGCCCATCCCCCAGGCCGGTAAGTACTCAAAAAATCTTTTGGGGTGTAGTTTACTACAGCCTGTTGGAGTTGTGCAGGAAAATCTTCCAAGCGCTGGATATACGCGTTGCGTTGGCTCGTATCTAGCTGCTCAATCCATTGAAATCGACCGGTGGGAAAACGCAGCCGTTCAAGCTCTGCATCCGAAAACTTATTGGGCTTTTCGTTGGGCATATATCGTCAGAATTAAACCTCCAATGATCAGCGGAATGCTCAACCATTGACCGGTGCTAAACATAGGCATGAACTCTTCAAACCCTCCTTGGCTTTCTTTGACAAATTCGACAATAAAGCGAATGGTAAATAACCCACTGAAAAAGACACCCAACAGCCATCCTGCTTTGGTGTTGTGGTGGGTGTAGAGTTTTCGAAGGACAAAAAACAACAGTAAGTACCCCAGGGCTTCGTACAATTGTGCCGGATGTCGGGGGAGGATTTCTCCACGATTTTCAAAAACAACTCCAAAATCATTGCCAGTATATTTACCGACAATCTCTGAATTGTAAAAATTACCAATGCGGACAAACATACCACCGATGCTCACCGGTATGGTCAGCCGGTCGAGTATCCACAACAGGGATCGGAAGGGGTATTTTTTCTGAAATAAATACAAACCCGTGAGGATGCCCAACACAGCGCCGTGGCTTGCAAGACCGCGAAAACCAATAAAACGATAGCCTTCTGCGGTTTCTTTGATAGGTAAAAATATTTCAATAACATGGGCTGAATAATAGGCCCAATCATAAAAAAGTACATGGCCTAAACGTGCGCCAATAAGCGTAGAAAAAACCATATACACCAGCATAGGTTCCAGGTATTCAAAGGACACTTTTTCATTTTTAAACATGGTCTTCATCAAGCGGTAGCCAAGGCCAAAGGCGATGACAAACATCAGGCTATACATGTGAATACCAAAGCCAAAAAACTCAAATAAAGTTTCGTCGGGGGCCCAAGTCGATTTAAGAAAAATCATGCAGTAAACTTTGTGTGTAAGTTAGTAAAAAATTAGCTAGGGGACAGGGTCATAACCCGATCCACCCCAGGGGGAACAACGCGAAATCCGTTTGATGGCCAAATAGCCCCCTTTCAATAAACCGTGTTTTACTAGGGCCTCTTTGGCGTAGTGGGAACAGGTCGGGGTATAGCGACAACTAGGTGGCAGTAGGGGAGAGATCAAGTATTGGTAGATTTTGATCAATGCCAAAAAAGGGGCAATCACAATTTTTTTAAGGGTACCCACAGCTTTTAGTTAAGCTTAAAAGTGGTTCCTTCTTTACCGTCAAACAATTGGATGCCTGCGTCTGTCAAGCCGTCACGAATCCTGTCTGAGGTAGCAAAGTCTTTGTTGTTTCGGGCCTTATCGCGAAGCTCTATGAGTAGCGCAACAGTTTTTTTCAGTGCGTCGGTGTTACCATCTGCAGAAGACAATTGAAGTCGAAGTCCCAAAACTTCTTGGGTAAAACGCAGCAGTTGTTGCTTGAGTTTTTCCAACGTGGCCTCATTGATATTTGCCTGCCCATTTTTAACCATAAAAATAAATTTGACCGCTTCAAACAACTGGGCAATCAACAAGGGTGTGTTGAAGTCGTCATTCATCACCTGATGGCATTTCTGCAGCCAGGCTTCAATGTCAAAATCGGTGGTGGAGCTTATTGGTAGGCTGTCCAACGCTTCAAAAGCGTCAATCATGCGGAGGTATCCTTTTTCAGCCGCCAGTAGTGCTTGTTCACTGATGTCCATGATGCTACGATAGTGGGCTTGTAAGATAAAAAAGCGGACTACATCTGGCGCAAAGGGTTTGGAAAACAGTTTGTTGTTGCCCGAAAAAATTTCATGCGGCAGTATATTATTACCTGTAGATTTGGCCATTTTCTTACCGTTGAGGGTCAACATATTGGCATGGAGCCAATAGCGTACCGGTGGGCTTTTATGTACTGCTTTTGCCTGGGCAATTTCACATTCGTGATGGGGGAACTTTAGGTCCATACCCCCACCGTGTATATCAAACTGTGGGCCGAGGTATTTGGTGCTCATGGCGGTACATTCGAGGTGCCAGCCCGGAAAACCATCACTCCAAGGAGAGGGCCAACGCATGATGTGTTGAGGCTCGGCTTTTTTCCAAAGGGCAAAGTCTTGTGGATTTTTTTTGTCTTCCTGTCCGTCTAGGGTACGGGTATTGTGAATCAACTCTTCGATATTTCTACCACTGAGCTTCCCGTAGGTATGGTCTTGGTTAAATTTGATCACATCAAAATAAACCGATCCCTTTACTTCGTAGGCATAGCCTTCGTCCAAAAGGGCTTTGATCAATTCGATTTGCTCCACAATATGGCCGGTGGCCGTAGGTTCTATACTGGGGGGTAGGGTGTTGAGTTGTGCCAATGTACGATGAAAATCGACCGTATAACGTTGTACGACTTCCATAGGCTCAATGGCTTCCAGTCGGGCTTTTTTGGCAATCCGATCTTCTCCGGCATCTTCGTCATTTTCAAGATGCCCGGCATCGGTGATGTTTCGGACATAGCGTACTTTGTACCCCAAATAGGTCAAATAGCGAAAAATGATATCAAAGGAGATAAAGGTTCTGCAATTCCCCAAGTGAACATTGCTATAGACCGTCGGTCCACACACATACATCCCTACATGTTGCGGGTTGAGTGGTTCAAATTTTTCTTTACGCTTGCTAAGCGAATTGTAAACGAACAGGTCCTGGTTCATTAGAATTCGGTCTCCAGTTGCAAATAGTCTAAAAATTCTCTTTTGGTCTCCTTGTTGTTAAACAATCCACCAAATTCGGCCGTGACCGTACTGCTGCTGATGTCTCGTATTCCTCTTGAGTTGACACAGAGGTGTTTGGCGTCGATGACACAGGCCACATTATCGGTGTTTAAAATCTTTTGGAGCTCTTGTACAATTTGGATGGTAAGCCGTTCTTGCACCTGAGGTCGTTTGGCAAAATAATCGACGATGCGGTTCATTTTTGACAAGCCCACTACGGTTCCGTTTGAGATATAAGCTACATGGGCTTTCCCTACGATGGGCAGCAGGTGATGTTCACAAGTCGAATAGACGGTAATATTCTTTTCTACCAGCATTTGACCGTATTTGTATTTGTTGTCAAAGGTAGAGGCGCTGGGTTTTCGATCGGGATGCAAGCCGCCAAAAATCTCGTTAACAAACATTTTGGCCACCCGTTTTGGGGTTCCTTTGAGACTATCGTCGGTCAAGTCCATACCTAAAAGATGAAGGATATCCCAGACTTTCTGTTCGATGGCTTCTATTTTTTCGGCATCCGAGCGCTCAAAGGCATCTGCACGAAGCGGGGTCTCGGCACTGTTAAAAGGATGGTCGTGATCGAGATCACCCAATTGTTCTGCGAGTAATTTGTCTATTTTCATCTGTTAATCAACTGCGGCAAAGATAGCCATTTATTGGCAATACATCCCAGTAAACCGATGCCCTAGAGTTTAAAGTTATAGGATAAAATGATTTGAAAGGGTTGGCTCTCCAGTTTGATATTGTTGGTCAGGCCATTGTTGTAAAGGGGTTGTATGCTGTTTTCGGTCTGATCGACCAGTGCGAGCCCCCATACATTACCGCCATTTTGGTAGCCCAAGCCCAGTGTATATCCCGAAATTCCACTAAGGACAGATTTTATTCGGTCCGATTCGGTAAAGTATCCAGCCCGAAGACTGAGTTTACCCATGCGGTATTCGCCGCCAACTGACCATCGGGTTGCCGTTGCATAGCGATCTTGAATTTGTTGGTTTACCGATGAGAAATAAGCACTTTCTCCCATTTCTTGGAAGCTGGCATTGCCATAGTTTCGACGGGTATAATCAACACTTATCAGCCCGCGATTGCCAAAGGTGTAGGCCCCGCTAAAGGTTGTTTTGGAAGGCAGCCTTAGCTCGTATTCCGGATAGCTGTTAACGACATTGGGTTCAACGGTTACACTATTGAATCCTACCTCATCGTAATAGTCCGCAACCAAAAATTGAACAGTTTCGTCATACAGTGTCAGCCAAGTCGGACTGTGGTAACTGATTCCCCAACGCAACCCAGAGCCTACACGAAGAATGGCGCCGAGTTGAACAGACACGCCATTGCCCAGGGTGTGTAACTCGTTGTTAAAGCGCAGGGCCTCAATCGGTGAGTTGGCGGTATAGCCGTATTCTTCCAAGTCACCCGTTTGGGAGTATTTGATGTTGTGGGTGTTGATACTCAGTCCCAAATAGAGACGGTTTTTGTATTGCCCGCTAAGGGTAAAGCTATATTTTTTATGGGCACCATTTGACCGTAAAAAGTAATCGTGGCTTACCGTGTTATACAGGGCATTAGAAAGGTATTGGGTTTCGTTGGCTGCGTTGGACACCGGGTCGATCACATAGCCCTGATACCCCAAAAAGGCCTGTTGGGCACCATAGCCCAATTCATCACCGAGGTATTGATACAGTTCTGGAATGCTTTCACCGTCTAACAGAGATACATTGGACAAGGCCAGTCCGTTGGCATAGTATAAAAAATAGCGATCCAAACCGACATTGGACGTACCCACCGCATTGAACGATTGGTCATAATCATTGTTTTTTTGGTAGTTAAAAGCAAAAGCTATCCGGGGCCAATCCGAATCTTCGCGGTTATCATTAAGGGGGAAAACCATCCCAAACTGATCGATATCAAAGCGCGTTTGGTCCAGTTTTTTCATTCCATTACCTAGGCTAGCACCGACCTCTTGGTTGGTGAAATTAGCACTTAAACCAATTTCGGAAGTCAAAAAAACAGCGGCTCCAGCAGGGTTGTTGACGATGGCAGAAAAATCACCGCCCAAGGCACCGAAACTACCGGCCAAAGCCATGTAGCGTGCCGAACCTTGGAGGGTTTCTTGGCTGTACCGAAAGGCATCGTAGGCGGTTTGCCCCTTGACCAGGGCACCAGAAAGAATTGCGATAATCGCTAAGAGTGGTCTAATTTTCATGTCTTTGGGTGTGCTAAGCGGTTAATTATTTCGTCGTCCCGAACTCGATGAACGCCCGGCAGACGAACTGCTGCTTCTTCCGGAGCTATAGGATGAACTCCGAGCAGGTGTTGAGCGTGTGCGTGTACTGGGTCGTGAAACAGTAGTATTTCGTTGACTGTTTCGCCCGCTGCTTTGCGCATTGGCGCGAGACGAGGCTGTTGAACGGACACGCACCACCGATCGACTGGGTAATGCTCGACTTCCAGTTTGTGAGGAGGAAGAACGTCTTACCGTTGTGGGAACGTTGTCAATAGAGGCTGCATTTAAATAGCGTCCTGCATTGTAGTTAACCCGAGTTCCTGTTGTACTGTTGGTATTTCGTACACCGGTGACTTCGCGGGAAGCCCCTCGGTTAATAGCTGTTCGGGTATTGTTGGTCGTACTGCCATAGCCTTTTTCGCCTCGACGACTGGCCACACGAGACACCGATCTTCGTGGGTTAAGGCGTATGCCGTGATGGTTCGATCCATAAGCGAATCCGTATCCATATCCAAAGTTATTCCACCCGTAAGACCACCCCCAATACGGCCCATAAAAGCCATTGTAATATGAATTATAAAAAGGGCTGTAGTAGCTCCATCCCCAATAGGGATTGGAAAAACGATAGGGACGGTTCCACCATCCAAAGGGTTGATAATACCCCCAATAAGGATAGCCCCAGGTATTGTAATACCAGTCAAACCCGAAGTTTGGGGCAAAGTTTCGGGTGTTATCGATGACATAAATTTCTGTTTTTTGGGTTTGGGCTCCCCAAGGCTGTTGGTTTGTGGCTGTAGAGTCTACACTAGTATATGCATCGACATCGGTAAAAACAGTGCCTTGCTCACTAGGTACTCCGTAATCATCCGAAAGGTTTTGAAAATAATTTTTATAATAGCGATTGGCTCCTGAATTGGCTGCAGGGGTAGTAGCGTATTCGCGGTAAACGGAACGTGCTTCGTAGATGCCATCATTGCCGTAGTAATAACTGCCTTGGTAGGTACCACAGCTTAGAAGAAGTGTTGCTATTCCGAAGAAGAAGATTGTTCGAAAAAGGGAAGTAGGTGTCAAATTTTTCATAATCTTTATTTTTTTTGAATACAACACGGCAAAGTAGTAGCTTTGTGATTCAGTTCAACTAACCTTAGCACAAAAGGCGTGCCAAACCCATAAATGTCAAAAAATTTAACAAAACGTTCGGTAGATTATTCCAAATGGTACAACGAGTTGGTCGTAAAAGCCGACCTGGCCGAAACTTCTGCAGTTCGGGGCTGTATGATCATCAAACCCTATGGTTATGCCATCTGGGAAAAGATGCAAGCCGAACTCGACAAGATGTTTAAAGCCACAGGCCATCAAAATGCTTACTTTCCGCTTTTTGTTCCAAAAAGTTTGTTTGAAGCAGAAGAACAAAATGCCGAAGGCTTTGCCAAAGAATGTGCAGTGGTGACCCATTATCGGTTGAAAAACAACCCCGATAAAAAGGGTGAATTGATGGTCGATCCTGAGGCCAAACTCGAAGAACCCTTGGTGGTTCGTCCAACCAGCGAAGCCATCATTTGGAATACCTATAAGAATTGGATTCAATCCTACCGAGATTTACCCATTTTAATCAATCAATGGGCCAATGTGGTTCGATGGGAAATGCGTACACGCTTGTTTTTACGCACCGCCGAATTTTTATGGCAAGAAGGGCATACGGCTCATGCTACCGAGCAAGAAGCGTTAGACGAGGCTCGTCAGATGAATCAGGTGTATGCCGATTTTGTCGAGCGTTTTATGGCGATTCCGGTCATTCAGGGGCTAAAGTCACCGGCCGAGCGATTTGCCGGAGCGGTCGAAACCTTTTGTATCGAAGCTTTGATGCAGGACGGAAAGGCGTTACAAGCCGGGACTTCACATTTTTTGGGACAAAATTTTGCCAAGGCCTTTGATGTTAAATTTGCTACTCAATCCGGTTCTCTGGACTATGTTTGGGCCACCTCTTGGGGGGTGTCTACCCGCCTAATGGGTGCACTCATCATGACACACAGTGACGACAACGGATTGGTATTGCCGCCCCAATTGGCCCCGGACCAAGTGGTGATTGTTCCTATTTACCGTTCGGAAGAAGAACGCCAAGCCGTAGCCGATAAAGCCGAAGCACTTAAAAAACAACTCGAAGCCCACCAAATCCGTGTAAAGTTTGACAACCGTGACAATTTTAAACCCGGATTTAAATTCAACGAATACGAACTTAAAGGCGTTCCCCTACGGATTGCCATTGGCCCCAAGGATTTGGAAAAACAGCAGGTGGAGCTCGCTCGACGTGATACGCTTACCAAGCAGTTTGTGGCCGAGAATGAGCTGATTCCTGTGGTGGTCGAACTTTTGGAGACCATTCAAGAAGCCCTCTATGTCAAAGCCTTAGCTTTTCGTGAGGAGCATATTACCGTGGTCGATGATTTTGATCATTTTCAAGAGGTGTTGCATAAAAAAGGCGGGTTTATCGCCGCCCATTGGGACGGTACCGAAGCCACCGAACAAGCCATTAAAAACGCGACCAAGGCCACCATACGTTGTATTCCATTGGATGCACCGGAGGAAGCCGGAAGCTGCGTATTTTCGGGAAAACCTTCTACCCGGCGGGTATTGTTTGCCAAGGCGTACTAAAAAGATGATGTCACAGCTTGTTTTCCATTAAAAAAGATTTATTTTTGCCTCGCAAATTTATAAGGGGTCGGGAAAGACTTTATTGAAATATCGATTGCGTTATTCCTTTTTTCATGTAAATTTGCAAACGTTTTTACTGGCCCGTTCGTCTATCGGTTAGGACGCCAGGTTTTCATCCTGGAAAGAGGGGTTCGATTCCCCTACGGGCTACTAGCTTTAAAGTATAATTATGGCAAATCATCAATCTGCACTAAAAAGAATTCGTTCCAACGAAAAGAAACGGCTACGTAACCGTTTTCAACACAAAACGGCCCGTAATGCCATCCGTAAATTACGTGAGCTAACCAACAAAAAAGAAGCCAAAAAATTGTTTCCGGTGGTTATCTCCTTGGTCGATAAACTCGCCAAGAAAAATATTATTCATGCTAACAAAGCGGCCAACCTCAAGTCTAAGCTGGCCAAGCATGTTGCTTCTCTATAAGCGTTGACCATTACCGTATCAAAAAGGCTTCCATGCGGAAGCCTTTTTTTATTCCCCAAAATTTGATTACATTGATAGTTGCCAATCCAAATTATGTCTTACCCATGAAGCCTATAATTTCTTCTGCGAATTACAGTGTGTTAACTACCCCTATCTCCTCAAGGGTTGTAGTGTCATTACGTACACATAAAATGGATGCCTTAAAAATTTAAAAATATGTTCACAGCAACTCCTTATTTCCGATATTTTTTGATGATTGTTTTAACCTTACTGAAGGCCTTATCTCTTATGTTGTTTCCTTTTTTGGTGGGTAGTCAAGACCCTGAAACGGTTAATATAGGGTACAGTTATGTGTTAATTTTTGGAACCTCATCCATAGGTTTATTTTTCCTTTTAAAAAGGGAGTTTAAAAAATAAGGCGTGCCGGTACTTATATTGTTAAGCATGGGTCGTTTACTTTACGAGAGACCTAGTCGAAGTATTTTATGTTCATTTATTCTTTTAGGACTGTTGGTTTCGTGTAGTGCAGTTACTAATCGTCAGCTTAAAGAACAAATGAAACAATTCGTTGACAAGCCCACCGCTCCACCGGGCATGATTGGGGCGGTCTTGGATTCTACCGGTGTTCGGATGATCCAAGCGGTGGGCGTACGCAAAGCGGCTACGACCATTCCACTACTACCTACTGACCGGGTGCATATCGGTTC
>Ga0181571_10000024_pt1 | contig 83377 bp, 69 predicted proteins | sample 101ome_17_FD_132440 | JGI IMG/M metagenome (GOLD analysis project Ga0181571, IMG submission 132440) | Coastal salt marsh microbial communities from the Groves Creek Marsh, Skidaway Island, Georgia - 101407AT metaG (megahit assembly) | ecosystem: Environmental > Aquatic > Marine > Intertidal... | reverse complement strand
CTTCAAAGGTTTCCAATTCATGGATATCCGCTTCTATGCTAACCGCCAATACCAATACCTGGGCGCCCTCCGCTGCTACTGCTTGACGTACGGCTTCTACATATGCATTTCCGCTTACGGCCGCCTCTTCCGATACGTTGCAGATATACAACACCGGCTTGTCTGTAAGGAGTTGTAGGGGACGTACAAACTCCAAACGATCTTCGGCAGAAAGGCTAAGGCTACGGACATTTTGGGCTTGCTCCAACCCTAACATAAGTTGTTCCAGTACCACAAGTTCTTTGGCGGCTTCTTTATTTCCGGTTCGGGCGGCACGTTGAACCTTTTCCTTCTTTTTAGTGACGCTTTCTAGGTCTTTAAGCTGCAATTCCATATCGATAGTTTCCTTGTCACGAATTGGATTGACCGAACCGTCAACATGAACGATATTGTCGTTGTCAAAACAACGTAAAACGTGTAAAATCGCGTCGGTTTCCCGAATGTTTCCTAAAAATTGATTGCCCAAGCCTTCACCTTTGCTTGCACCCCGAACCAAACCAGCGATATCGACAATTTCGACTGTAGCCGGTAGGACACGCTCCGGATTTACCGCTGCTTCCAATACTTCAAGTCGGTGGTCAGGAACATTAACGACTCCGATATTCGGCTCGATGGTACAAAAGGGAAAATTGGCACTTTGTGCTTTGGCATTGGACAGACAATTAAAAAGGGTTGACTTGCCCACATTGGGAAGTCCGACGATACCTGCTTTCATAAATTAGTCCTAGTGGTGTAAAAATTTTTGTTTGGCCAACAAGTCCGCTTCCTCCTCTACATGCTCATCGTCGGGAACACAACAATCCACCGGACATACGGCGGCACATTGCGGTTCTTCGTGAAATCCTTTGCATTCGGTACACTTGTCGGGTACGATAAAATAAAACTCATCCGAAACAGGCAATTGAAGCGATTCGGCATCGACAGATTTGCCATTGGGCAAAACCACCTTACCAGTCAGGGATGTACCGTCTTTGTAGCGCCACTCCTCTGCCCCTTCATAAATCGCCGTGTTGGGGCATTCAGGTTCACAGGCACCACAATTAATACACTCATCGGTTATTATAATCGCCATAGTTGGAATTGTTTCATAAATTTGCCGACAAAATTACGGTGTATTCTACGACTGAACAAATCGACAGAGAATGAATTCAAAAATTAATGCACTCCTACAATTGGGGGAGTTTCTAAAGGAATACAAGCGTGATACCCATCATGACCATGAATTTACCAAGGCCCTAGACAAAGCCTATCAAGCCAACGGTTGGTTTGACACCGATCAATTGGATTTTGCTTTAAAAAGTTGGGGGCAAGCCCTTCAAAAACAGTTGATTGAAAACTGGACAGACTCGGTAGCCCTCCCGGTGAATAACCCAAAAACGATTGGACTGGTTTTGGCGGGGAACATCCCTTTTGTCGGGTTGCACGATTTGTTATGTGTATGGCTAAGCTGGCATCGAGCCATCGTAAAGACCGCCTCCAAAGACCCGTATTTATTACCCGCCATCCTTAGGCTGCTCGAAACGTATGCTCCTCAAGAAAAAGGCCGAATCCAATTTACCGACAAAGCCCTACAGGGGTATGATGCCGTCATCGCCACCGGCAGTGATAATGCTGCGCGTTATTTTGACTACTATTTTTCCCATGTACCTCACTTGATCCGAAAAAACCGAAACGGTGTGGCCGTGTTGGATGGAACTGAATCCACTACTGCACTCAGTGGGCTGGCAGAAGACATGCTGCGTTATTACGGCTTAGGATGCCGCAATGTAGCACAGTTGTTTTTACCCAAGGGCTATGACCTCGATTTGATTTTTGGAGCGCTATATCCTTTTCATTCCGTTATACAAATCGAAAAATACGCCCACAATTACGACTATAATAAGGCTGTGTTTTTGATGAGTGATATCGACTTTTTAGAAAACGGGTTTTTTATGCTACGCGAATCACTTTCGTGGTCTGCTCCAATCGCCACCGCTTCATACCACTACTATGAGAGCCTTGAAGAATTGCAATCCTTGCTCGAAAAAGAAAAAGAGCGTATTCAATGCGTTGTTTCGGAATTAGCCCTTCCTGGGGCCATCTCTCTGGGGCAAGCACAACACCCACAACTCTGGGACTATGCCGATGGAAAAAACACCTTGCATTTTTTGCAAAACCTTTAGTAAACTGTTGATAACAAGGCCAAAAAAATAAGGGTTCACTCCTGTTAATCGTTTGGAACTTTCGATATTTGCAACTGATATTTTAGCTATGAAAAAACACAACTTTAGCGCAGGTCCGGCCATCCTTCCTCAAGAAGTACTGCAAAAAGCTGCTGAAGCCGTCAAAGAGCTTGATGGTATCGGGCTCTCCCTGATCGAAATTTCACACCGAAGCAAAGAATTTATCGCCATCATGGACGAGGCGCAGTCTTTGGTTTTGGAGCTGCTTGGCTTGCAAAACAAAGGCTACCGTGTTCTTTTCTTACAAGGTGGGGCCAGCATGCAGTTTTTGATGGTCGCCCAGAACCTTTTGGAAAACAAAGCGGGATACCTCAATACTGGTACCTGGTCGACCAAAGCCCTTAAAGAAGCTAAACTTTTTGGCGAAGCCCTAGAAGTTGCTTCTTCCAAAGCAGAAAATTTTAATCATATCCCCAAGCAATACACCCTGTCTCCAGATTTGGACTACTTCCATATCACCACCAATAATACCATTTTTGGTACTCAAATCAAGACACTTCCAGAAACAACTATTCCTTTGGTGGCAGACATGAGTTCAGATATTTTTTCCAAACCCTTTCCCTACGACCAACTGGCGTTGTTTTATGCCGGAGCACAAAAAAACATGGGCCCTGCAGGGACCACCTTGGTCGTGGTCAAAGAAGATATCTTAGGAAAAGTTTCCCGAACCATTCCCTCCATGCTCGATTATCGGGTACATATCGATAAGGAAAGTATGTTTAATACTCCTCCTGTGTTTGCCGTATATACCTCTTTGCTGAATCTACGATGGATCAAAGCACAAGGAGGTTTAACGCAAATTGGCAAGCGCAATGAAGAAAAGGCGCAACTGCTCTATGCGGAAATCGATAGAAACCCTTGTTTTGTTGGTTTTGCAGCAGCAGAAGATCGCAGTTGGATGAACGTTACCTTCAACCTTAAGGACCCCGATCAAGGGGCTGCTTTTGACGCTCTATGGATTGCCGCAGGTATCAGTGGGCTCAAAGGACACCGATCTGTCGGGGGATACCGCGCTTCGATTTACAATGCCTTATCGCTCGATAGCATACACACGCTGATCGCTTGTATGCAAGACTTTGAAAAACAATCTTAATACTAACGCTATGAAAATTTTGGCCAACGATGGCATTTCTTCCCTAGGTGTACAAGCACTAGAAAAAGCAGGTTTTGACGTCGATCTTACACAGGTTGCACAAGAGCAACTGGTAAATTATATCAATGAAAATCAAATCGTGGGATTGCTCGTGCGGAGTGCTACCACGGTTCGTCAACCTTTAATTGATGCCTGCCCAGGCCTTAAACTCATCGGTCGTGGAGGAGTCGGTATGGACAATATCGATGTAGACTATGCCAAATCCAAAGGACTGCATGTGATCAACACCCCCGCTGCCTCTTCGGCATCGGTAGCCGAATTGGTCTTTGCGCATCTTTATGGAGGTGTTCGCTTTTTGTATGACGCCAACCGCGCTATGCCTTTGGAGGGTGAATCCAATTTTAAGGGACTTAAAAAAAGCTATGCCCAAGGCATTGAATTACGAGGCAAAACCCTTGGGATAGTTGGTTTTGGACGTATTGGCCAAGAGGTCGCCAAAATCGCCCTGGGCGTTGGAATGAAGGTCATCGCTAGTGATAAGTTTACCGAAAAAGCAACTCTTAAAGTTCCCTTTTTTGACGGGCAAAGTGTTTCTTTCACACTAACAACGCAGCCGCTAGAAACCCTCCTCAAAGAAGCTGACTTTGTAACCTTACACGTACCGGCACAAGAAAAATATGTCTTGGACAAGCGCGAGTTTGACATGATGAAAAAAGGAGCCGGCATTGTCAATGCAGCCCGAGGGGGTGTACTCAACGAAACTGCACTAATTGAGGCTCTAGATCAAGAGCAACTTTCCTTTACTGCTTTGGATACCTTTGAGACCGAACCTACTCCACAAATCAAATTATTGATGCACCCCAAGGTTTCGCTTACACCACATATCGGGGCGGCTACCTTGGAGGCGCAAGACCGAATAGGTACAGAGCTCGCCGAACAAATAGAAAAGCTTCTTAAATAATTTCCTATTGTGTTTGAACGGTTAAAGGAAAAATGGAGGGTGAAGTCTAACACCCAGCTCATGGTCATTTTTATTGTCTTTGCAATCACCGGATCGGCCAGCGTGAAGCTTGGTGAACCCATACTTGAATATTTAGCCCTTACTCCTGAACGATTTCAAGACCTTCCTTTTCCTAAATTTTGGTACTACACCCTACGACTAATTTTGATTTTTCCCCTATACCAAGTGCTACTCATCGTGGTAGGCAGCCTGTTTTTACAGCATAAATTCTTTTGGGCATTTGAAAAGAAAATGTTCCATGCACTATTGCGGAAAAAGAAGAAAAAAAATTAGGACAGTCGAGCGCTGATAAGGTTTAGAAACTCATTTCGGGTTTCGGTATCCTTAAAGGCTCCGCGAAAACCAGAGGTTGTGGTCAATGAATTCTGTTTTTGCACCCCACGCATCATCATACACATATGCGAAGCTTCGATGACCACAGCAACACCACGTGGTTGCAGGGTTGTATTGATACAGTCCAAAATCTGTTCGGTCAGGCGCTCTTGCACTTGCAATCGACGGCTAAATACGTCAACCACACGGGGAATTTTACTCAATCCAACAATTTTACCATTTGGAATATAGGCAACATGGGCCTTCCCAAAGAAGGGCAACATATGGTGCTCACACATCGAGTACAACTCAATGTCTTTGACCAAGACCATCTCATTATAGTCTTCATTAAACATGGCGCTTTGTAAAATCTGTTTGGGATCTTGTTCGTAGCCCCCAGTTAAGAATTTCATGGCCTTAGCGGCACGTTCAGGGGTTTTGATCAATCCCTCGCGGGTCGTGTCTTCCCCCAATAGGTCGATGATTTCACGGTAATTGACTTTTATTTCCTCCGTAATCGGTAGGGTTTGGATGTTAAAATTTTCATTCATTTGTTTGCAATTTTTTTTGATGGGTTTTTAGGGTTTGTAGTTTGGGATGAATCACATATTGGCAATAAGGATGCTCTTGGTTTTGTTGATAAAAATTTTGATGCTCTTCCTCAGCCGTATAAAAGACCTCAAAAGGTTTAAGGCTGGTCACGATCGGTTGGTCAAATATTTGCTGTTCATCGAGCAAGCGAATGACCGCATCGGCCGTTTGCAATTGTTCGTCATTGGTGTAGAATACCGCTGATCTATATTGTGTTCCTACATCGGCCCCTTGACTGTTTAGACTAGTTGGGTCATGGGACATAAAGAAGACATACAACAACTCTTCATAGCTAACTACCATGGGATCGTAGGTGATGGCCACTCCTTCGGCATGACCCGTACGACCTGTACACACCTCGCGATAGGCAGGGTTTTTTATAAATCCGCCAGTGTAGCCCGAAACAACCTTTTCTACCCCTTCCAAGGTTTGGAAAATAGCCTCTGTACACCAAAAACATCCGCTGGCAAAATAGGCAATTTCATGTATGGAATTTTTGTTTAACATTTATATAGTAAATATAAACATTTTTATCAGGCAAACAAGTATTACATTAAAAATCATGAATTAATAATAAAAGAAAGGTGCTATGAGCTTTCATTCCTTGTCGAGCAGAAATGAAAAATGTATTTTTGACCGTATGGATTCCCTGATAGAGGCACGACATATTGAAAAAAAGTACGGACACCTTCAAGTATTGAAAGAGGTTGACCTTTCGATGGGATTTAAAGAGGTCGTTGCTATAGTAGGTCCTTCAGGTGCCGGAAAAACGACCTTGTTGCAAATCTTAGGCACCCTAGAAAAGGCAGACGAGCATCCCCAAACCGTCTTAAAACTTTTGGGTGAGGATGTTCGCCAATTTTCATCCAATGCGTTGGCTGCTTTTCGCAACAAACACCTGGGATTTATTTTTCAATTTCACGAATTACTCCCCGAGTTTACAGCTTTAGAAAATGTCTGTATGCCAGCCTGGATCGGGAAGATAGCCGACAAAGAGGCCCGTCAACGTGCCGGAGAACTTTTGGAAACCATGGGCTTGTCCAACCGAGCCGATCACCGACCCACTGCCCTATCGGGTGGTGAACAACAGCGAGTTGCTGTGGCCCGCGCCTTAATCAATCGTCCCAAGTTGATATTTGCCGATGAGCCTAGTGGCAATTTGGATACCGAAAATGCCCATCAATTGCATCAACTGTTTTTTACCCTTCGCGATGAATTTGATTGTGGGTTTGTCTTGGTCACGCACAACAATAGCCTGGCAGACATGGCCGACCGCACCCTCACCTTACGGGATGGACAAGTAGTGCGATGAAAAAAGTAGCACTGAAAGAATTTTTGGACGAAAAAGCGCAACAGTATGAGCAGCTTCAGTTTTTGGATTCGGACCCCATTCAAATTCCACATCAATACCAATATAAACAAGACATTGAACTAGCAGGTTTTCTTACGGCGACCATCGCTTGGGGCAATCGAAAGTCGATCATAAAAAGTGCCGAAAAAATGATGCACTTGATGGGGAATAGCCCCTATGATTTTACCCTAAACCACACAACGAGCCAATTAAAACGCTTACACGATTTTGTCCACCGCACCTTTAACGGTCGAGATTTTGTGTTTTTTATTCAAGCCTTACGGGATATATTGGTCCAGCACCCTGACCTAGAATCGGCCTTCACAAACGGCAATCCACAGGCTACTATGGCAGAATATCAACACGACTTTAGACAGCACTTTTTTGCCCGTCAACACGAAAAGCGTACCGAGAAACACCTGGCTGATCCCAACGCAGGCTCTGCTGCCAAACGCCTCAATATGTTTTTACGTTGGATGGTGCGCAGCCCCAAAAATGGGGTAGATTTTGGCCTATGGAAAACCCTATCCCCTAGTCAACTGTCGGTTCCCCTAGACGTGCATTCGGGCAATGTGGCTCGCAAACTTAAATTGTTGACCCGTAAACAAAATGACGCCAAAGCTGTGCTGGAATTGGATCGAGTTTTACGTGAATTTGACCCCAAAGACCCGGTAAAATATGACTTTGCTCTTTTTGGATTGGGGGTATTTGAAAAATTCTAAACACAAACTTTCGGCAGTTTAAACAGATGTTTCTTACTTTTGTTCAGTAGTTCGATTCAAGGCTGCTTACAGAAGTATGAAAATTCTTTTACGCAATGCCGTTTTTGTAGCCCCCAATCAAGCCTTGCATTTCCAACAGCGAGATATTCTTATCGAAGAAGGGATCATTACCCAAATAGATACCCAAATAGCGGACAAGGATGCCCGTTGTATTCAATCCAAAAATCTACACGTATCCGTGGGCTGGTTTGATCCGCATGTTAGTTTTGGTGAACCGGGCTATGAAGAACGTGAAACAATGGCCAATGGGCTTGAAGTAGCCGCTCATTCTGGGTTTACAGCCCTTGGTATCAACCCGGACACCGATCCTCTTATAGATACGCATTCGGATGTAAGTCATCTCTATAAATTGGGTGCAACTGCACTGACCCAACTCCATCCTATCGGCTGTTTGACAACGGGAGCTCAAGGCCAAAAAATGGCCTCACTTTACGACATGCACCTTGCCGGAGCGGTTGCTTTTGGGGATTATAAAAAATCCATTCAAAACGCCAATTTGCTCAAAATTGCCTTGGAGTATGTACAAAGCTTTAACGGGCTAATGCTGTCCCACCCCTCCAATATGGACTTGGAACAAAACGGTGTGGTCCACGAAGGTGAAGCTAGTACACGACTTGGCCTTAAGGGAATTCCAAGAATTGCCGAATCGGTACAAATCGCGCGTGATCTCGAACTACTGAAGTACACCGAAGGGCGATTGCATATTCCATTTATCACCACAAAGGAAAGCGTGTCTCTGATTCAAAAAGCAAAAGCTGAAGGCCTCTCCGTAAGCTGCAGTGTTGGGATACCTCACCTTTATTTTGATGAAGCTAAAATTGAAAACTTCGAGGCCAATTACAAGTTTTTCCCTCCGCTGAGGACTCAGGAAGATAAAACCGCCCTGCGTGAAGGCTTGCTCAGCGGTACGATCGATATGGTTTCTGCTATGCACGAGCCAATGAATATCGAAAATAAAGAACTGGAATTTGAGCATGCCGGCCCCGGTTCCATTGGTCTGGAAGCCTGTTTTGGAATCCTTAATAACCTGTTTCCCGTCGAAAAAAGCATCGCCTTTCTTACCCGGGGGCGTCGCTGCTTTGGATTAGACATCCCACAAATTAAGGTCGGTGCAAAAGCCGATTTGACCTGTTTTGACCCCGACATTAACTATGTGCTAACCAAAGCGCATTTACGCTCTACCTCAAAGAATTGTGCCTACCTGGGAGAAACGCTGACTGGCAAAGTCATTGCAACCCTAAACAACGACCAAATCCATCAGCACGATGACTGAGCCCAAACCGGTATTGGATTACCTGATACGCCCGGCTAATACACAAAATACCAAAGCGCCCGCCCTGATTCTCCTTCATGGATACGGCAGCAATAAAGAAGACCTGTTTAGTTTTCAAGCGTATTTACCCCAAGACCATACCGTTATCGCTTTGGAAGCCCCTTTGACACTCATGCCCGGCGGCTATGCGTGGTATGAACTGCATTTTACAGCCACCCCAGAAAAATGGACCGATTGCGTACAGGCCCAAAAAAGCCTTCAACTCATCCGCAAACAATTACACTATCTAATCCCCACCTATAACCTAGATGCGGCAGACATCAGCTTAATCGGTTTTAGTCAAGGCGCTATATTAAGTTGGTCATTGGGCTTGGACTACCCCAAAGAATTTCGACGTATCCTAGCATTGAGTGGCTATATCCATACCGATTTACTCAAGCAGCCACTCGAACATTACACCCATATACTGGCTTTTGCCTCCCACGGAACAGAAGATCCCGTGCTTCCGCTTTCACTACCCCTGGCGACCATTCCCCTGGTACAAGCCCGTAATCCAGAAATTGTTTTTAAAACCTACCCCGCCCCACACACCATCAATCAGGCAAACTTTGAAGACTTGCTTCATTGGCTCAATCAGACTCGGCAGAAACCGGATAGAGCAAGTGATCAATCAGGGTAAAGCTAAACTGTTGATCGGGTTGTAGATGATACCCCAGTAATACCTCTCCCCAATAGGTACCGTCCGAAAAATCGGCGATTATCCATTTGTGATTCAGCACTTTCACTTTGTTAAAGAAAAACGTACCGGCCATACCAGCATAAGGAATCAAGGGGTTGTCATCTTTCTTAAGGTTCATTTCATACACGGCATCCATCAACCTCTGCTCCAAAAGACCCAGGTCGGACTCAGGAAAATAGACTGCGGCTCCAGTATTGCCTTTAAGGGCAAAATAAAGCTCGTCGTCTAACCGATTTTGCAGACTGTCTTTTGTTTTTTTGGTTGATGCTAAGGTTTGAACCACTTCCGATTGTTGGGCTTCCATTGCGCGGAGAAGTTTGTTGGAATTGACCATTTGAAAGACCAACAGGACCAAACAAAACAACAAGGCATAAAAGGTAATTTTTTGTTTCATAAACGGGGATTAATTGGAATGAATTTCTAGGGTGTCATAGGCTAGGAACACATTTTGGGGCAATTGGCTTTCAACAGATTGATGAAAGCCCATCAAATGGCTGATATGGGTAAAATAGGTCCGTTTGGGCTGCAGGATATCTACCCATTCAAGTGCGGCAGCCTTGTGCAGGTGCGAGGGATGGGGTTCTTCACGTAAAGCATTGATCACCAATACGTCCAAGCCTTTGAGTTTGGGTATTTGATCTTCCGGTAATGATTTGACATCGGTCAAGTACGCAAAATTATCGATGCGGTATCCAAAAATAGGTAGGGTGTTGTGGTGTACTTGGATGGGTGTTATTTGTTTTCCACCCAAGGAAAAATCACGGTCTTTTTCGACCCGATGTAGGCGAAGTTCGGGAGCTCCGGGATAACGGTCTTCTTCCTGAAAAATGTAGCCAAATCGTGTTTTGAGTGACTGCTCAACCCGTTGATCCATATAGACATCCAACTTGCCTTGCTTAAAGAAAAAAGGACGAACATCGTCCAAACCCGCTGTATGATCGGCATGTTCGTGTGTAAAAAGTAAGGCGTTCAATCTAGGAATGGGTGTACGCAAAAGTTGTTGTCTAAAGTCGGGGCCGCAATCAATCACACAATGCTGGTTGTCCCATTGGATAAGCACCGAAACACGCAAACGATTGTCTCGGGGATCGTCACTAAGACATACCGGATGTGAGCTGCCAATAACGGGAATGCCCTGTGAGGTACCCGTTCCCAAAAAAGTGATTTTTAACATGCGACTATTCAAAGATAAATATTTGCCCATAAATAAAACATGGGTTACTTTTGCTAAAAGCCCAATTGAATGACTTCTTATTTGATCGGTGATCAACCCTTCGAGAACAAACCTTCCATAGAAGCCAAAGCCCTCCGTATCAACCTGAACAACCATATATATGGGACTTTCGCCGAGATTGGTGCAGGTCAAGAGGTCGCCCGGCATTTCTTTCGCGTGGGGGGCGCATCAGGAACGATTGCCAAAACCATCAGTGCCTACGACAAAAATTTTAGTGACACCATCTACGGCGAGGAAGACGATGGCCGTTATGTGACCGAAACCCGACTAAATCGGATGCTCGATCACGAAATGCGTTTGTTAGAAAACCGTATCCCAGAAGACAAACAAGAAAACAAACTTTTTTTCACCCTTGCCAATACTGTCGCCACCATTGACTTTGCTAAAAAATTTAAAGGACATGGGTGGATGGGCATTCGGTATCAAGTATTTCCCAAGTCTGCGTACAACAACATCACCCTGCACTTTAGGTTTCACCAAACCGAAGCCAAGCTTCAACAAGAAGTACTCGGAGTGGTTGGGGTTAACCTTATTTACGGAGCTTTTTATAAATACGACGATCCCAAAAAACTACTGCGTTACCTCTATGACCATATCGATAAGGATGCTTTAGAAATCGATACCATCAACTTTTCAGGCCCCGTTTTTGAGTCGGTAGACAACCGCCTGATGAGTCTGCAACTGATTAAAAACGGTATGACCGAAGCGGTCATGTTTGACGGGAGTGAAAACAACGTTTTGCCTGCGCGAGTGTTGTATAAAAAAAACATCTTGGCCCTACGTGGGAGTTTTCGTCCGGTGACCATGGTCAACGTCGATATGTTCCAAAAATCCTATGACATTTTTGTCCAAGAACCCAATGTCGAAGAAGACAAAACCGTGGTGGTCTTTGAAATCACCTTGTCCAATTTGATGGCCCAAGGAGAGCTTGATGAAAAAGATTTTATGGATCGGGCCAAACTTTTATGCAGTTTGGGGCATACGGTTATGATTTCGAATTTTAAAGAATACTACCGCCTGGTGGACTATTTCTCACACTATTCGAAAAACCAAATGGCTTTGGCCATGGGAGTCAACAACTTTTTGGAAATTTTTAAAGAAGATTACTATGAAGATTTGAGCGGAGGAATTTTAGAGGCCTTTGGGAAAATGTTTTACAACAACCTCAAGGTTTACCTCTACCCCATGGAAGAAAAACAATCCGGCAAAATCATCAACAGCAACAACCTCAGGCTGCACCCCCGTATGAAAGAATTCTACAAATTCTTTAAATACAATGGCAAAGTAGTCGACATCTTTGATTACGAAGAGAAATACTTAAACATCTTCTCCCGCGAAATACTTAAAAAAATCAAAGACAAGTCCGAAGGCTGGGAAGAAGGCCTACCCTCAGGTATTGCCGAAATGATCAAAGACCAACATATGTTTGGTTATACCGACGACTAGCCAAGTATAAAATTCCGTTGATTTAAAGCGCCAAAATTTGACTGGCGTGTTCTTTAGTCTTCACTTGGTCAATCACATGGGTAATCACCCCCTCTTCATTCACAATAAAAGTTTTTCGATGAATGCCATAATATTCGCGGCCCATAAACTTTTTGGGGCCCCAAACTCCAAAAGCATTGATCAATTCTTTCTCGGTGTCGGCCAACAAGGGAAAGGGAAATGCGTATTTGTCGGCAAAATTCTTTTGTTGCTTGACCGTATCGGCACTAACTCCTAACAAATGATAGCCCGCATCTTGAAGTGTTTTGTAGTGATTGCGTAGATCACATGCCTCGGCAGTACAGCCGGGTGTGTTGGCTTTGGGGTAAAAAAATACGACCCATTTTTTTCCTTTAAAGTCTTCTAGTGAGAGGGTTTCACCCGTATGGGTTTGTCCGGTAAATGGCGGAACTTTGTTGCCTACCTGTGCTGTTTTCATGCAATTTTTTATTTATTTGAAGTGAAATAACAAAAAAATTCATGACCAAAAAAGAAAAAGTCGCCTATATCACCCAAACCCTTGATGCCCTGTATCCAGAAATACCCATTCCATTAGACCATAGCGACCCTTACACGCTATTGATCGCTGTCTTGCTTTCTGCCCAAAGCACAGATGTACGGGTTAACAAAACCACACCCCTCCTTTTTGAAAAAGCCAGTACACCCCATGAAATGATTCAATTAGACATTCCCACTATACGGGAAATCATCAAGCCTGTGGGACTTTCGCCGACTAAGGCCAAAGGAATATATGAACTCTCGCATATCCTGATTAATCAACACCAGGGCCAAGTACCCCAAAGTTTTGAGGCCTTGGAAGCCCTTCCTGCTGTGGGACATAAAACAGCCAGTGTGGTCATGGCACAGGCCTTTGGTGTTCCTGCTTTTCCTGTGGACACCCATATTCATCGATTGATGTACCGTTGGGGATTGTCTTCGGGTAAAAACGTGGTCCAAACCGAAAAAGATGCCAAACGTTTATTTCCCAAAGCCCGATGGAACGACCTGCACCTTCAAATTATTTGGTATGGACGGGAATACTGCCCTGCGCGTGGATGGAACATAGAAAAAGATCCCATTACCCTTAAAGTGGGTAGAAAACCACTGCTAAAAAAAATGGGAATCGGTTGATTTAATTTGCTTGCACCGGAGGGAACCGCTCAATTGCCTTTTGGTAGGATTTGGAAAAAGACAAAATACGTTCGATCACCAATTTTCTGGGTCTTAAACGCGCTAAAGATTTGTTGTCCTTTGAGTAGTCTTTTGGCATGCAAGGCAGTTTGCCTATAAGAACGCAGCAAAAGACGATTTAGTATATCCTAATGGGTCAAAACAATCTGGTGGGCTTCGATAAGCTTGCGCAAGTTAATTACAGCATAACGCATACGTCCTAAAGCCGTATTGATGCTCACGCCAGTATTTTCGGCAATTTCCTTAAAACTCATGTCTTTGTACACACGCATCAACAATACTTCACGCTGATCTTCAGGAAGTTCGAGTATCAAACGTTGAAGGTCCTGGACAATCTGTTCATCGATCAAAGCATCCTCGGCACTGATTTCAGAATTGCCAATGAATTGAAAAATATCAAAATCATCGTTGGTTTCGTAACGCGGTAGGCGATTGCTTTTTCTAAAGTGATCAATCACCAGGTTGTGCGCTATACGCATCACCCAGGGTAAAAACTTTCCTTCTTCGTTATACACCCCGTTATTGAGGGTACGTATGACTTTAAAAAATGTTTCTTGAAAAATATCCTCGGTCAAATCACGATCGTGGATTTTTGAAAAGATAAAATTAAAAATCCGTTGTTGATACTTTTCGATAAGCATTTCTAAAGCATGCTCATCACCTTGTACATAATCAGTAATAAGCTGAGCGTCATTAAGTTGTTGGGATAGAATAGCTGCCATAAAGAATTACTTTTAAAGCCCGTATAGGCGTTGTTAACACTAAAAATTAAAAGTAATCTTATGATATAGGCAACTATTTAGATTCTCAAATATACATAATTTTTATCACCTCCAACAAATCCTATGCAAATTAACGGCTTAGGGAAATTTACCGTAAAAAATATTTTATTTTTGCTCCTTAGCCTTGTTATGAAAGATATACTTGCCAACGACCCTAAAAAATACATCATCATCAAAGGAGCATCGCTTCACAATTTAAAGGGTGTCGATGTCTTGCTTCCACGCAATAAACTGATTGTCATTACCGGTCTTTCGGGTTCGGGCAAATCGTCTTTGGCTTTCGATACACTCTATGCCGAGGGGCAGCGACGTTATGTAGAAAGTTTGTCCTCTTATGCACGTCAATTTATGGGGCGACTCAGCAAGCCTAAGGTAGAGCAAATCAAGGGCATTGCCCCGGCTATTGCGGTAGAACAAAAAGTTAGCAACGCCAACCCACGGTCAACGGTGGGCACACGGACAGAGATCTATGATTACCTTAAATTACTTTTTGCCCGTGTAGGGCAAACCTACTCCCCCATCTCGGGGGAAAAGGTCCAAAAAAACACCGTATCGGATGTCATTGACCATATTAAAGAGGAAAAAGAGGGTGAAAAATTGTTACTCCTCGCTCCGGTTTTAACCCATACCAAAAGAACACCTACTGAGGTCATTAAGATTTTAAAACAACAGGGGTTTGCGAGAATCTACAGCAACCATGAAGTACTTCGCTTAGAAAACATAAACGAGCCGCCCTCGGGGGATTTTGAACTGGTTGTCGATCGTCTGGTGGTGCGCCACGACGACGATTTTTATCACCGCTTATCAGACACCATCGATTTGGCTTTTTATGAAGGTAATGGAAGTTGCAAACTCCTACGCTTGTCCGATGATGAAGAACAAACTTTTTCAACCCGTTTTGAACGCGATGGGATGACTTTTCTAAACCCGAGTTTGCACCTTTTTAGTTTTAATAACCCCCATGGTGCATGTAAAAAATGTGAAGGCTTTGGGGACATCATCGGTATCGATCCTGAACTGGTGGTACCAGACTCGAGTCGGTCGGTTTATGAAGATGCAATTGCCCCTTGGAGAGGAACCGGCTACCGTAAATACTATAAAAAACTCATCGATCAGGCGCAGAACTTTGATTTCCCGATTCACAAGCCGTATTTTGAACTCAGCGCAATACAAAAGCAAATGCTGTGGGAAGGCAACCGATATTTTACGGGTATTCAAGGCTTTTTTGACCGCATCGAAGCCAAAAATTATAAAATTCAAAATCGCGTACTCCTTTCCCGCTACCGCGGAAAAACACAATGCAATACCTGTAACGGCAGTCGATTGAGAACCGAGGCACACTACGTAAAAATCGCCGGCAAAAGCCTCCCCGAGTTATTGCATATTTCTCTGGATGAACTTCAAGGCTTTTTTGATACCCTCAAACTGGATGACCATGCCTATATGGTTGCCGAACGATTGATGAAAGAAATTAAAAGCCGTATTGGCTTTATGCAAGATGTGGGCTTGGGCTACCTAACGCTAAACCGAAAATCAAACACCCTTTCTGGGGGTGAGACTCAACGGATTAACCTGGCGACTTCGCTTGGCAGCAGCCTTGTTGGCTCGATGTATATATTGGATGAACCCTCCATTGGTCTGCACCCAAGAGACAATCAACGGCTCATCAGTGTGCTCAAACGGCTTAGGGACCTGGGCAATACCGTGATTGTGGTAGAGCACGACGAAGAAATTATGCGGGCAGCGGATAAAATCATCGACATCGGTCCACAAGCCGGCGTATATGGTGGTGAAGTGGTGGCCCAAGGGAGTTTTGAAACCTTGCTTAAAGCCAACAGCCTGACCGCACAGTACCTCAATAAACAATTGAGTATTCCGCTCCCTAAGACCCGAAAAGCCCCCAAAAACTTTATCGAAATCAAAGGTGCGCGAGAAAATAACTTAAAAAATATCGATGTCAAATTCCCCCTGGGACTCCTTACCGTGGTTACCGGTGTGTCCGGAAGCGGTAAATCGACCTTGGTCAAAAAGATTCTCTACCCTGCCCTACTGCGTGAAATGGACATCTTTGCCGAAAAGCCCGGTGATTTTTCCCAAATATCCGGCCCCTTTGACCGCTTAAAAGCGGTAGAATTTGTAGATCAAAATCCAATTGGAAGATCCTCCAGGTCCAATCCAATCACCTATATCAAGGCCTATGATGACGTCCGTGCCCTCTATGCGGGCTTGTCTCTTTCTAAAGCACGTAATTTAAAGCCCAAGCATTTTTCGTTTAACGTAGATGGAGGCCGCTGTGATGCCTGTAAAGGCGAAGGAACAGTGACCATCGAAATGCAGTTTATGGCCGATGTGGTCTTGGAATGTGAGCATTGCAAGGGCAAACGCTTTAAGCAGGATGTCTTAGACGTTCAATTTCAGGGAATGGGTATCGACCAATTGCTCAACTTAAGTGTGGATGAAGCCATCGCCTTTTTTGAAACCCATGAACAACCTAAATTGGCGCAAAAACTGCGGCCTTTACAACAGGTTGGACTTGGGTATGTAGCGTTGGGGCAAGCCTCAGCCACGCTATCGGGAGGAGAGGCACAGCGCATCAAATTGGCTTCGTTTATCAGCAAAGGGGCGACCAAAGAAAAAGTGCTCTTTATCTTTGATGAGCCCACAACAGGACTTCATTTTCACGATATCAATAAGCTGATGCAGTCATTTCAACTCCTTTTAAAACAAGGCCACAGTCTAGTGGTGGTCGAGCATAATTTGGAATTGATCAAATGCGCGGATTACATCATCGAATTGGGTCCGGAGGCAGGAGACCACGGTGGGTATCTGGTACAACAAGGCAATCCGGAAGAACTTTGCCAAAATAAAGCTTCCCATACCGGACAATTTTTAAAGGATAAACTGGTTTAACGTGCCAGATAGTTTTTGGCGGCCTTTTTTATGTCTTCCATAAAGCCCCATACATAAGCAATTCCAATAAAAAGTAGACCTATACCCAAGCTCCGAACCAAGATGGACCATACGGGCGATAAGTCGATATGCACCACATCAGCGAGGAGATAAAGCACCCCGACCAAGGCGACTATTTTTAGGGTGCCCCATTCATAAGGGTGAATGTTGTAATGGTAATAAATCAAGGCAATTTTTAACACATTGGTCAACACAATCACCACCAGGGTCGCATAGGCTGCACCCAGAAGTCCAAAACGGGGAATCCAATACAAATTGAATACTACAGCTAATAAAGCCGCTAAGATTGAGAAAAACATGATGTACCGATAATGCTTCGAATTACCAATGATGTTGTTGAGACAACCCATGGACATGCTAAAAAGCTTTCCAAGCGAAACAATAATCACTACCGCTATGGCCGAACGGTAGCCCGGTTTATCGACCAGGGTGTAAAAATCATCCAAGTTGAGGTTGATTAACAAAAACAACAATCCACATACCACTAGCAAATTACGCGAAGTCTTTTTTAAGAGTTGTTCGAGGGTTTTTAGATCATCCGCATTCAGTGCTTTGGCGACCAGTGGACTAACAATCTGAAACATCGCCCGACCCGGAGCCTCGACCACTGTAGCGATAAACAACGCCACACTGTAATAGGCAACGTTTTCCATGGCAACCAAATTTGAAAGCATCGACTTGTCGATGTCCAGTATAAAACTCGCTGCCATGCCCGACATTAATATCCAAAGGCTATAAGATAATATCGACTTAAAATTAGCCGGAAGCCTCCAGTAAATTTTAGGACGATAGACCTTGAGGCTGTATAAAATCACAATCAGTAGCCGCAGGTAATAGCCCGCCAAAAGCCACAGCATAAACTCATGGAAGCTAAGTATCTCCACCGAAAAGCCCGTCAGCAGGATAAATAGTAATAAACGGGGGTAAAATTCTTTTAAAAAATTGCCGAAAACCGAATTTAAGTGAACACGTAACCAACTAAAGAAAATTTCAAAATAGGCCGTGGCAATGGCGATGAGTAAAATCAAATACGCATAGTCGCCCATACCGGCATTGGAGGCAGATACAAAAGCGGCTATCGATTCGTATTGACCCCAAAAAACACCCCCAACACCAAATATAATCAGCAAGGGAGTAACAAGAGAAAACCACAACAAGGCATCGCGGTCCCTTTGGTCTTCAAAAGAGGAATAGAACTTGATAATGGCATGCTGGACCCCAAAAGACAGAAAAGGCTGCACCAGGTTGGACAAGGCCAAAAGAGCTACCACCAATCCCTGCCGCACACTTCCCAAAAAGGTAGGATATAAATACAAGGTATTCACTGCGCCCAACAAAAAGGCGAGCCCAATGCTCAGGAGGTTATAAAACGACTGTTTGGCTACTACGCCCATCTTTTATTTTTTTTGTTGCTATAAAATAAGTATCCCCCCACAAAAACCACTATGAATAACATACATGTTATGCGAAGGGTCGTACCTGTCGTGATAAAGGAAGGACGAAAACGAAAATGTAAGGTATGGGTTCCCTTAGGCACTTCCAACCCTCGTAAAATATAGTTTACTGCATAATGATCAACAGGGATTTCATCGATATAGGCTTGCCATCCTTTGGGGTAATAAATTTCAGAAAACGCCACAAACTGATCTGAAGGGCTGTCAAAGGCATAAACCAGTTCGTTGGGCTGTTGTTGTACCAGTTTGATTTGAGCCAGACTATCCTTCTGAAAAGTCTTTTGCGTTAAGCGGTCAAAATCTTCTTGAGCAATACTCGCCTGACGGCTAAAATCCAGTGTTTTAAGTGCTTCTAAAGCCTCATCGGGTGTGGCGGCTTGCACCAAACTATCGATGGCCCAGGCTGGGCCAAGTGCTTGGGGATTGATAAACGTCTTCGGGGCTTCATTGGCTTCGGCAAAAAGAACATATTTGGTGTTGAGCATGTCCAAAAAACCTTCAATTTGATGCGTGACAAAATAGTCATAGGCCTCTTGAAAACGTCTTAATTTAGCGCCGTGATATCCCCCAATGGCGCGGTGAAAATAGGCCGTTCGGGCACCACTCAAACGCAAATCGGGCTCATAGACACGAAAACGGGTGCTGTCTTGTAAAATCGTTTGATCGGCCTGAGTGGCGATCCATAGATTTTGCTGTTGCCGTTTGGAAACAAAACGTTCCCGGTCGGTATACCGTTCGGCCATACTGCCCAAGTCAACCAAAACAACCAACAGCAATAGATTGACCAAAACAGCAGGCTTAAGTTTCTTAAGGGTGTATGCGTATAACAAAGCCGATAGACCGATACTAAAGGCCAGCGCACGTAAAAGATCTTCGGTGAAAATCGTTTTTCGGGCCGCGATAATTTGATCGAGAAATACAGGGCCATAGGCCTGTTCTAGCAATTCGTCTATCGGTCCTTGAAAAGACAATAGTCCCTTGGAGGCATATAAAACCAATAAGCCCCCCACAAATATTACGGCTGCCTGTAGCCCTTTTTTTAAGGACAATTGCTCTGGGTTTTTAATCCATTGAGCCACACCCAAAGCCGCCAATATCGGAAAACACAATTCGAGAATAACCTGTATGGACGATACTGCACGAAACTTGCTGTACAAGGGTACGTAATCGATAAAAAATTGAGTGATTGCAGGTAGATTTTTTCCCCAGGAGAGGATAAGAGACAATAGGATCGCGACCAACAAAGCCTTTTTCTTGATGCCTTTAAGGGTAAACAACGCCAAAAATGCCAAAAAAACAATGCTAATTCCGATATATGCCGGGGCCTCTAGGATGGGTTGGTCGCCCCAATAGGTTGGTACAGCGCTCACAAACTCCTGGGCTTGTGACCGCGGGACTCCCTGTTGAATTAGAAAGGCATAGAACTCGGAATCGGTCCCCAAGTCTTCACGCGAACCCCCACCCTGTAGACGAGGAACCAATAGGTTAAGGCTTTCAAAAATTCCGTAACTGTATTGGGTGATATAGTCGTAGTCTAGGCCCGAAGTCTGCGGTTTGGGTGTTCCATCGGGTTCAAAACGCAATTCACTCGGTCCACGGGTACTGTATTGGCTGTATTCTGCGGTTGCTAACAAAGGGGTGGCATTAAGGCCAAGCGCCAACAAACCGGCAGAGGCCAAAACTCCCAGTTTTTTTAGAAAGGGGAAAAATTGCTTTTTTTGAACTGCCGACCACCCGTAAAATAAAGTCAACACGCCCAAAAGCATCAGCAAATAGTAGGTCATCTGATAATGATTGGCCCGAATTTGAAGACCCAGCGCCAAGATGGTTAAGAGCCATCCGCCCAGAGGGTGGCGCTTGAGCACCATAAAAAAACCAGCCAAAACTAAGGGCATATAGGCAATGGCCTCTGCTTTGGTATTGTGTCCGACCTGTAAAATAATCAACAAATAGGTGGACAATCCAAAACCTACAGCACCTAATAGGGCTACCCGCCAAGGTACCCGTAAAACCAACAACAACAGGTAACTACACAACAGGTAAAGAAAAAGAAGGTGCGCCGGTCGAGGCAAAATACGGGTCAGTTGATAAAAGGGCGCCAAAAAATCTAATGGGTACTGTGCCCCAAGCTGATAGGTAGGCATTCCGCCAAAAGCATTGTCAATCCAATAGGTTTCCCGTCCAGTTTGTTGACGAAAATCTTTTAACTGACGAGCCATGCCCTCATACTGTTGTATATCGGACTGCATCAATACTTTGCCTTGAAGCAGAGGATAGTAAAAAAGCAAAGAAAATAGCCCAAAGGCCACAACAACCCCCAGCTGCGGTAGAACCGTTTTCCATTTGATGGCCTCAATCCACTTCTTCATACTCAATATATTCGCCCAGATCTTTGGAGGCTTCATTTTTAGGAGGTTTTGGGGTCTTGGTTTGTGGTGGCTGCATGTTTTTGGTTAGGCGTTGTAACATGAATTTTAACAGATAGGGTGCCGCTACTCTAAAAATTAAAAGTCCGGTAATGAGAAACAGAAAAAATTTCAGCAATCCTAACAAAAAGTATACCTTTGGTTAGAACCAAAAGTAAAGAAATTTGCGGGATCCTTTGCCTGGAACCCCACAAAAATAAAAGTTGTGCTGTCCTGAAAACCATGTTAAAACGTTTTCATTTTTTCGCGGGTATTTTGTGGCTGATGCTCCCCATCTTGGCCTCAGGACAATACACCGACCAAATCAATTCCAACCGCCCCGGTATGTCCATAGGGGCCTTTGCCGTGGGTAAAAATGTGATTCAGGCAGAGGCCGGTTTTGCGTTTCGCAAATACCAACACCAGGGCTATAATTTATCTACATCCCAAGGGCTATTGAGTTTTTTATCCTTGCGTTGGGGTTTTCTATTTGAAACCCTTGAGCTGACCTATGAGGGCAGTTATATGTGGGATGTACAACAGAACAAAATGGCTGGAGACCCGATTTCTACTGCACGAAAAGGATTTATGCAGAACTTCCTAGGGCTTAAATTTTTGTTTTTTGATCCATTCAAAAATCCGGATGAAGTCAATGTATATAGCTGGAAAGCCAACAATGGTTTTAAAATCAAACAATTGATTCCTGCTGTATCACTCACCGCAGGGGTCAATTATGATCCTCTAAAAGACAACCCCTACCCTTTTGGCGACCTTTTTAATGATCTCTATCGTCCGATTTTTTATCAAAATTTACGGCAGCCCCTTGACACAGAACCTCGGATGAGCCTTAGAGCCACCCTGGCAACCCAATCCCATTTTTTGGGAACCTGGGTATTTGTGACCAATTGGAATGTCCACCGCATACTGACCGATTACCTCGAAAAAAGTTATATCCTCACCTTGACCCATACCTTTCATCCACTTTGGTCGGTGTATATCGAAAACCAGGGGATTTACTCTTCAATCTATCAAGACACGCTTTTGCGCTTGGGTGCAGCCTATTTGTACAACAACGACCTTCAAATCGAAGCTACCTTGGGTAGCAACCTAAAAGACAGCCCGAGCCAATGGTTTGTCAATGCAGGGATCTCCTATCGATTGGACTTTCATAAAGACTTTATTTCTGCGGCCGAAATCCAAGCTAAAGAAGCTAAAAAAGAGGAGCGCGCTTTAAAAAAATCACTTCGTAAAACCACCAAAAAAGAGAAAAAACGCGCTCGAAAAGCCCGCAGAAACTAACCCCATGAATGCGAAAATTACCATCCAAGAACTGCGTACTCGAAGTGAACTAAAAGATTTTGTAACCTTTGCTATAGATTTGTATAAGGGCAATACTTACTACGTTCCGCCCATAATCGAAAGTGAGCTTGACACCCTTGACCCCGCAGTAAATCCGATTTTTAAAGATGCTGAAGCCCGTTATTTTGTAGCCTTACAGGGTGGAAAAATTGTAGGGCGCATCGCTGCGCTGATCAATCATATCGAAATCAGTCAATTGGGTAAAAAAAGGATGCGGTTTGGCTGGTTTGATGCGATCGACCAACCAGAAGTTAGCCAGGCCTTACTCGACCAAGTCATCGCGATAGGCAAAGAAAAAAAGATGGACACCGTCGAGGGTCCTATGGGTTTTTCCAATTTAGACAAAGCCGGACTGCTCATCAAAGGGTTTGAAGAACGCAGTACAATGATAACCTGGTACAATGCCCCCTATTATGCCCAACACTTGGAGCAATTAGGTTTCAAAAAACAAGCCGAATGGGTAGAATTTGAAATCGAAATTAAAGGTTTTGAGGAATCACCCGAAAAGGTAAAACGGTTTTCTGAACTTATTTTAGACCGCTATGCCCTGAAACTGCTGAAGTTTGACAACAACAAAGCCATTTTACCCTATGTCGATCAAATGTTTGAGCTTTTGGGCAAAACCTATGACCGCTTACAAACCTTTGTGCCCATCCAAGACTATCAAATCGCCCATTACAAAGATCAATTTATACGTTTTGTCAACCCAGAATTTATCAAATGTGTCGCCAATGCACAGGGCGAGCTGATCGCTTTTGCCATTACCATGCCCTCGTTTAGCCAGGCCTTGCAAAAAGCCAAGGGCCACCTCTACCCTTTCGGTATTTTTCATTTGTTATGGGCACGAAAGTACAGCAAACGCGCCTCTTTTTACCTGATTGGTATTCGCCCCGATTACCAAAACAAGGGGGTGACTGCTATTATTTTTAATGAGATGCAAAAAACCTTTAATAAATACGGGATCAAAAAGGTGGAAACCAATCCTGAGCTAGAGGAAAACCAGGCCATTCAAAAGCTTTGGAAAAACTATAACCACCGTGAACACAAAAGAAGGGCTACCTTCTATAAACCCCTCGGTTAATTCCTTCCACATTTTAGGTAAACTAAAGAAATAGAATTTATTTTGCACTATGCTCAACCCTGGGACCATCGTCGCCTTGTCTACTCCTCCCGGATCGGGAGCCATTGCGGTATTGCGGCTTTCGGGTCCCCAAGCCCTGGAGATCGTCACGCCTTTTTTTAAAACCAAAGGAGTTAATTCCCTTACCGAAATTCCGGCCAATAAAAACACTTTTGGACGAATAGAAACCAAAGATGGGGAACTATTGGACGAGGTCATGCTCTGTGTTTTTAGGGCACCTGCCTCCTATACCGGTGAGGATGTGATTGAAATTTCGTGCCACGGCTCTCCCTATATCATTCAGGAGATGATCCAACTGTTTGTCAACCAGGGTGCACAACTGGCCCAGCCGGGTGAGTTTACCCTACGGGCTTTTCTAAACAAAAAAATGGATTTGAGTCAGGCCGAAGCCGTGGCTGACCTTATAGCCTCAGAAACCGCTGCAGCACACCAAATAGCTGTTCAACAAATGCGTGGAGGGTATTCTAAAGAAATGGAAAGCCTTCGGCAACAACTACTGGATTTTGCTTCGTTGATTGCACTAGAACTGGATTTTTCGGAAGAAGATGTCGAATTTGCCGACCGCCATCAACTTTTGGAATTGCTTCGCCTATTAGAAGAAAAAATAAACCGCTTAGCCGCCTCTTTTTCCTATGGGAGCGTGCTTAAAGATGGGGTGCCTGTGGTCATTGCCGGGAAACCCAACGCCGGGAAATCTTCCTTGCTCAATGCCCTGCTCAACGAGGACAAAGCCATTGTGTCGGCCATTGAAGGTACCACACGTGACAGCATCGAAGACACACTGGTGATCGACGGTGTATTATTTCGTTTTATCGATACGGCGGGACTTCGTCAAACAACTGATGAAATTGAAGCCATTGGAGTCAACAAGGCCCTAGAACACCTCAAAAAAGCGAGGGTGGTACTCTATATCTTTGATATGCAAACAGCAAGCCCGGCCACACTAACCGATGAAATCAAGTCCCTACAAGCAGCGGATTCTCAAATTTTCCTGATTGGCAATAAACTCGATTTGGTCGCCCCCGAAGGGTGTACGCCTTTTCAATCCCTTGCCCAACACCATCCGTTGACCTTTTTATCTACAACCAATCCTATACAAATAGAACAACTCAAGCAACAACTAGCAAGGCTTATCGGTCAAACCAAAAATCATAGTTCGATTGTCATTTCTAACCTACGGCATTTCAACGCCCTTAAACAAGCCTTACAGGCCATTATCGCTACCCGAGAGGGCATTGAAAATGGCCTTACCGAAGACTTGGTCAGTATTGATCTTCGGGAAGCCATCAATTATTTGGGCGAAGTCACCGGTGTGGTAACCACCGAAGATTTGTTGGGTAATGTCTTTGCTAACTTTTGTATCGGGAAGTAAATCCCAAAACCTAAAATTTACTTAAAATCAATGGTTTAAATTCGAAATTTGTAACTTTGATCATTGATATGAAAAAAGTACTTCATAAAATAACATCTTTCATCATGGCTTTGGTCGTGATGTTTTCTACACTCTCCTTTACTGTAGATATGCATTATTGTGGAAGTACTTTGGTAGATACAGCCCTTTTCACGAAAGCAAAAAGTTGCGGAATGCAAATGCAGACACCATCGCCTACTGATTGCTCGGTTATCCAAAAGAATTGTTGCAGCAATAAGCAGCTTATTGTTGAGGGGCAGGACGAATTACAAGTCACGTTCAATAATTTCACCTTTGAGCAGCAAGTTTTTGCTTCGGCATTTTTCTCCACCTACATCAACCTGTTTGAGGGATTAGAGAATCATATCATTCCCTTTAAAGAATATTCACCGCCTCTGGTCGTCAGGGACATACATAAACTTGACGAAGTTTACCTTATTTGATTTTAAGCGATAGACGGTTTGGCTTGACCACATTCCGGTCATCCTCCTGTTTTTGTGCGTATGCACGATTGTCTCATTGTTTAAATATCAAATCCTATGTTGAATAAATGCATCAAATTTTTAATAGAAAATAAACTGGTAGCGGTTTTATTACTGCTGCTCTTTACGGGTTGGGGTGTAGTACATGCTCCCTTTAACTGGGATACAGGATTTTTGCCGCAAAACCCTGTTGCCGTAGATGCTATTCCCGATATTGGCGAAAATCAGCAAATTGTCTTCACCCGATGGGATGGTCGTTCTCCTCAAGACATAGAAGACCAGATCACCTACCCCTTAACCACATCACTATTGGGTATCCCGGGGGTAAAAACCATTCGAAGTTCGTCTATGATTGGTTTTTCCAGAATCTATATCATTTTTGAAGAAGACATAGAATTTTACTGGAGCCGAAGCCGTATTCTCGAAAAACTCAATTCCTTACCCGGTGGCTTATTACCGGATGGAGTTAATCCTTCTTTGGGGCCGGATGCTACCGGTTTAGGTCAGATATTTTGGTACACTTTAGAAGGTAGAGATGAGCAAGGAAACGTAACCGGTGGCTGGGATTTACACGAGTTACGAAGCATTCAGGATTACTATGTAAAATATGCATTATCCTCGGCAAGTGGCGTATCGGAGGTGGCCTCCATAGGCGGTTATGTTCAGGAATACCAAGTGGATGTAAACCCGGAATTGATGCGTCAATACAATATCGGATTACATCATATTGTAAAAGCCGTAAAGGAGAGTAACAAGGACATAGGAGCCCAAACATTAGAAATAAACAAAGCCGAATACCTTGTTCGTGGCTTAGGGTATATTAAGTCTATTAGTGACATAGAAAACGTAGTCGTTACGTCTAAGGACTATACGGCAATCAAAATTAAAGACATCGGTAAAGTGTCTTTGGGTCCGGCTACCCGCAGGGGAATGTTGGACAAAGAAGGGGCCGAAGTAGTAGGTGCAGTAGTTGTAGCTCGTTATGGTGCAAATCCTTTGGAAGTCATCAATAACGTAAAAGAAAAAATAAATGAGTTAAGGCCCGGATTACCTTCAAAAATATTACGTGACGGAAGGACTTCACAAGTAACCATTGTGCCTTTTTATGACAGAACCGAACTCATACAGGAAACCTTGGGTACCCTTAACGAAGCATTGACTTTAGAAATACTGATTACCATTTTGGTCATCATCATTATGGTATTTAATCTTCGTGCTTCGGTACTTATATCCGGACTCTTGCCCGTTGCCGTTTTAATGGTATTTATTGCCATGAAACTCTTTGGTGTAGATGCGAATATTGTAGCCTTGTCCGGCATCGCTATTGCCATTGGCACTATGGTAGATGTAGGTGTTATTCTTTCTGAAAACATCATTAGGCACTTAAATGAAAACGACAAAAAACTGTCTGTAAATACGGTAGTTTACAATGCCACTGCAGAGGTTTCCGGTGCCATCGTAACGGCGGTAATGACCACAATCATAAGTTTCATTCCTGTCTTTACAATGATGGGTGCGGAAGGAAAATTATTCAAGCCGCTGGCATTTACTAAAACATTTGCATTAACTGCCTCTATTATCGTGGCCTTATTCATAATTCCTCCCTTTGCAGCCTATTTATTCGGGAAACAAGACCTAAAGAAATTATCACGTTATATCATCAATGGTCTATTGATTGTACTGGGAATAATAGCCATAATTTATGGTACTTGGCTGGGATTACTATTAATAGCATTTGGTCTTACGTCCCTTTTAAAATTACAGGAAAAAATCACTGAAAAACGTGCCAATCTTCTAAACATTGGCATTTCTGCAGGAGCCATAGTATTTCTGTTGGCAGAATATTGGCGGCCACTGGGTGTGGATAGAAGCATCTTTTGGAATTTGGTCTTTGTTGGGCTAATTTGCTTAGGGCTATTAGGTGCATTCACCCTGTTTAGAAGACAATACACACGCATTTTAAAGTGGGCACTTGCCAATAAATTAGCATTTCTATCCATACCCTCACTCATCGTCCTGGCCGGTTTTTTCATTATGAAAAATACAGGCAAAGAATTTATGCCCTCCTTAAACGAAGGTTCGTTCTTGTTGATGCCCACCTCTATGCCCCACGCCGGCATTGAAGAAAATAAACGGATATTGCAGCAATTGGACATGGCCGTAGCCGGTATTCCCGAAGTTGAAACCGTGGTTGGTAAATCCGGTAGGACAGAATCCGCACTGGACCCTGCACCTTTATCCATGTATGAAAATGTCATTCAGTACAAACCGGAATACCTCTTGAATAAAAAGGGCAAACGCCAGCGTTATAAGGTCAACGAAGAAGGATTTTTTGTTAGAGCAGACGGAAATCTGGTGGAAAACCCAAACAATGCCGTAGGTACTGAAGAAGTCGAGCATGCACAAAAAGCAGGAAAAAAAGTTTTTCGTACCGTGGATGAATCTCCACACCATCTAATTCCGGACGATGACGGAGAATTTTTTAGAAACTGGCGGCCGGAAATACATTCACCGGATGCGATTTGGCAAGAAATTGTCCGGGTAACCAAATTGCCCGGTGTTACCTCTGCCCCTAAGCTACAACCCATAGAAACCCGATTGGTGATGCTGCAAACCGGAATGCGTGCACCCATGGGAATAAAAGTAAAAGGACAAGACTTAAAACAAATTGAAGCCTTTGGAATAGAGCTGGAGGCAGTTTTGAAGCAAGCCGAAGGCGTAAAAACCGAAGCGGTTTTTGCCGATAGAATAGTCGGAAAACCCTACCTGTTAATTGACATAGACCGGGAAAAATTAGCCCGCTATGGGGTATCAATAGATGCTGTACAAAACGTGCTCAAAGTAGCCGTTGGCGGCATGGTATTGACCCAGACTGTGGAAGGCCGTGAACGCTATGGGGTTCGAGTTCGCTACCCAAGGGAGCTTCGAGGTAAGCCCGATGATTTAAAGCAGATTTATGTTCCCGTTGAAAAAGGAAGCCCGGTTCCATTAAGTGAATTGGTAAACATCCGTTACGAACAAGGCCCACAGGTCATTAAAAGTGAGGATATTTTTCTAGTAGGCTATGTACTGTTTGATAAATTAGATGGATTTGCAGAAGTGGATGTAGTTGAAAATGCCCAGGCATTAATTCAACAAAAAATTGATGCAGGGGAATTGGTCGTGCCCAAAGGGATTAACTATCAATTTACGGGAACCTATGAAAATCAATTACGTGCAGAAACAACCTTATCCGTGGTAGTACCGCTGGCCTTGTTGATTATCTTTTTGATTTTGTATTTCCAGTTCCGTTCGGTGAGCACCTCATTAATGGTTTTTACAGGTATAGCCGTTGCATTTGCCGGTGGTTTTATCATGATTTGGCTTTATGGTCAAGAATGGTTCTTAAACTTTAGTTTTTTTGGAGAAAATTTAAGAGACCTCTTTCAAATGCACACCATAAACCTGAGTGTGGCGGTTTGGGTAGGTTTCATTGCCCTGTTTGGCATTGCTACCGATGACGGTGTAGTCATGGCTACCTATCTTACCCAAACATTTGACAAAAACACGCCAAAAACAAAACAGGAAATAAGGGCCTCTGTTGTAGAAGCCGGGGAAAAACGTATTCGTCCTTGTTTGATGACCACGGCAACTACCCTCTTGGCATTGCTGCCCGTTTTAACATCCACAGGACGTGGAAGCGATATTATGATTCCTATGGCCATACCCAGTTTTGGCGGAATGCTTATCGCCCTTATCACCTTGTTTGTAGTTCCCGTTTTATACAGTTGGAAACACGAGATGAAAGTGGAAAGTGAAAAACTAAAAGAAGATAATCATGTGTAAAGGCATTTTAAAAACACGGATTACTTTCCTAACGAGATGTACAAAAGTTCCCATCCTGAATGTAAAGAGGGGGTTGCTATGCTGGTAAGCTCAATAAAAACTTCAAAATCCAAACCATGAGAAATAAAATAGAAATAGTAAAATACATTTTCCTTTTTTCCCTTTTCACTTTTCACTTTACAAGTGCTCAATCCCTGGAAACATTAATTGACGAAGCACTGAAAAACAGTCCGGAAGTTCAAAAATTTGAATTGCAATACAGCATTGTTGCTGAAAAAGTGAACGAAGTAAACACCATTCCAAATACAGAGTTTGGCGTGAGTTATTTTATCAGTGAACCGGAAACAAGAACAGGTGCCCAACGCTTTAAAGTATCAGCCAAACAAATGATGCCTTGGTTTGGTTCTATTACGGCAAGGGAAAACTATGTGAGTGCGTTGGCCGATGCCAAATACGAGGAGATTGCCATTGCCAAAAGAAGATTAATCGCTGCTGTATCGCAATCCTACTTCAATTTGTACGCCAATAAGGCCAAACAAAAGGTATTGGTCCAAAATAGTAAACTGCTCAAAACCTATGAAACTATGGCACTTACCTCCGTAGAAGTTGGCAAGGCCTCAGCTGTAGATGTATTGCGGTTGCAAATGCGTCAAAACGAATTGGAACAGCTAAAAGCAGTGCTGGTTCAACAATTTTTGGCCGAACAAACAACACTCAATAAACTTTTAAATCGTACTAAGGATAGTGTTGTTGACGTTATTGATGAACTAACAATTCCCGCTGAAACTACTTGGATGGATACCAATAGTTTGTCCCTTCATCCTGAATTGATAAAATACGACAAACTCTATCAATCCGTAGAACAGTCCGAACTGCTCAATCAGAAAGAACGCCTGCCAATGATGGGTTTTGGGCTGGATTATGTCCATGTGGATAAACGGCCAAATTTGGAGTTTACCGATAACGGAAAGGACATTGTAATGCCTATGGTATCACTATCCATTCCCATTTTCAATAAAAAATACAAATCGCAAACCAAACAGAACGAATTTCAACAACAGGAAATAATGGCTCAGAAACAGCTAAGGATAAACAAATTAGAGACTGTGTTGGATAAAGCTATCAAAGACAGAACCGCTTCAAGGATCAGTCATGAAACCCAAACAAAGAACCTAATTCAAGCCAAACATGCCGAAGAAATTCTAATAAAAAGCTATGAAACAGGAACCATTGATTTTAACGATGTTTTAGACATTCAAGAATTACAACTTAAATTTCAAATGGGCCAAATAGAGGCCCTAAAAAACTACTATGTGCAACAAAGCATCATAAATTATATAACCTATTAAATAACAATTATTAACCTAAAATTTTAAAAAATGAAACGTGTAAAAACGATGTTAACCATTGCAGCTTTTGCTACTGTAATTTACTCCCAACATTCTTGTGGAAATAAGAAATCTAAAAACAATGCTTCCACCGAACAAACAGAACAAACCGAGCATAGCGAACATCACGAGCACAGTGAAAAACAAGGAAAAGAATACACCGCTGCGTATGTATGTCCCATGCATTGCGAAGGCAGTGGAAGTGATCAAGAAGGGGAATGTCCAAAATGTGGAATGGCTTATGTAAAAAATGAAAACCCAAAAACAGATGGGCATACCCATTAATCAAAGCAAATCAACTAATCTCCGGAACACGGTATATCAAAATTGTAGATACGATTTTGATAACTGTTCTCAGATTAAAAATTATTTACAATGAAAAAGTACGGAATTTATATCGGCATCTTAGTAGTGGGGCTTTTCTTAGGCTGGTTATTGTTTGCCAACTCATCAAACCAAGAAGCAGAGCATAACCACAATGAAGTGGCAGAGGCCAATCAACTATGGACATGCTCAATGCACCCCCAGATTATGCAACCCGAACCCGGTAATTGTCCCATTTGTGGTATGGATTTAATTCCTGCCGATACTGGAGCAGAAGGATTATCACCCGATGAAATAAAATTGACCGAAAATGCGCTGGCCTTGGCCAACATTCAGACGACGATAGTTGGGGAGAATAGTTCCAAAGAGAACACCCTGACCCTTTCGGGTAAAATTGTCGAAAATGAGAAATCCAATACGGTGCAAGCCAGTTCTTTTTCGGGAAGAATAGAGCACTTAACCATCAATACTACTGGTGAAACCATCCGTAAAGGGGAGTTATTGGCTACAATCTATTCACCCGAACTTTTTGCGGCACAACAAGAATTAATCACTGCCTCTTCATTGAAGGAGACCCAACAGGAACTCTACCAGTCTGTAAGAAATAAATTAAAACTCTGGAAACTATCCGACGCTCAGATTGATCAAATCGAAGCATCGGGAAAAGTGGAACAGCATATGCCTGTTTATGCAACCGTTTCGGGAATTGTGTTAGAAAAGATGGTCGCGCAAGGAGATTATATCAAGCAAGGGCAGCCCCTGCTTAAAATAGCTGATCTAAACACCGTTTGGGCCTTATTTGATGTGTATGAAAATCAGGTGGAATTAGTCAAAAAAGGACAAGAAATTACCGTGACCACCAATGCCTATCCGCAGAAAGAATTTACATTAAAAATAGATTTTATTGACCCTACTCTAGATCCGACGACAAGAACCGTAAAACTACGTGTCATAATCAATAACAAAGAGGGGCTGCTAAAAACAGGTATGTTTGTAAAAGGGAACGTAAAAAGTGATTTGGGAAATAATCAGAAGACACTAACCCTACCGGCAAGTGCCGTACTCTGGACGGGAGAGCGCTCCGTTGTGTACGTTAAAACCAATCCCGACAAGCCTTTCTTTGAAATGCGTGAAGTTACCCTGGGCCATCAATTGGACGACCATTACCAGGTGATTGATGGATTGACATCCGGCGATGAGGTAGTAACCCATGGAACATTTACTATAGATGCAGCAGCCCAATTACAGGGTAAAAAATCAATGATGAACAAAACAGGCGGAAAAACAATGACAGGACACGAGGGACATAATGGACATACCAATGAAACTTCCAAAGAAATTTCCCATGAAATCAATTGGGACAATGCATTGGAAAAGAAGTTTATCAGCCTAGTCAATGCCTATACCGATTTAAAAGATGCCTTTGTAACTAGTGATGCAAGGGTGGCTTCTACTAAAAGTGAATCCTTTAGAAATGCACTCGACAGCATGACTGCAACAGAGAGAGAAAAACTTAAAGGGCATTGGAAGATGCTTTACACTGCCTCTATGGAAATTACCCTGCTTAATGCTATTGATAATCAACGCATACACTTTCAACGTATTTCCGATATGATGATTAATTTATCGAAGGGTTTTTCTACATTCGAACAAACCCTATACATTCAATATTGTCCCATGGCCAACAATAACAATGGAGCGTATTGGCTAAGTAAAGAGGCGCAAATTAGAAACCCTTATTTTGGCGATAAAATGTTGCGATGTGGTGAGGTAAAACAGACGTTATAATACCCTTCAAAATAATTGGCTACAGCCTTATCAATGGATTATACAACCCATTGAAAATAAGATAGGCTAATTTTGGTAAACCCTGATATAGTCAACAATCAAAGAATCTGTGTAAAATCCATCATCGATATTCCCTCCCAGAGTCCCCCCTAGCGCGAGATTGATCAACAGGAAAAAGGGTTGGTCAAAGGGCATGGTTTCCGTCAGCGTCATTTCATAGAACTGGGTCGATTCCACAAAGAGCTTAATTGAACTGGGGGTCCACTCCAAGGTATATACCTTAAAGTCATCGGTAAGCCCTCCTGTAGAATAAGATCGGGAGTAGGAAGCATAGGTGTTATCAGCTTCATTTTGCCAATGTACAGTTCCTAAAATTTTGGATTTTTCTTGGCCATTTTGTTCCAGGATATCAATTTCGCCACATCGTGGCCAACCCACTTCGGAAATGGATTCTCCCATCAACCAAAACGCGGGCCATGTGCCAACAGATTTGGGAAGTTTTGCCCTGATTTTAACTTTCCCATAGGTAAAATTAAATTTGGATTGGGTCTTGATACGCGCAGAAGAATAGTCTTTACCGCCAATACTTTCTTTGTAAGCGTCGATATACAAGAAGCCGTTTTTTAAATAGCTGTTTTTGGAATTGTTGGTGTAAAACTGCGCTTCGTTATTTCCCCATCCAGGAATACCCTCAGCGGTGCCATCTCCCAAGTCATAGGCCCAATATTGCGTGTTTAATGATGAGGCATCAAACTCATCAGACCAAACCAAGCCTACACGGTCGGCATCGGTCAGTACTTCACCCTGTAGGGTTTCTTCGACCTCTTCGGGTTGATTGGCCTCTTTTTGACAAGAGACCATCAACACGAAAAGAAAACTTATTCCTAAGTACTTAAAATCCACTCCCTATTATTGTCTGGTGAACTTAAAGTACCAAGTAGCTCCAGCAACGTCAGGAAGCCATCCAGAGATTGTTAATTCGAGTGTGTTTTGATCAGCAGAAAGGCTGTAGTTATAGGTGATTTGATTGTTGGCTGGCGCACCGTCTTCACCTGTGTTATGAACTTTTGGAAGTCCCATATATTGGCCTTGACCGCTAATGGTTAGCTCAGTGGCAGTCGCTGCCCATTGGCCTGACTGTGAGCCATTGTGTGGTGCTACAGGAGTACCACAAGCATCTGATCCTCCTTGCCATCCCTCAATCCAAGTAGAGCCATCCATTTGAATTGAAAAGGTACCGTCGTTGTCTAGCTCAAATACATCATCTAAGAGACAAGCACGGGTGCTAAGGTCTTCTGCACTGATGGACCACCAGTTGTAATTACCAGGAGCTTCTCCAACAGCCAAAGATCCTGCCTCAGACGCAAGAGTCCAATACCCAGCTAAGGGGTGGATTTCTTCAGCTTCTTCGGCTTCGTTATCTTTTGAACAAGAAATTAAAAGGAGTGAGGAGAAGATTAGGGGGAATAAAAATTTAACTTTTTTCATACGACATATATCTTTTACAAATTAAAGGTGCAAAAATAAGGATAGGATTGGATTTTTCAAAGTAACACAATGGGGATAATTCAGAAAAGAAAAGCCCCCACTTAGGGGGGCTTACTAAAACAAACAATTAATCTTTAAGAAAAAAGGCCTATCTATATAATAGACGATGAAAAAAGGCTAAGGTTTCTTAAATCAATGATAAAATTTATTTTTTTGGAGACCTAAAAGCTCAGGGAGTGTTTTAACAAGGAAGTAAAGCCCAAAGGTCAAGACCAAAACGACTAGTTCCAAATTAAAAATATAATATGGCCATTCCCCAATGATAAAAGGATTATCTACATCCGGGGGACGATTTAAATACAAATAATTAGCGTCCAGTAAATAATTAAGCGGCATAATAATTACCGTCAGTAGATTTAAATTTAAAAAGGCTCGGAACCATGAAAAACGGGGAAGTTCCCTTTTTTGGAAAGCATACATCAACAAAGGCATCACGATGATGCTAAGGTGGTCCACATAATAAAGCAAATAAAGTGGTAAATGGCCATCATAGTGATTCATTTGGGGAGTAAATAGCGATTGAAATCCTCCCAAGATACCCGTATAAAATACAAAGGCAAACCAGGGTTGTTTATTCTTGAGCAAGGGAAAAGCCATACAAATCAATGACGACAGCCCACAAAGGTGAAAAGGCAGATTCTCTTGCAGATTCCACGACCCATGAGCGATGAAATAAGCATTTTGATAAACAAAACCCAAGAATAAAACCACACTCATCCCCATGAGCATTTGCGCTAACTGAGACTGGTTTAATCGTTTGGCAATAGACCAAAGCATCCAAACCACCCCCAAAGAGAGCAGGTTGTTTATCGTCCACTCACGAGTTAACAGATCGATGGTGTAACTTTCCGTAATCAAGGGTTAGTGATGCGGGATCAAACAGCACATTGCATGTCCTGACCGCAACATAAAGGGGATTTGATTTTACCGGCACAACTAGGACATTGCGCTATTTGTACCTTTTTCCCATCATCAAGGATCAGCCAGTCGTTTTGTAAAGGCTCATTACAAGTGGCACAGGTCGCATTGACTTTCATTCCACAAATTGAGCAGCCATAGGTATAATTTGTTGCCATTTTAAATTCAATTTAGTGGTCTTAATGTACTAAAAATATTTATGAATTATGGAGAACTACAGCTATTGGGATCGTACACAAAATATAAAACCATGACATTGAATAGGTTAATTGTATAATTTCAAAAACTTTTAGTAATTTAGATTCCTTTCCCTTCACAACATTTGGTGTAACGGAAAGCCAACTATATCGATTTAATGCGCGTACATTTAAGGAAACTTAAAAACAAAAATGGAACGGTATCCTTGCTTTTGGATACCTTTTTGGGCTATTATACCGACGAGCAGGGCAACAAAAAAGCCCGCCGTATCCGGGAAACATTGCCCTTAAAATTACCTGGAAAAAAGAATATCAACGGTATCGCCAAAGCCAATCGAAACGAATCTATTTTAGCGCAAGCCGAAAAAATACGGGCCGAAAAAGAACAATACTTGTTGGAGTCGGGACAGTATCCTTTTTTTGATAAAAATGCAGTGAAAGGGGATTTTTATCCCTTCTTGGATGCATATATCAAAAAACAAATCATTCGACATCCTGCTACCCAAATGACCTGGAAGAGTCTCGAAAAGCAGCTTAAGTTTTATAAGTCTGTTATTTCTTTTGAAGACATAAACACAGCGTTTGCCCATGATTTTTTGAATTACCTGCAAACCAAAGCGCAAAAAAGTACCGGTCAAAAACTCACCCCAAAAACCATACTCCTCTACTACGGGAAATTTAAAAGTGTAGTGAAGTATGCCCAAACTAAAAAGCAACTTCCCCTATTGCCAAAATTCCCGGTAATTGCTCCTGTTGCCGAAAAAAAGCCTGTTTTTCTGGCCAACGATGAGGTGGTGAAACTCAACAGCACGCACTGCGCGAATCAAGACATCAAAAATGCTTTTTTGTTTGCCCTATACACCGGGTTGGGTTATTGTGAGATAAAGGGATTGCAATGGAAAAACATCGTACGGGATTCCGATCAATGGCTGTTGGATGTTCCCCATCGAAAAGGCCGTCCGTACCTCTACCCGCTCTCCACTCAAGCTAAGTTGCTGCTTGGCGAACCCGAACCAAACCCCAAACTTCTTTTTCCCCGTATTCGTTCAAAAAGCGAAAACAACCTAATGCTACTTAAATGGGCACAAAAAGCCCAAATTCAACACACGTTGACCTTTAATGTGGCCAAAAACACCTTTGTTTACCGCAATGTCCAAGAACAAAAAGAAATTGTTTTGATCCAACAGTTGTTGGGGCATATGCAGTTAAAAACCACTCAAAAACTGATCGAAAAACTCGGCATTAAAAACGCTCTACATAAAGATCCTATTAGTGCAAATACTATACAAGCAGCAGAGCCATTTATCAATAAAAAAACACAATTACTGGCTAGCCACAAAAGAATACAGCTTAGAAATTATTCCTATACTTTTTCCAAGCTAAAAACTATACAATAAACTAAAACAAGCGTTTGACCATGGAATGGTATATGAAAAATAGGTATTGGATTTGGGCCGTTACCGGGGTGTATATTGCCTACCGAATTTTTGTCGGCTTATACTACGCATACTAACCGCCTATTCTTCTATTCCCAGGCTATGGCCGGCGACTTATAGTAGTTTACCCCCTTTTGATCTAAAAGTTTTCCATGAACGGCCAACCTTTTTTTGTAGGCCTCCCATTGCCGTATACTGGGCATGGTCCACCCTATTTCGGCATACCCTAACAATCGAGGAAAAGCCAAATATTCCATCTCAGGTGAATTGCTAATGGTTTCAGACCACAGTGGTGCTTCGACCCCTAATATATCAGCGTTTTCTATACCGTCCACCAAAGCATCTGGATTCCAGGAATAGCCTTTTTCAAGCGGCACATAGCCAGCCCATTTAAGGCCGGAGACGGTTAAGCTGTCGTACTTCATATCAAGGTAGGCATAGGCCGCGGGTGAAATCAAAATTTTAGCTCCCTTTTGTTTTGCAGCTAAGGCATTTTCGGCATTGGCCCAATATTGGGCTACCGAAGGTTGAGGCATGTCCGCAAGTTGTACTTCATCCCATCCGATGGGAATCTTGTTGTATTTAGGGACTATGTCGTAGACCCGGTTAATAAAGGTGATAAAATCTTTTTTCGGGGTGACATGGGATTCATCTCCACCAATATGGATATACGGCCCGGGGGTCATTGCACTGAGTTCGCGGATCACGTCCTCTACAAATTGATAGGTGACTTCTTTTTCTACACACAGGGTCGAAAAACCAACTTCGGTTCCGGTATATAGGTCAGTTGCTTTTCCGTTGCAATTGAGCTCGGCATAGGACGCCAAGGCGGCGTTGGTGTGGCCAGGCATATCAATTTCAGGTACAAGGGTAATAAATTGCTTTTGAGCATAATCGACCAATTCTTTGTATTGTTCTTGTGTATAAAAACCGCCTTCTCCTCCACCCACTTCGGTGCTTCCTCCAACACGGGTCAGTTCGGGCCAGGATTTAATCTCAATACGCCACCCCTGATCATCGCTTAGATGCAAGTGGAGGTAATTGATTTTATAGGGAGCTATCAAATCTATATACCGTTTGACTTCATCTACACTAAAAAAATGACGAGAAACATCGAGCATGGTCCCCCGATATGCATAGACTGGGTTGTCTTGGATAACCCCGGTAGGCAGGTAGTCTTTTTCGGGGGTGAGTTGTCTTAATGTTATCAATTGTTTTAAGGTCTGCCAGGCTCTAAAAAGCCCTACCTCCGCTTTGGCTTTGATGACGATTTTCTTTTTATCAATTTCTAGGGAATAAGCCTCTTCTGACCCGTCGACCTGGTCATCGAGCGAAAAACGAAGCTGGGCATTTCCAGCCTCTGTTACTTCGAGTGCATTCGTGGTATGCATCTCCCACTCTTGTGCGATTTGTTGTCCCAAATCTGAAAAATCAGCATCGATCGAAAGGTTTTGGATCGTGTTTATGTTCAACGCACTTTCGCCAGAGCTCACCGCATTGGGATAAGGCAGAAGCGCATGATCAGCAAGTGGTGCGATAGTGGGCGATTGACAGGAGGCCAGTACAAGGGCAACGGCAAATAGAAAAAGCTTCGGTAGTTTCATCATTGTTTTAATTTGTATTTAAAAATATAAAACTAAAAGAGAAAGAAAGCCTTAAGTCAAAAATTTGTTGGATAAACTAACGATTGCACTTATATTCAATAAAAAATATTTATGCACCAAAAAAACATACGCGTTTTGGTTGTAGGCTGTGGAAATATGGGAATATCACATGCACATGCCTATGAAAATCACTCCGGATTTACGATTTGTGGATTGGTCTCTCGGGGACCCAGCAAAGAAAAGTTAAATGCATCTCTAACAGACGATTACCCCCTATTCAATGATTTTGAAGTAGCCCTGGAGGCCAGCGCACCTGATGCTGTTTGTATCTCCACCTATCCCGAAACCCACGAATCCTATACCCTCATGGCTCTAGAAAAAGGATGTCATGTATTTTTGGAAAAACCCATAGCCACAACTGTGGAAGGTGGAAAACGCATCATGGAAAAAGCCCTAGCCCTTGACAAAAAAGTAGTGGTGGGCTATATTTTGAGGCACCACCCTATCTGGAATCGCTTTATTGAAGAAGCCCAGAAAATGGGCAAACCGCTGGTGATGCGAATGAACCTCAATCAACAAAGCCAAGGCTATATGTGGGATGTACATAAAAATCTTATGCAGTCGTTAAGCCCCATTGTCGATTGTGGAGTGCATTACCTAGATGTCATGTGCCAGATGACCCAAGCGACCCCACTTAGTGTATCGGCCATAGGGGTTCGCCTCACCGATGAAATCCCGGATACCAACTACAATTATGGACAACTTCAAATTCGTTTTGACGATGGGTCCGTGGGCTGGTACGAAGCAGGCTGGGGTCCTATGGTGAGCGAAACCGCCTTTTTTGTCAAGGATGTTTTTGGACCCAAAGGGTCTGTATCGCTAACGCAAGACAACAAACAATCGGATGACATCGACGGGCATACCAAAACCGATCAAATGCTTATTCATCACAGTGCCATCAACAAACAGAATGAATTTATACAAAAAGATCAGTACATCAATTTTGACGATGCACCCGACCACCAACAACTCTGTGACAATGAACAGGCTTATTTCTTCAATGCAATTGCTCAACAGCTAGACCTGACCGATCACCTTCAACAAGCCATCAGTAGCTTGCAAATCGCCCTGGCTTGCGATGAGTCTGTTAAAACCGGAAAAACTGTTCTACTTTAATTGATAGAAGTTCGCTATGAAAAAGAACGTCCTTACCACCCTCTTGATTTGCCTGCTTGTTAACCGCTTAGATGCGCAAATTGACGTGCAAAACATCGATATTGTTCGTGACACCTATGGTGTACCCCATATTTTTGCGAAAACCGATGCCGAGGTCGCCTATGGATTAGCTTGGGCACATGCCGAAGATGATTTTAAAACCATACAAGAGGGTTATCTGGCCGGAAATGCATTGCTTAGCAAGCATTTGGGGCTTCGGGGAGCCCCCGCCGATTTTATAGCGCAATTCATTGGTTCTGAGGCCCTGGTCGATAAACTGTATCATGAAAAAATTAGCGCAGCCTATAAAAAAGTATTGGAAGGGTATGCCGCTGGACTCAATCAATATGCCGCCACCCACCCCGAAGAAGTGCTCCATAAGGGGTTATTTCCCGTCACCCCAAAAATGATGCTGCGCTACGCACAACTTCAATTGTTTATTTCATCAAAGGGCGACACATGGGTTTCGCGCATTTTAGACAATGATATACAGCTAAAAATGGAGCCCGAACCGATGAAAGGGTCCAATACCTTTGCCTTCAACAGTGCCAAAACCAAAGATGGGGCTACCTACCTGGCCATCAATACGCACCAACCTTTGGATGGCCCCGTATCTTGGTACGAAGCGCATCTGTGTAGTGAAGAGGGTACCAATATTTTGGGAGCGCTATTTGCTGGGAGCCCCAACATATTGATCGGTGCCAACGAACACCTAGCCTGGGCGCACACGGTCAATCAACCCGATAAAACCGATGTTTTTGCCTTAGAAATGCATCCGAGAAAAAAACTACAGTATCGGGTCGATGACACTTATTATACTTTAGAAAAGCACAAGGCAAAAATCACCCTAAAACTGCTGGGCATTCCCTTGCGGATAAACAAAAAATTCTATTCCAGTATCTATGGCCCTACCCTAAAAAACAAACACGGCTATTATGCCTTAAGAACACCAGCCCTGTTTGAGATTCGTGCCCTAGAGCAGTGGTGGCGCATGAACAAAGCCACAAGCTTTACCGAATTTTATACCGCCCTTAAAATGAAAGCCCTACCCGGCTACAATATAGGCTATGCCGACCGTAATGATACCATTTTTTATATCTCCAATGGACTTATCCCCAAGCGAGCCAAAGGGTTTGATTGGAAAAATGTCGTGCCTGGAAATACCCGAAAAACCCTCTGGACTTCTACCTACAATATCGAAGAGCTACCACAAGTGATTCAACCAAAATCCGGCTTTGTGTATAACGCCAACCATACCCCCTTTAGAAGTTCATCGATAGCCGACAACCCCCAAGCAGAGGATTTTGACCCCGATATGGGGTTCGAAACCTATGACAACAATCGGTCCATCCGCCTTAAAACATTGATTGATGCACATGAACGTATAGAATATACCGACTTTAAGCGTATCAAATACGACCACCAGTTTCCTACTCCACTTCAGTACAGTTTTATGGACATCAACGCCCTATTTGCTATAGATCCTACCCAATACCCAGCGCTAGAGTCGCTAATTCGTCGAATTCAGGAATGGGACCGAAAAACAGCAGCCGATTCATACGGTGCTGGGACGTATGCAGTCTTGTATTTTGAACTCTTTAAATACTACAATACACTTCCTGAGCCCAAAATCTTCCCGGAAGCTGTTTTGATCAAAGCCCTCAACGACACCAAAGTATATCTCCTTAAGCACTTTAACACCACTAATGTTCGACTGGGGGATTTTCAAAAGTTGGTACGCGGCCAAAAAGTTTACCCCATTTTTGGTCTTCCCGATGTCATTACCGCAATGGGTTCTTCCCCCTACAAAGACGGTATGCGAAAGGTCGTGAGCGGAGAATCCTATATTGAATTGGTAAAATTCACCCCTGAAGGACCCGAAATCGAATCGGTAATTTCATACGGAAGTTCAGACCATCCCGATTCACCACATTACAATGACCAAATGGAGCTTTACAAGGAATTTAAAACCAAAAAAATGACCTTAGACAAAGCCACTATTTATCAAGCCGCCCAAAAAATATACCATCCACAGTAAAATGACTAGGTAGTAATTGCTTTCTTGTAAATCGCTTCGTATTGGGCTAAGACAAGCTTTAGGTCAAACTTTTGAGCTTGTGCAAAAGCAGCCGCTTTAAAGGACTGATGCTGTTGAGGATTATTTAAGAGGGTAATGGCTGCTTCGGCCATTTGATCTACCGCTCCAACGGGAAATAAATAACCGGTTTGGCCATGGACATTCACTTCGGGCAAGCCACCTACGTCGGTAGAAATTACCGGCACTTTATGAATCATGGCTTCTAGCGCCGCCAATCCAAAGCTTTCTTTTTCTGAGGGCAACAAAAATAAATCAGAATAACAGAGGATTTTATCGATTTCCAAACTTTTACCCAGGAAAGCGACTTTACGGTCCAATTTAAGTTTGGAAACCAAGCGAACGGCATTTGCTTTTTCAGGTCCTGACCCAACAATCATCAATTTGGCCGGCATAACATCGGCTATTTTTTTAAAGGTTTTTATCACATCTGAAAGCCGTTTTAGCGGACGGAGATTACTGATATGGGTGATGACTTTTTCTTCTTTCTGTGCGATTAACTCGCGTGAGCAGGGCAAATCTTTGCTGTTGTATTTTTCTGTATCGATAAAGTTGGGAATGACATGAATTTCTTTTTTTATCTCGAAAAAATTCAACGTATCCTCTTTTAGACTTTGGGAAACCGAGGTCACCACATCCGAATGGTTGATACTAAAGGTAACCGCACTTTTATAAAAAGGATGACTGCCAACCAGGGTAATATCCGTCCCGTGCAGGGTGGTAACTATGGGGAGGTGAATCCCTTGATCTTCCAACATTTTACGCGCCATATAGGCCGCATAAGCATGGGGAATGGCGTAATGAACATGCAACACCTCAATGTTATAGGCCTTGATAACATCGACCAACTTGGAAGACAAGGCGAGTTCATAGGGTTGGTATTTAAATAAATCATATTCGGGGACAAGCACCTCATGAAAATACAAATTGGTGTTTAGTGATTCCAAACGAACAGGCTGATGATAGGTGACAAAATGCACCTCGTGTCCGGCTTGTGAAAGGGCAATGCCTAACTCGGTGGCGACTACGCCACTTCCGCCAAATGTAGGATAACAAACAATCGCTATTTTCATCTAATCATCTATCAAAGCGTCATATATCAGTCCCTGCATACGGGTTCGTATGTCGTGTTCCCCCATGAGCTTGTTGGCGCGAGTAGGAAAGGTTCGGTTGCTCAAAAAAACAAAGACAATCTCTTCTTCAGGATCGGCCCAGGTATAGGTACCGGTAAACCCAAAATGACCAAAACTGGTGTGGGATACACAGCCACAAGTAGACCCCCGACCCTCGAGCTGTGGCTTGTCAAAGCCTATCCCCCGTCGATTATTTTCATCGCAATAATAACAATTGTTAAAGGCATCGAAAGTAGCTTCTTGGAAAAAGCGCTGGCCGTTGTAGTACCCTTTTTGAAGGTACATCTGCATCAACACTGCGACCTCATAGGCATTGGAAAACAAACCGGCATGACCGCCAACACCGCCTTGCATCGCGGCCCCTTCATCGTGTACGTAGCCCTGCAGCTTTTTATACCTAAAAAAAGTATCATCTTCCGAGGGGGTAATACGGTCTAAGTCAATCACATCAGCCGCATTATAGGTTGTACTTTGCAGGCCTAAAGGTTTATAAAAGGTATTCGCGACCAATTGATCCAAGGGTTTTTGATAGGTGTCTTCCAGGTAATACTTCATTAGGAAAAACGCTAAATCTGAATATTTATACTCTAAGGTATCGCGGAGTTCACTCTGTTTAACTTCTTTTAAAATCTCTTTTCGGTAAGACGTTTTTAAATACAATTCATCCGTTACCCGTATGCCAAAGCGGGAAGATTTGTTTTTACGGTAGTATTTTCTACGGGGTTTCCCTTTTTTGTCCAAGGTGGCTTTATAGAAAGGGATAAAAGGGGTCAACCGAGCGTAGTGGGATAAAATTTCCCGGACGGTAAGCGCGTCTTTGTTGGTCGATTTCCAGTCGGTCAACAGGGTTCCAAAAGAAGTGCCTAGGTTAAACTTATAATCGTCATAGGCCTTGAGCACCATGGGCAATGTGCCTAAAATCTTGGTCAATGAAGCCAGGTCATAGACATCTGAGTTTTGCACCGGACGTTGTTTATCATAGGTATGATACCCAAAACTCTTGTGAAATACAATTTTTCCGTGTCGAGCCACAAGCATTTGTAATCCGGGTGTCATGGTGGAGTCCAAGACCACTTGGGCAAATCGTTCTATATCTTTTAGTTTTTCAGGGTCAAATCCTTGCATAGCCGGACTGGCATAGCCTAATTTTTTAAGCGAGTCTAAATCTAAGCCTGCCCCTACCGCATAGTCCGAGGAAACCGAAACCGGTAAACGCCCTTGCGCAGCAGTTGCTCCCCAAAGCACGTCTGCACTCACCCGTTGGGCGATGGCATTGTTTTGGTAACTGACCACTAGGCCGCGAAGGTTGGTGTCACCCTCCAAAGCCTTCAATGCATAGGGTTTGACAAAAATATCCAATACCACCGGGACTTGTTGGGCCAAGGATTGAATCAAGGCCACCTGCTCAGCGTTGAATTTTTCCTTTTTATACGGTGTTGCATCCGAACGGTGGAAACCCACAATCAAGGCTTCCAACCCGTTCAATTGAGGAATGAGGTCTTCCAACTTGTTTCCGATCAAGGGGGTCACGTATCCGTATTTTTGGAGTTGGTCCAAAAATGCGGTACCCTCAGCATCTCCCAAGGGGAGATAGCCGTATTTTTTTTCAGGGTTTAAAGGCAACAAAGCATTGTTTTTTAAAACGGTAATCGCCTGTTCCATGGCCCGGGTTACGAGCATTGTGTCTTTGGCAGTAGCTAGATTTTCTATAGCTGTGTCAAGGGCAATAGGGTGATAATCTGCGAGGCCTGCTAAATATTTGGCCTTTAAAATCTTTTTAACCGAATGGGCCAAACGTGCTTCGGTGATTTGTTTGCGTCTATAGGCACGTTTAAAGGTTTTAACGCTCTCGGGTATATCACTCGAGATGAGTAAGACATCGTTACCGGCCAAAAACGCAGCCAAATCCGCATTTTTTACACCTTCATAGTCAGCAACGCCTTTCATATTCATCGCATCGGTGAGTACCAGACCGTTAAAGCCCATTTGATCGATTAACAAATCTTGAATGGCCTTTTCGGATAGGGACATGGGTAAGCCACTGGGGTCTATAGCGGGTATATTCAGGTGTGCAACCATGACCGAAGACAATCCGGCACTGATTAAGTCACGGTAAGGAGCGAGTTCGATGGTATCGATTCTCGCACGATCAAAATTGACCTGTGGAAGGGTTTTGTGGGAATCTTGTGCCGTATCACCATGCCCAGGGAAATGCTTACCAGAAGTCAAAATACCGGCACGTTGAAGGCCTAGCATAAGCGCACGGGCATTTTGTGTTACAGCCTGAGGGTCTTCACCAAAAGAACGATTGCCTATAATCGGATTGGCGGGATTGGTGTTGATGTCCAAGACCGGAGCAAAATTCATATGGATGCCCAAACGCTTTAGCTGTTCGCCCATACGAAAACCAACCTGCTCAACTATCGCCGGGTTTTGTATGGCTCCCAAGGTCATGTTCCAGGGAAAGGGCGTTAAAGAGTCCAAGCGCATGGCTGCGCCCCACTCGGCATCCAAAGTCGCCAACAAAGGGACTTTGACTTGCTCTTGCAATGCGTTTAACCAACGGCTTTGCTTATAGGGTGACCCTTTGGAAAAAACCACTCCTCCGATTTGGTAGGTTTTGACCATGGTCAACATTTCATTCAGATGATTTTCATCTTGTTTGGGATAAATCATGGGGACAAAAAGTTGGCCAATTTTTTCGTCCACGGTAAGTTGTTGGTACACACTATCGACCCACTGTTGCTGGGCAAGTGCATCGACAGCACGCAAAGGGTCAGGTTGCTGGGCAAAGGTCATAGGCATTGCACCAAGTAAGACTAGGAAGAGGAGAGCAAAGTTTTTCATGATTTAAAAAATCGACTGTGCCAACTTTGATGGGCCGGAACTTCCCAGCTTTCATTAAAATCGGCTTTGTTTAAAACTATGTTATTAAAAACTAGGGTATTTTTGGATACTGCCCGACTGGCAGCCATGGCCTTAAATTCGGTCAACGGTTTATAGCTAATGTATTCACCTTGTTTAAACGTCACATTCATTTTGTCCAATAAAATCAGGTCAAATTGTTGCTCCAGAGATTGGATAAAACGTACCGAAGCATCGATGGAACATCCGGAAGCTGCCTGTTGTTGTTGATCCAAACCAAATACGATAAAATGGTTATAGGGCAGTATAAATCCGGCTTGCAGTGCTTGCCCGTGGGCCGTCCATTGGGTAAGAAATTCGCTACATGCCTGATGAATTTGGTCGGCAGTCGTCGCATCAAATTTTCGGCTGGATGGGTAAATCCAAATTCGCGCTTGGTCGGGCAATTGATCAAAAGGAACGAGCATGGCTATAAATCTTGAGCTTCGGCGATGAGTTCGGCAATATCCTTGACCTGTATCTGCTCGGACTTCTCTTTGTTTTTTACCCCGTCGGTCAACATCGTATTGCAAAAAGGGCAGGCCGCTGCAATAATATCGGGGCTCGTTTCGAGGGCTTCTTCCGTACGTCGGATGTTGATGTCTTGCTTACCCTTTTCGGGCTCTTTAAACATTTGTGCTCCGCCGGCGCCACAACACAATCCTTTGGCTTTGCAATTTTTCATTTCCACCAATTCGGCATCCAACTTTTGGATTAAGCTACGGGGCGCTTCATACACCTGATTGGCCCTACCCAGATAGCAGGGATCGTGATAGGTGATTTTTTTTCCTTTAAACTGATCGCCTTCCAATACCAATTTGCCCTCTTCCAAAAGCTGTTTGAGCAATTGTGTATGGTGAATCACCGTGTAGTTGCCCCCTAGCGAAGGGTATTCATTCTTTAGGGTGTTAAAACAATGTGGACATGCCGTGACGATACGGGTGATTTCATACGCGTTAAGCAGTTCGATGTTCGCCAGGGCTTGCATCTGAAACAAAAACTCGTTTCCGGCACGTTTGGCGGGGTCTCCCGTACAACTCTCTTCGGTTCCCAAAACAGCATAGGACACCTGACATTGCGAAAGTATTTTGATAAAGGCCTTGGTGATTTTTTTGGCACGTTCATCAAAACTTCCGGCGCAGCCCACCCAAAACACAATTTCGGGCTTTTTTCCTGCAGCGACCATCGCCGCGACTGTAGGGACTTCCATAGTGTGATTTTTTAATGTTCTTGACCGTCGTCAAAAACCTCTATTGTTACTTCTTTTTCGACCAGATCGGTAAACTTCCCATTGTAGCGTGTAGCGCGAACAAGGTGGTTGTCTATCCAGTGGTAGTTGCCTCCACGAGGTTTGCCCATCAGCAGGCTGTGGTATTTAAACCCGTTCTTTTTTAACCAGCGTTCGGTCACATCCCTGTGTGCCTCAACGCGGGAAGTGAAAAAACAAATCAAATGCCCCTCGTCATACCATTTGTTAAGGGTAACCAACGCATCGGGAAAATGTGCTGCCGTTTCCATACGCTCGGGTTCTTCGTTGGGGATGTCATCACAAATCGTACCATCGATATCCACAAGGTAGTTTTTGATCCCTTCGGGTAAAACCGGGCTGACCACCTCCCCGTTTTCGACTTTTTGGTGTAAATAGCTTTCTGCTTCCTCTTTTTCCATGTAGTTGTATTAAATTAAAGTTGTGTCCATTGCATGCGATCCTGGCTGTTGAATGGCCAAGGGGCGCCATTGTTTTCGATATTTCCCATCATATTGTTTAGTGCAGTGGGTGCTGCCGATTGTTCCATCACCAGGTATTGGCGCATGTCCATGATAATCGACAAGGGGTCTATATCAACCGGGCAGGCTTCTACACAGGCGTTGCAGGAGGTACAGGCCCACAATTCTTCGGGGGTAATATAATCGCCCAACAATTGTTTTCCATCGGTTATTTCGGTGCTTTTTGTTTGTCGTAGATGTGCCGCCACTTCGGTGAGCCGGTCGCGGGTGTCCATCATGATTTTTCGAGGCGATAATTTTTTTCCGGTTAGGTTAGCCGGACATTGACTCGTGCAACGACCGCATTCGGTACAGGTGTAGGCATTTAGTAATTGAACCCAGTGGAGGTCTGTCACCTCCGAAGCACCAAATTTTTGGTTGGCGGCCATATCATTTACCGGAGTTGCATAAGGGTCCGCATTGGGATCGAGCATTAATTTAACCTCTTGGGTAACCACCGGATTGTTGGCAAAGGCCCCTTTGGGGGCTAAATTGGCAAAGTACGTATTGGGAAAGGCTAACAGAATATGTAAATGTTTGGAATAGTAGAGGTAATTTAAAAAACCAAATATCCCAACGATATGCATCCACCAAAACGTCCGTTCTAAACTGATGAGTGTGGGAGTAGGAAGTCCTTCAAACAAAGGAAGTAAGATTTGTGAAATGGGAAAACTCCCAACTTGCGGATAAGCCTCAACCCCACGCAATTGAAGGCTGAGATCGGTCGCATTCATCAACAGAAAAAGGCTCATCAAGAACACCTCAAAATACAAAATCAAATCGGCGTCCCATTTGGGCCATCCTTGCATTTCGGCTTTCCAAAACCGTTGAATGCGCAGCACATTACGGCGACACCAAAAAATCACAACCACAACCAATACCCCAAGGGCAAACCATTCGAAGGCAGCGATCAAAACGTTATAAAAATTCCCTAAAATTGGTGCAAAAAGGCGGTGGCTACCCAACAAGCCATCCAAGACAATTTCTAAAAGTTCGATGTTAATAAACAAAAATCCGATGTACACAACGATGTGTAAAAGTCCGGCTATCGGCTTCGTGACCATTTTGGATTGCCCCAAAGCGATACGAGCCATATTCTTCCATCGAGCAGCTTTTTGATCGTTTCGGTCCATCGGTCGGCCCAAAGCAATGTTTTTACGGATTCGATTGATGTTTCGCACAAAAAGGGCCAAAGCCCCAACGAGCATCAATCCGAAAATCAAATTAGGAAGATAGGCCATGTTCGTCAGTCGTCTTTTTCTTTAGTGTAGGGCGTGTTTTTTTTGCCAAAGAGCGAAAAGTGAACATAGCGTTTGGGGTTGTTTTTTAAATCGTTAAGCAGCGACTCCAATTCTTCGAGTGTTGCGTTGAGTTGGGTATAAAGCGCCGGGTCATTAATCAATTTACCGGCTGTTCCTTGACTGGTGTTTACCTGGTCGAGTACTTGATTTAGGTTGGTTGCAATTTTGTTGTATTGTGCCAAAATGGCTTTAAAATCTACTTCGACCAATGAATCACTGATTTGACTCAGGTTGGCCGAGGTACTCGCTAGGTGTTTAAAGGTGGTGTCTAGTGCCGTTGCATTACTGTCCAGCAAACGGTTGAGTTTTCGGGTAATATTGTTGGCATTTTCAACGGTTCTTGTGAGTTCGCTTAGCGTAGTTTTAAGATTTTCCTGGGTTTGGTTATTCAATACGTTGCTTACCCCATCAAACAATTCATCCACACTGGTCAAGGTACTGGTGAGCTTTTGCTGAAGCGGAGCGATTTGTTGATTGACCAATTCAGTAAAACCCGGTTGAACTCCCGAGGGCAACGTATCACCGGTTTTGATCGATTTTCCATTTTCAAAAATCGGCTGAATCATGATTGCCTTACCTCCGATCAATCCCGTTTCGTACAGTATGGCCTCACTTGCTGAGGAAAAAGCAAGGTCACCACGCACACGCATGCTGACCAAAATTTGAGTGCTGCCGGGCAAAAAATCAATCTTGGTGATTTTACCGATGGATAGGCCGTTGATATTGACGTCAGCGCCTATAGACAAACCTTCGACCTCGTCATACACAGAATAGATGACTTTTTGTTTTGAAAAAACAGAGCTGCCTTTAAGGAAGTTAAAGCCAAAATAAAAAAATCCAAGTCCAAAAATGACTAGTAAAGCCGTTTTAATTTCGCGAGAAAGTTTCAATGTATTGCTGCGTTAGTTGACAAAGTTACAAAATATTTATGGCCTTACAGGGACAGCTCAACTATTGAATTGCCTCCTCAAGGGGTATTTTCTTTCCGTTTTTATACGCCACTATAAAAGCACTGCTATAGCCTTTGCCCTTGGCGGTGTCTAGGTATTCCTTGGCAGTACTATAGCGTGTTGTATTGCCGTAAAAATAACGGTATACTTTTCCTTGTTTTTCACTATAAACTCCTTTGAGGCCTTTCCAGTTGTAGGACTGGTGTCCCACTTGCTTTTGGCTGGCTGCAATCTGTACCCTAAAATCGACAGAGGATGAAGACATACGCTCTTCGGCCTTATTGACAGACGGTACATCCGTTTCGGTCTGCAAATCCTCCGCCACGGTGAGCGCCAAGTTTTTTTTATAATCGATAATGGCATCGGCAATGGCTTTAGCCATGTCGTCCTGTCCTTTTTTGGAATTGAGAAAAGCCCCCTCTTTGGTGTTGGTTAAAAATCCCGTTTCGATCAAAACACTGGGCATATAGGTGTATTTGAGCACGATAAAACCGGCCTGCTTAACGGTGCGGTTTTTACGCTTTAAATTTTTGACAAAGCGTTTTTGAATCGCATCAGCGGCAGCGATGCTTTGGTCGAGGTAGGTTTCCTGCATGAGGGTGAGTCCGATAACCGACTCGGGATTGTTGGGGTCGAATCCGTCGTAGTTTTGCTCATAATTTTCTTCAAAAAAGATCACCGAGTTCTCCTTTTTGGCAATTTCAAAATTCCGCTGGTTGGCATGAAGTCCCAAAACAAAAGTGCCTGCACCATAGGCCTGACTACTATGGGCATCGCAATGAATGGAAATAAACAAATCGGCATCGGCTTTGTTGGCGATATTAGCGCGTTCAATCAAGTCGACAAAAACATCTGTTTTGCGGGTGTAGATAATACGGAGGTTTTTTTCTTTGGCCAGGCGTTTTCCGAGTTCGAGGGCTATATTGAGGGCAATTTTTTTCTCATAATAACCATTCCCACGGTTCCCAGGGTCTTTGCCGCCATGGCCGGCATCGATCACTACGACAAAGGGTTTTGGAGGAGGCGAAAAACTGGCCCAACTGATTATGGGCACAAACAGTAGCCATAGACCCACCCAAAGGCTGAGGTTCAATAAACAATTTTTAGGCTGCGTATTCATTTTAATAAGACTAAAAACCAAGGCTTACTCTCTAAAAATATCCTTAATTTTGGGCATCATTAAGTTCGTTAATGATAACAAATTTAGGATTAATCAACTTGCGCACAAAGTCTTTTTATACAGTTGGATTGTTAATATGTTTTGGCGTTCTCCGGAGCTACGGACAACAAACCATCCCAGATTTACCATCGGTTCCTTCTGTAAAAGACTCCTTGGCACTAGCTGTTCAGGACACGATTCCTAAAAAAGAACCCTTGCTGCTCGACAAGGTAAAATATACGGCCAAAGACTCCATACGCATCAACAAAAAAAAGAATAAACTCTACCTCTACAATGAAGCGGAGATGCAATACCAGGATATTTTGCTCAAATCAGGAATTATCGTGTTGGACTATTCGACCAACGAGGTATATGCCGGACGTATAGCGATTGACACCTTGGGTACCTTGGACCAGTTCCCCTATTTTAGGCAGGGAAGTAACGAGGTCAATCCGGATTCTATACGGTTTAATTTTGATACCCAAAAGGCCTTGATCTGGAACTCAAAATCGGCCGAGGCCGGGATGAATGTATTTGCCGGTTTTACCAAAAAAGAAAACGATTCGGTGTATTATTTGCAAAATGCCAAAGTCACCACGGCTGGAGAACTTGAGGATGCCGATTATTATTTTAAAACACGTAAGGCAAAATTGGTTCCAAAGGGAAAAATTGTAACCGGATTTACCAATATGTACATTGCGGATGTTCCTACCCCTGTGGCCTTACCCTTTGCCTATTTCCCCTCAACCCAAGAGCAGGCCTCTGGATTTATTTTTCCGACTATCGGCGAAAACAACAACCGGGGATATGCCATTCAAAACGGGGGCTATTATTTTGATCTTTCGGACTATTTCAATTTAACCCTCTTGGCCGATTATTATACCAATGGCAGCTATGGACTAGCGACCAGCAGCACGTACAAAAAGCGCTATAAATATTCGGGAAGTCTCAGCTTACGCTATGAAAAATTGGTCACAGGAGAGCGCGGACTTCCGGGCTATGCCAACTCGACAGTGTTTAACGTACGCTGGTCCCATGCCAAGGATGCAAAAGCCAGTCCCTACTCCAATTTTTCCGCTTCGGTGAACTATGGCAGTAGTGACTATTACCAACAATCGGTCAACCAGTTGAATTCACCCAATTTTCTCAACAACAACTTAAATTCTTCCATTTCCTACAACAAAATATTCCCAGGAACCCCCCGGGTAAATACCTCCATCACCACGACACTATCGCAAAACTCGCAGACCAAACAAGTCAACCTTACCCTCCCGACTTTTCAGGCTAGTATGGAGCGTATTTTTCCTTTTGCGCCCAAAGACAGTCCAAAAAAAGGTGCGATACAGAACATCAATATCCAGTACTCTACCCGTGCCGAACAACGCATTATAACCGACGAAGATAAACTCTTTAAAAAAGGGATGTTTGATGAGGCCAAGTCGGGAATGGTCCATAATATTCCAATTTCTACAAATTTTAAATTGTTTAAATATTTAAGTTTAAGTATGGGGGGTACCTTCAAAGAAGTCTGGACCCCAAAAACGGTACGCTATAACGACTATTCTGAAGCAGAAGGGCGAGCTACCAAAGATACTCTAGATGGCTTTGGTGCTTTTAGAACCTACAATTACAGTGCGAGTTTGGGAACTACCCTCTATGGAATTGTCAATTTTGATAAGGGACGCATTCGTTCGATTCGGCATACGGTACGCCCCTCGATCAGTTATGGTATCAATCCCAGTTTTGAAAAGTATTATGACGAGTACATCATTGATGCAGATGGCAATACCCGAGAATACACCCGTTTTGAACCCAGTTTATTTGGACTTCCCGGTAAAAGTTTTTCCAGTAATATGGGTATCTCCATCAGCAATAACTTTGAAGCCAAAGTCGTCGATCGAGATACCACCAATACCGAGCTAAAGAAAATCAACCTCCTCAAAAACCTGAATCTAAGTACGGCCTATAACTTTGCGGCTGATTCCCTTGGCTGGAGCCCGGTACGTATGACCACGGGTATTGACCTGCTCAAAGGAAAAATGTCCATAAACCTCGGGGCTACTTTTGATCCTTATGCCCTCGATGCCAACAATATCCGCTATAACGCTTTTGACTTTAGAATGACCAGTGCCAATATGAACATGAGTTATTCGATTAACAACAACACCTTTGGCGGTGGTGAATCTACCGAAAACACCGAAGTTACTTCGAGTGGTGGACGTGGTGATGATTTGTTTGGCCAAGCACCCAGTATTACCAATAACCGTAGTAATCCCGAAGATGAATCGCCTGCCAAAACCTATCCGCTCTACCGCACGCAATTGCCCTGGAGTCTCAAATTTGCCCACTCCTTGACCTATGTCAATGCTACGGGGCAAAATACCATCTCGACCAATTCGCTGATGTTCTCGGGCAACCTAGAACTTACTCCCAAATGGAAAATTGGCCTTTCTTCGGGTTATGATTTTAAAGGAAAAGGATTTACCTACACCCAATTGCGTTTCGACCGTAATTTGGACAGTTGGAAAATGAATTTTAGCTGGGTACCCTTTAGTGACCGTGCCTCTTGGAATTTCTTTATTGGCATAAAATCGGGCATGCTCAGTGATATCAAATACGAAAAAAACAGAGAACCTGATCGTAAATTATAATGTTTTACCCATGAAAAAACAAGTCATCCACACCCCCAACGCCCCTGCCCCTATTGGTCCTTATAACCAAGCCATTAAGGTGAACAACACCCTTTACCTGTCCGGACAAGTGGCTTTAGACCCCACTACGATGGAATTGGTCAATGGGTCCATCGAACAAGAAACCAAGCAGGTAATGGAAAACCTTAGTGCTGTATTACAAGCCGGAGGAATGAGCTTTGAGCAAGTGGTCAAAACAACCATTTTTTTAAGTGACATGAGCTTATTTCAGGCGGTCAACGAAATCTATGGCAGTTATTTTGATGCAGCTACAGCTCCGGCACGTGAAACCGTTGCCGTCAAAACCTTGCCCAAAAATGTCAATGTAGAAATCGCAATGATTGCGGTTGACTAAAGCCGATTACAAAAAATCGACATCCAAAAGGCTTTTGTGGTAGGCAACCAATCCGTCTATTGGACGCTTGACCACTCGGCCTAGCTTAAGGTCAAAGGTAGTCAATACACGCTCGATCTCGTCTTTTAATAGAAAGGCAATCGATCCTACAAAATGTATAGGGACTTCTCGCGCGTCTTTGAATTGCAATATTTGATGGTTGATGAATCGAGTCATACCATTTTCGATAATGGTTTGCATCATCGCATGGGACTTGTTTTCAATCAAAAATTTGGCAAATCTGGCCAAATAGGTATTGGGATTTTCTTTTCGGTAAATATTTTCCTTGATTGTATCGGCATCCAACTCATACTCACTTTCGAACTTGGATCGTAATTCGGGGGGCATTTCATTAAAATAGTAAGCACGTATAAGTTGCTTGCCATAGAAATTCCCGCTGGCTTCATCCATCAACACATAGCCCAAAGAAGTTACTTTTTGTTCGATCTGCTTACCGTCAAAATACGTACAATTTGATCCGGTACCTAAAATACAAACGATAGAAGGCTCCTGGGGTTCAACCGTTGCATATACAGCAGCATAAGTGTCCTCCTTGACATTGAGTACGGCCTGAGTAAAAATTTCACGAAATACCTTGGTGATGCGTTCTTGTGGGGAGGCTATCCCACAACCAGCACCATAAAAATACAGGTGGGTAACATTTTTACGGTTTTGGTATAAATCAAAATTATTGATAATCCGTTCCGTTAGTATGGCGCTAGAGAGCACTTGAGGATTGAGTCCCAGCGTTTGGGTCGAAAAGAGTACCACCCCTTTGGCATCAATCGCAATCCAGTCGGTTTTGGTCGAACCGCTATCTACAACCAGTATCATTCCTTATAACTCATTGATGTGCTTGGCAAGATCGAGCAACTTGTTGGAATAGCCACATTCGTTGTCGTACCAGCTTACAATTTTAAAGAAATTTGCATTGAGTTCCATCCCGGCATCTGCATCAAAAATTGAAGTGCGAGGGTCACCTACAAAATCTTGAGAAACCAAAAGCGCTTCTTCATAGCCCAAAACACCTTTCATTTCATTTTCGGAGGCCGACTTCATCGCCGCTTTGATTTCGGTATAGGATGTAGCCTTTTTAAGACGAACGGTAAGATCTACCACCGATACGTTAGCCGTAGGTACACGGAAAGCCATACCCGTCAATTTGCCCACCAAAGAAGGAATCACTTTGGTAACCGCTTTTGCAGCTCCGGTTGAGGCAGGAATAATGTTGAGCAACGCACTTCGTCCTCCTCTAAAATCTTTTCGCGAAGGACCATCGACCGTGAACTGTGTGGCAGTGGTAGCGTGGACAGTAGTCATCAAACCTTCGACAATCTCAAAATGATCATTGAGAACTTTGGCGATGGGTGCCAAACAGTTGGTCGTACACGAAGCATTGGATACAATTTTCTGATCGGCCGTAGCCTCAGTATGGTTAACCCCCATGACAAACATAGGCGCATCGGGAGATGGAGCCGAAATAACTACTTTTTTGGCCCCGCCTTTAAGGTGTGCTTCTGCTTTTTCTAAAGAAGTAAATATACCGGTACATTCAGCGACAACGTCTGTATTTAATGTCCCCCAGCCTATGGCAGCGGGATCGCGTTCTGCCGTGATGATTACCTCATGGCCATCGACAACCAAGTTGTTGTTTTTTACTTCGACAGTTCCATTGTAATTGCCGTGTACAGAGTCGTATTTTAGTAAGTATGCAAGATGGTCAACATCTAATAAATCATTGATTCCAACGACAACTACATCGTCTTGTTTCATTGCTGCGCGAAAAACCAAACGTCCAATTCGTCCAAATCCGTTGATTCCAATTCTTAAGGCCATTTTTAGTGTATTTAATTTATTGAGTTATTATATAGTGAGAATGTCCGAAACACGGATCAGTTCTTTGTTAATTTTCGATTTGCCCTTGATGGCTTTGTTGAGTTCGGTCAGAATCATTTGATCGTCCTTGATTCCAACCATAAAGTTGGATTTCCCTTTTAATAGGGCCTCTACGGCAAAAACACCCATACGTGAGGCCAACACCCGGTCAAAACAACTCGGTGCACCCCCCCGTTGCATATGCCCCAAAACAGAAACACGAACTTCGTAGTAGGGCATGTTTTTTTCTACATAAGAGGCTATTTCAAAGACATTTTTTCCCGTCTTATCCCCTTCTGCAACCACCACGATACTGGAAGACTTGCCCGATTTTTCGCTTCGTTTTAGGGATTCCAACAGGCGTTCTAGTCCCATATTTTCTTCGGGGATCAAGATTTCTTCGGCCCCCGAACCAATACCGGCATTTAGGGCTATATGCCCGGCATCTCTTCCCATGACCTCAACAAAAAATAATCGGTTGTGCGAAATGGCAGTGTCCCGAATCTTATCGATAGCCTGAGTTACCGTATTGAGAGCGGTATCATAGCCAAGGGTGTGACTAGTTCCATAGATATCATTATCAATCGTACCGGGTATTCCAATAACCGGAAGACCAAATTCCTTTTGGAAGATCATCGCACCCGTAAAGGAACCGTCTCCACCAATGACGACCAAAGCATCAATTTGATGTTTTTGAATGGTTTCAAAGGCTTTTTTACGGCCTTCTTTGGTTCTAAATTCTAAGCACCGAGCCGATTTAAGCATGGTCCCTCCTTTATTGATGATGTTATTCACTGTGCGGGGAGTCATTACCCGGGTCACGTCATCGATTAGCCCTTGGTAGCCCTGGTAAATGGCTATGCATTTTATATGGTGATAGGCCGAGGTACGTACGACAGCACGTATGGCCGCATTCATCCCGGGGGCATCGCCTCCAGAAGTAAGTACACCAATGGTTTTGATTGTATTCATAAAATCCGCCGCAATTTACTATTTATTTAGTTTGCTTGCACGCTGTGTTTTAAAAAATGTCCCACGTAGCGGCTTCCCATCGGCATAAATAACAAATCATAACAGATAAACGTTTTACTGTTACTTTATCACCGTTGCTGTTTTTTGACAAACTCAATATTCGGTGGGTTATTTTGAAAAACCGGTGTGGTTTGGGTATTTCTTTTCTCTTTAGAGATGATTTTCGCTATTAAGTCCGAAAATGTGTTAAAATCAACCTGGTAAGACAAACCCATTCCTTGGGTATAGCCCAATTCATCACCAAAATAGCGAAACTCATTTTCTTTATTAAACACCTTGGCGCGTAATGAACCATCATCATTAAGGATAAAATCAATTTGCACGTCACCAACAATCAGTGTCTCTTCGACACCACCCACAGGTACCCCTATTTTACCATTAATCAAAATACGGTCGCTGAGTTGGGTAGAAAGGGTAAGCCCCAATCGATCCTCGGAGACAATTTCTACCGGGCTGCTTTTATCCCCCTGGAGGTAATTGACCCCGACTTTAAACTTTTCATTTTCATCACCCAAAAGGCTCGAAAAAACATCGGAGGCCTTTTCATACAGGTTGTTCGTCAGGCCCTGAACGGATACACCAACATCGTTGATAAAAATACCTTGAGAAAGCAGGGAAATAGCCTGTAATTGAGCACGTTGAGGGTCGTTAAGACGGTATTGTAGCTCGGTAACCACCGTCCCCCCTGTGTTGGGAAAGTCAATTTCAAAACTGGGATTTTCGGGTTTAAGCAGGTCTCCCTCAAGACGAATTAGCACCTCGGTGGGTATCTTTCGGTTAAAATCAGGATTGTCAAGCAACAAGGCGGGATTGGCGCCTCCAGGTACTTGATATACCGCCTCCATACGCATTTGCGCTCCTAAAGGATCACCTTCCCAAACAATGGTTCCACCAGGTTTAAGGCTAAACTTTTTATCGATTACACCGAGGTTTTTAAAATTATAAATCCCCTCTTGGGTTGTAAAATCACCCCACATATTAAAAGTTCCCTTGGTATCAATATCCATCAATAACTTACCCGTTCCCAGACCGGCTAAATAACTTTTACTCACCTCATCAATAACAATTTCAACATCAGCCTCAGGGGTGACTTCCAATTCGATTTGTACATCGAGTCCATTAACCTCGTTTTCGCTGCCTTGAATGGCATTGGTCGTTGTTTGATTTTTAGCGACAAAATTAATAAAAGAAGTATCCGCTACTGTGTAGGAATCGATCCAAGGAATTTTGATGGAAGTGCCAGAATTGGTTTTACCCGACAGGGCCAACAATGGATTTTTAAAAGAGCCTGTTAATGCAATATTTCCGGCAAAAATTCCTTTTCCATAAAACAAGGCTTCCGGAGTTTGTGGCTTGTTGAGTATTTCGATGCCAGCGGTTTCAAAATTAAAATCAATGGACCAGTTTTTAAAATTTGTATGTGAAATAGACCCATTGAGTAAGGCAGACCCCGGTGCGCCTGCGGTGGAAATTGTCGTATTGCCAAACAAAAATTTCTGTTTGGTAAGTACAACGGTTGTCCGCGGATCAAAAATCAGCCCGGTTTGGGTATAGGGAATAAACATTTCCGCTTGATTTAAGATCAAATTTCCCTGATGGAATAAATTGGAAACCGGACCGTACAAATTGACTGTTCCGTCTAAACTGCCTTTAAAATCGGTAAGAGAATCTCCACCCAAATGCGACAAAAGCACCAAATCAAATTCTTGAAAAGTCATGTCTAAATCCAAGCGTGGCTCTTCTTGGGTAAAGGTCAAGTTACCCAATCCGGTAAGGGTTTGCACGGTGTTTCCTACCAACGAAAAATCGATTGCATAGGCATTGATTTTGGTGTTGCCCTGGCTGTTGATTTTAAATGTTCCCTGTACAGCATCATTGATTTTTAGGTCCTCGACTATCCCATTGAGTAAAAAAAGATTTTCGCTTGGCGAACGCTTAACGCGAAGCCGTGAAGTTGCTGTTCCCTCCATGTGAAAATTTTTCGGTTGGGGAAGAATCGCTGCCAATTCTACCTGATCAAGGACAAGGCCCAACTCAAAGTCATTGGCCTGCTGATAGAAGCTAGAAAAAGCCAACGCATAATCGGCTGTTCTTACCCTAAGGTCTTCAACCGTAAAGGTCCCCGACTGTAAATCAAAAAACAATGCCTGCCGTGGGTCATTGGTGGGGTTGATTTGCCAATCGTTCGATCGAAAACGAATGGTGGACGGTTTGACTTTAAAAATTTGCTTTTCCGCTATTTGCTCTTGTTCAAAAAATAGCTGAAAGTGATCATTGCGTTGCTCCCCACCCTGAGCGGTAATTTGCAAACCTATTTTTTGGTCGATCAAACTACTTGTGGCCACAAGGTTTTCAAAAACATAATCGTTATATTCCAAACGATCGAGTTGTAAGATACTCTCTTGGTCGGCTTCGGGTGCTATATAGATACGTAGGTTTTTGGCATCTATTTTAGGGGTCTTAAATACAGGCGTTTCTAAACTCAGATAAGCTGTTGGGTCTTGATCACTCAATTTCCCAGCGATAACGATGGGCTCCTCAGAAACCAAGGAGGGGTCTAGTCCTTTAAGCAAAGGAGAACCTATTATCAAATCGACAAAGGCTGTTCCCTCTGCTTGGGTTTTGGAGGTCGTAAATACCGGAAAAGCACGGTCTATGGTTGCCCGTAGCAGCGAGGGAAGCTGCTGTAAACGATAGGCTCCCCGAATACTGCCTGAGACCAGCTCGGAAGTAGGGATTTCAATAATCCGCTCTTGTTGGTTGCGGGCCAAACGAGCGACAAAATTACCGTAGGTAGTCGATTGAGTACCATTAGAGAGTGTAATGTCTTCAAACGAAAGATTTCCCACCAATTGAGGAATTGAATTACCCCGAAGGGTACCCACAATTTTTGCAGTCAATCCGATGGGGTTTTCAGTATCGGTAAGATTGCTTTTGCCTAGCATTAGCTGCTCTACAGTACCCACAAACGTATGCCGGGAATTTTTTTCTGCGATACTATGGGTGCTGATTAGTTTTCCATTGAGCATTGGACTAGCCAATTGGGTTCGGGTATTTAGTGTTCCCTCGGCGAGGTTGCCCTCCATGCTTAGGTATTCCCAAACGTGTTGTTGGTAGTGTAGCTCTTCCAAGCGGAGGCTCCAATTTGCCTGGGCTGTTGCTATAGAAGTCCCGGTACCGGACAGTTTTATTTTGGCATTGCACCGTCCCCAGGGAGAATCGGGTAAAAAATGCTGAAAGTTTAAAGAAGTGGCGGCAAAGTCGATGGCGTAGGTGGGTTGGCTTTTAGACCCATTGGTTTCTAGGCTTAACTGTACATTTTCGTTGTCTTTTGACAAATTCAAATTAGATATTAGTTGGTCGGACGCAAAGGCGATTTGGCCGTTGATTTCCCAATCGGAAAAAGGAGTTATATAGGGTAAATAGGCCTCCGAATCGGGGTTTTGGGCTAATAAAAATTGAAAATCGTCAACTGTAAGATGCGCCTGGTCAAGATGAACCTCAAATTGTCGATTTTGCGTATCCAATATCTGTTGGGCCTCCAATAAACCCGACCATTGTGATTCTCCCCAGTTAAGTTGTTCAGCACGCAAGGCAAATTGATCAACGGTTCCTGAGAAGCCCATTTTTCCCGATAGAGGTAATCTAGGGTAGGTTTCTTTTACAAACTGTTTTTGTAAATCAATACCGAGTAAGAGGGTGTCTAATTCAAGGTCAATGGACGTATCGGTTTTAAAATCCGTCCAGCCACCCTCGGGGTAATTCAAGGTCAGTTGTCCTTTAAATAAACTTTCATTCGTTTGGATCTCAAAATCGCGAAGCGTAACCCCACAAGCTGAACTGGCATAACGTCCGGAGAGCGATTGAACTCCCTCCAAGGAATTGGTTGCAAAGGTCATGGCCAATATATCGGCCACGACCCAGGGCCCAAAAACATAAAAATCTTTGAGGTCAAGCGTGAGTTTAGACAGGGCTATGGGAGAGAAATTACTTTTAGTGGCAGACTGCCAAAAGAGGTGACCCTCGGTGAGTTGGAGGGATTTTATTTTGAGTAAACGGGTCTTTGCATCAGCTTTTTTTTGAGCTTGTAACTTTTGAATAAACTGAGTCAGGTTGCCTTGTTCTTCACCCGGATAGTGGATGATTTTTGCTTTAAGTCCTTCAATTTTGGCCAGTTCAAAATCCAATTCTCCCGCCAACAAAGCCCGAACACCCTTGGAGTTGGTCGCCAAACTTTGTAAATAAACTAAGGTGTCTTGATGATGGTCACGGGCGATAACATCTTTAAGTACAATCGACCCATTGATGGCTACACTGGTTTTACCTATGCGAATACCCGTGTCGTAGGTTGCATTGATCGAATTGGTTAAGCGATGGGCAACTCCTGTTTGTACCACAGGCAAAAAAAGTGCCAAGACCACGATGACCACGGTCAAAAAAAATGCTACAATTAGCTTGCGCCCTATATTATGAATCTTTTTGATAATAAAGAGTAATTTTGTACTGCCATACGCATGAAACAACCACACTACATCTTGGGTATCGAATCGTCCTGTGATGATACAGCCGCTGCGGTAATTGCCCATAACAAAGTACTATCAAATTGTATTGCCAACCAAAAAATTCACGAACAATATGGAGGTGTGGTACCCGAATTGGCTTCCCGTGCGCACCAGAGTAATATTGTCCCGGTGGTTGACCAGGCAATACATGAGGCAGGTATTACTGCCGATCAATTGACCGCCATTGCCTATACCCAAGGACCTGGCTTGTTAGGTTCTCTATTGGTGGGGAGTTCGTTTGCCAAGTCCATGGCTTTGGCTTTGGACATTCCCTTGATTGCTGTCAACCATATGCAGGCGCATTTGTTGGTACATTTTATCGAACAAGAAGACCTACGCGCACCTGACTTTCCCTTTATCGGTGTTACGCTTTCCGGAGGGCACACCCAGTTGGTTTTGGTCAAGGATTATTTTGATATGGAATTACTGGGCACCACTCTGGACGATGCCATAGGCGAAGCTTTTGATAAATGTGGCAAAGTAATGGGGCTGTCTTATCCCTCGGGTCCTGCTATTGACCGCTTGGCCAAAGAAGGAAACCCTCAGGCGTTTTCATTTCCCATCCCCAATGTGCCTCATTACGATGTTAGCTACAGTGGACTAAAAACGGCTTTTGTAAATTTTTTACACAAAAACACCCAACAACAAGCCGACTTTGTAACCAAACACCAAAAAGACCTCTGTGCTTCGCTACAGTTTACCCTGATCGAAGTCATCATGCAAAAAATAGCGCAAGTTGTTGCAGCAACCCAAATCAAACGCGTAGTGATCGGTGGGGGAGTTTCGGCCAATAGTGAAATTCGCAGGGTTTTGGCAGAAAAAAAACGCACCGACGACTGGGATGTTTACATTCCTCCTTTTGCCTATACCACAGACAATGCGGCCATGATTGGCATCGTTGGGGCACTCAAATACACACAAAACCAATTTGGATCACTAGATGCCGTATCTGATCCTCGCCTAAAATTTTAAGATGGATTTGTTTTACTCCCATACCCTCACTCCCGACGACCAAAGCTATACGCTCGAAGGTGCCGAGGCCCAACATATCGTCAAAGTACTGCGAAAAAAACCGGGAGACCTTTTGCAACTCACCAACGGACAAGGCTTGGCGTGGACGGGTGTGATCACGGCTGCTTTTCCAAAAAAAATCGACCTGGCCTACCAAAGTCATAGCATTCAGTCACCACTACCCTATACGCTTCATATAGCGATTGCCCCGACCAAAAGCAACGACCGCATCGAATGGTTTTTGGAAAAAGCCACCGAAATTGGCATCAGTAAAATCACCCCTCTGTTTTGTGATCACTCCGAAAGAAAAATCATCAAACCCGAACGATGGACTAAGATTTTGACCAGTGCACTAAAACAATCCCAACGCTATCATCTTCCTGTTGTAGAGCCACTCATTAATTTTCAAGATTTTGTGCAACAGCACCAAAACCAACCCCTGCTTATCGCCCATTGCCATCCGGGAGAAAAAACACCACTAAAGTCCATCAGCAAGCAAAACACATACACCCTATTAATTGGCCCTGAGGGAGACTTTTCGGACCGTGAAATTGACTATATCCACCAATATGGACAAGCCCAAGCCATTGATTTGGGCCCTGCTCGCTACCGAACAGAAACAGCCGGTATAGTGGCCTGTCTTACTCTGGCACTAAAGGAAAGCTAAGGTTGATGCCGGATTCTATTCAATTGTTTTATATCTTTAAACGATAATGGAAGACAAACAAATCGCAAAAGGAATTTTAAGGGCCTTGTTTCAACTTACAGGCCTTGTTTTACTTTTATGGGTATTGTATGAGCTACAATCCATAATTGTGTACTTTTCGATTGCAGCGGTCATTGCCTTGGTTGGGCGACCCATTTCACTTTTTTTGATCAAACGACTTAAATTCAACAGTCTTTTGGCCACTACCCTCACCATACTTATTTTGCTTGGCATCGTGGTAGGCATCGTTTCGTTATTTATCCCCTTAATTGTCAAACAAGGGGGGAATCTTTCACTGCTTAACGTTGAAGAACTCGAAAACAATTTGGCCGTATTGATGACCGAAATCACGAACTATTTACAGCTCGACAGTCTGTTTTGGCAACAACAATTACGTTCGGGTTCCTTGTTTGAGTCGATTAATTTGAGTGCTGTTCCGGATTTTCTTAACAGTATCATTGGGGTTTTGGGAGACATTACCGTCGGCTTGTTTTCGGTCTTGTTTATTTCGTTCTTTTTGCTCAAAGACAGTAAAATGTTGGAACGTATTTTATTGACCCTGGTCAAAGATGAATACACCGAAAAAACAAGTGCTTCCATTCTTAAAATAAAACAGTTGCTGTCCCGCTATTTTATTGGCCTTTTCGTTCAGATATTGATCTTGTTGGTCATCTACTTTTTGGTACTCTTGTTGGTGGGCATTCCCAACGCCTTTGTGATTGCTTTCCTATGTGCCTTACTCAACTTGATTCCCTACCTCGGTCCGATTATCGGAGGGGTATTGATGTTGCTTTTGACCATGACAAGCAATTTGGACGCGAGCTTTAGCGCAGTAATTTTACCCAAAGCCATTTATGTGATGATTGGTTTTGTCTTTGGACAGTTGATCGATAATTTTTTCAGCCAACCCTTTATCTTTTCGAGCAGTGTCAAATCGCACCCGTTGGAGATTTTTATTGTGATTCTTGCCGCAGGGACGCTTTTTGGCCCAATGGGAATGATCTTGGCTATTCCAGCCTATACGGCGATAAAAGTGGTTTTAAAAATCTTTTTATCGGACAATAAAATTGTCAAATCCGTCACCAAAAGTTTATAATTTCAACGATAGGTAGCCAATCGTTGTTGCTGTTGTTCAATCGCTTCAATGAATTCTTTTTTGAGCCGTTTAATCAAGTCTTCCACTGTTGGAGAATCTTCAATAGCGGCGACTCCTTGACCTGCAGACCAAATGTTTTTCCAAGCGTTTGCTTCTTCCTTGACCGCATCGGGATGGGCTGAAAAATCTACCTTTTTAGAAGCTTTCCACTCTTCTTCGGTAATCCCAACTGCCTCAAGACTAGCCCGAATAAAACTCCCGTGAACGCCCGATACAGCAGCTGTATAAACTATGTCTTCGGCATGACTGTCTATAATCATTCGTTTGTAGGCCTCATCGGCCTTACTTTCTTGAACATTGATAAAGCGTGTGCCCATATAGGCTAGGTCTGCCCCCATTTGTAGGGCACTGGCGATGTCTTGGCCTGTACTCAAACAACCCGAGAGTAAAATGGTTTTGGAAAAAAATTGCTTAATCTCATGCATTAAGGCAATGGGATGTAAAGTTCCCGCATGACCTCCGGCCCCACCAGCGACCAAAATTAATCCATCTACACCGGCTTGGGCCGCTTTTTCGGCATGGCGCTTTTTGATAATATCATGAAAAACCAAGCCGCCATAGTCATGAACCGCATCGACCAATTGGGGAACAGCACCCAGGGAAGTTATAATCAGCGGGACTTGGTGTTTGATACATATTTCCAAATCGGGCTGCACCCGAGTATTCATAGGATTGACAATCAGATTTACCCCAAAAGGCGCTGCTTTTTTACCGGTTTCTTTTTCAAACTGGGCAAGAGCCGTTTTGATTTCTACCACCCATTCCTCAAAGCCCGCTGTGGTCCGTTGATTCAATGCAGGAAAGGTACCCACTATGCCATTTTTACAACAGGCAATGACCAATTCGGGATCGGAGATTAAAAACATCGGGGCGGCCACCACTGGCAATTTGAGTTGAGTGATAAAATCGGGTTTATCCATGAGTTCGGCGTTTTAGAGACCATTTAAATTTAAATTCGGCCACCAGTTTATTGGCTTCGTCTTTACCCTGTGCCTTGAGCCAAATCGTTTGAGGAGTTTGTTCGCTTTGCAAAGCGTCCACTAGCTTGTCGATTTCGGGGCCTTCACTGCATACAAATGTAATTTTTCCTACCGCTTTTTTATGAAAAACCGCTTCATTGGCTACCACAAGCGAGGATACATTGAGGTTTTGTGCTCGGGTTTTACTTAACAAAAGTATGCCCGTTGCAATTTCGGCGGCCATCCCTTGCACCGCCCAAAACATAGACTTAAACGGATTTTGATTGATCCAACGTAGGCGAACCCTTGTATTACATTGTGTAGCACTAAGTGACTGTACCCGAACTCCACACCACCAAGCCGCAGGTAGCTTAAAAAAGAAAAAGGCATTGGCCTTGGCAGGAGTATTCATCGGTTGTTATTGGATCATGTCTATAGCAGGAATATAGTTTTTATCAAAAGCTTCTGCAACTTCTTTATAGGTTATTTTTCCGTGGGCCATATTCAGTCCTTCCCGAAGCATGGGGTTTTCAAGACATGCTTTTTTCCAACCTTTGTTAGCCAATTGAAGTGCATAGCGGGCAGTTGCATTTGTCAATGCATAGGTAGAGGTTCGCGGAACAGCCCCAGGCATGTTGGTCACTGCATAGTGAACCACTCCTTCTTTGATCACAATTGGATCGTGGTGGGTCGTGGGTTCACTGGTTTCAAAACAACCGCCTTGGTCTATCGCCACGTCAACCAGCACACTACCGGGAATCATTTTTTGAACCATCTCACGGGTTACAAGTTTGGGTGCTTTGGCCCCGGGGATCAACACCGTTCCAATTACCAAATGGGATTGCAGCACTGAACTTGCAATCGTACTGGGATCTGAATAGAGGGTGGTTACGTTTTTGGGCATGACTTCACTGAGGTAACGCAATCGGTCTAGATTAGTATCCAAAATGGCTACTTGAGCACCCATACCGGCAGCCATATAGGCCGCTTGGGTACCCGATACTCCTCCACCTATGATGGTCACTTGGGCGGGCTTAGTTCCTGGAACACCCCCCAACAAAATACCACAGCCTCCTTGGGGCTTTTCCAAATACTTGGCTCCTTGTTGGGTAGCCAAGCGTCCAGCAACTTCTGACATGGGCGTTAATAGGCTTAAACGGCCATGTTCATTGACTGTTTCGTAGGCGATACATACCGCCCCACTTTTTTCCATCGCCTCCGTCAAGGTTTGGCTAGCGGCAAAATGGAAATAGGTAAACAAGGTATGGTGCGCCTGTATGAGCGGGTATTCTTGTGCGATAGGCTCTTTGACTTTGACAATCATCTCGGCGGTTTCATACACAGCTTCGATCGAAGGTAAAATCGTACAACCTGCGCTGGTGTAGTCTTGATCAGAACAACCACTCCCTAATCCGGCTTGGGTTTGCACATAGACCTGATGCCCTGCCAGGACCATCGTTGCGGCGATGGCAGGTGTCATCCCTACTCGTGATTCTTGGGGCTTTATTTCTTTTGGAATTCCTATTTTCATGAAAATTTTCTTACAATTATTGACAAAAAAAAACCTCCGGGTAGTACACCCGGAGATTATAACCATAAACCAATTCTATATAGAAGAATTGTCTTACAAAGATACGAAACTTTAAAAGAATGTTTAACTACAAGCAACAAAATATTAACAATATTTGTTATTATTGACGGACCGAATATAGCGGATATTATGAAAAGATTTTTGGTTTTATTTAGCTTTTTTATTTTCAGCGCCTGTACGGCTCAACAAGGCTCTTTTGCCACCATTCCACCCCTGCAGAACAACGAGGCAATTGCCTACTTTGCTTCGGGATGTTTTTGGTGTGTAGAAGGGGTATATGAGCAGGTGAAAGGCGTTCATCACGTAATCAGTGGCTATGCCGGTGGACGACTAAAAAAACCCAGTTATTACCAACACGGCAACCATACCGAAACCGTCTTGGTGATTTATGACACAGAGGCTGTGAGTTATAAACAGCTCGTCAAGGTGTTTTTTGAAATTACCAACCCTTATACCTTGGGTCAAGAACCCGATTTTGGCGCTTCCTATCGGTCGGCTCTATTTCCCAAAGTGGGAGAGCAAACGCAAGTTATAAACGGGTTTTTGGAGGAATTAAAGGGACATAAAATTGATGTTATCCCTTTTGATCAAGCCAATTTTCACCCGGCTGAAAATTACCATCAAGATTATGTAAGTCGCTTGGAAAGTGGTCAAGAAGTGGTCAATCCAGGGTACGGAATAAATGTGTCGATCCCGCGACGCAATGCTTTTGTCAATAAAACAGCGATCCCCCTAAAAACTAAGGAGTAAACGTTTCTTGTATTACCCCACAAGTAAGCATCTTGTCACCATAAAAGGGATTGCGAATTTCTTCCTGCAAGCTCAACCAAGCCGCACCCCCCGCATACATGGGACAAAACTGTTTGTAAACCGTGGTTGTCGTTCCCATAAGGCCCATAAGTTGAACCGCTTTTTCGCTCAATGCTTTAAAGACAATACGTTGTTCCTTGGTTTCCAAGGTGATGATTTGATTTAGGTCATAATTGATCCCGGGTATCAAATCTTGAACCGCTTTTGAGGCTTCTGCCTCCAACCCTTTGGTGTCAATCTGTTGGATTTTTTCTAAAAATTGCTTTGCCGCAGCCACTGCTGTTTCATTTTCTTCTGTGACTAGGGCATCTTTGAGTTGCATATAACTCCCCAACCAGCCCTCAGGAAGTTCAACGGCACTGACTTCGGTGGATTGATTGATGGGCAATTGGGGTTTAGGTTTGTTTTCACAGGCCGTCCAAAATACTGCCAGGGCAAAAAATGATACGAGATTCTTTTTCATGATTTTTGAATTTAAAACCCATAACACAATGATTGTTATGGGTTTGCGTTGTGATCGCGCTAGGATTCGAACCTAGGACCGTCTGCTTAGAAGGCAGATGCTCTATCCAGCTGAGCTACGCGACCAAATGGGCTTAATAGGATATGCGACAAAGTAATAACAACTAAAGGCACGACAAAATCTTTATTCCTAGCCTGATTTATGCCTCAAATATAGTAGTAATCCCCTTAGCTTGCAATAGGAAAATACAGTACAACAGAATGCACTAATTTAAAGAGTCTGGAGAGACTTTCTATACATGCCTGGCAATACCATTCAACGGGACTGTTAACGGTTACATTACATGAAAAGTGATAAACACCGATAATTTACGTCGAGAGTATGCAAAACACTTTTTTAACCTTTAAACAATATATTTACCCAATCTTGATACTTTAAGCTAAGAGGTTAGAATTTTAACTTATGGTTTTGGTCCCATAACCCCCAAAAGGCACCTACACTTCCTTCGGCACTTACCTTCCATGGCTCATCGAAGGATGAAAAATAAAACATGGGTATTTCCTCTTTCTTAGACCAAGAAATGGCATCGATAAAGTACTTGAGAGCATTCTTATATCCAGGAACTGCAGCGCCAAGAGACTCTCCTTCACTAGGCCATCCAGTCTCTGTAATAATAACCGGTTTACCTGTAGCTGCCCGTTGTGCCTGCTGGTACATTTGCTTCATGTAGATTAAGGAGTAATCAATACTACAACCTTCCCAATAGGGATAGCAGTTGGCCAGAATGACATCACAAGCTTCAGCTATTTTTGGATGGTCGGTAAATTCATAATAGGCATCTACGTATCCAATAGGGATTCTTTTAATCTCATATTTTACTCTATGAATATAATCAATGAGTTTGTCTTCTGAGAGTTCTTCCCGATACATAACCTCGTTGCCGACTGCTGCAATATCAACCATTTCTGAATTACATAAATTAATGAGCCCCTGGAGCTCCTCCTCGTTTTTTTCGAGATCTTCACCCAGCCAAGCTCCGACAAGTGTCTTAAATCCATATTCCTTAGCTAGTTTTGGTATCATCTCATTTTGCTCGGTACAAGAAAAGGTTCTGATCCATTCAGTGTAGGGTCTTAACAATTCGAGCTTATGGCGTATTTGTTCTTCTGAAATTGGATCACCAGGTCTTTGTGATCCTTCATAAGGGCTAAAACAAACACCATGCATTCCAGACTCTAAAAGTTCACGACTAGATGTTATAAGGTCTTCCTTCTTCAGTTCCCTAACATCGATCCCTAGTAATGATTGTAGCTTATCTCTTCTAATAGACATAATTATTCCATTTAATTTGCGGCAAGTTCCTTTTTTATCTGCTCTGCTTTTTCCTCAGTGATGTCGTAGTTTTTCATGATTAAAATAGCTCCGATCACTCCTGTAATAGGTAAGAGCGTATAAAACATTCGCATTCCTGTAATAGACGACTCGGTTACATTCTCAGCGTCAAAACCTACCACAGAAAGAATGAATCCTCCTAATAGTGCAGCAATACCGAAGCCAAGCTTTACCATCCACCAATACACTGCGCCTAACACTCCTTCCCTTCGCTTACCTGTATTTAGTTCATCAAGATCGCAGACATCTGCGGTCATACTCATCATGATGGTAAATAAACTTCCGATTCCAAAAGAGTGAAAAGGTAATGCAAAAAGAAATAAATAGGGTTTGCCAGGCACAAATAAAAACCAGAATAAAATATATCCGATGACCGATATGAGTTGACAAATAATAAAAGCCTTTTTCTTTCCCAGCTTCTTGGACATCTTAGTTACAATAGGAATCACTATGAATGTTGTAATAAGAGCTCCTACAGATCCGTGCATTGCAGGCCAATTACCTGCGCTAGCTGGATCACTATTAAACAAGTGATGCACAATAATTAAGAATGTATATGCTGCAATAACATTGAATGAGTTGAATATTAAAAAGGTGGACGCTGCAATTTGTCTGAACTGCTTGATTTTAAAAGCTTCAAAAGCAGAGGAAAAAATACCTCTTACACTTTTAATAATATTTATTGCCTTTATCGGCTGAAAATCGGTTCGGTCAAGCGTGGATGTAGTTTTAATAAATAATGCGGGTATAGCTGCAAATAAAGTACATGGAATTGCCACCCATATTGAAAGTTCTCTTACTCCTTGGTCTGCCCCCTCGGGAAACCAACTTGGGTCATAAAGAATTACCCAAAACCACGGGGCAATTACCCAAGCCCATTGCCCAATAAATTGTGCGATAGCCATGATCTCCGTACGTTCATGAAAATCTTCACTGATTTCATAACCCATAGCTACATAGGGCACACTAAAGATGGTGAGCCCTAGGTAAAATACAAGCGACCATGATAGAAAATAAATAAAGTTAAAAACGACGCCATCATCTTTTTGAAGCTGCCACATAAAAATGTATGCCAATCCCATAATAAGGGCTCCGATGAGTACGTATAGTCTTCGACGTCCCCATTTTGACCGGGTGTTGTCTGAGATATACCCCATGATAGGGTCTGTGATTGCATCGAATATTCTTGGTACAAATTGAATGATACCCCATAAAAGCGCTGCGAATCCTAGATCTTGTACTAATACGATGATGAAAACACCCAAGGCTGCTGGGAACATTTGATTGGCGAGCATTCCAAAGCCAAATGCGATTTTTTGCCCCATTGAAACTCTAGATACTCCGTTTGAATTTTGATTACTCATATCGTTTATTGTTTGGTTGCTATCTAAAAGACTTAAAAGCCTTTTTTACGACCTCATAAGCCTCCTTGGGCTCTCGGTCTAAAGTAACGATTCCCCAATACTCTTCATTTGCAGTAGCATCGTAGGGGACTCCACTACTTCCTGGTGTCCATCCTCCTACATCTTGAGTGTTTGGGGAGTCTGCCTTCCACCATCCGTCGGCAAATGAAAACACGATCGCGCCTGTCGCCTTTGTGTCTGAGGTCAATACCTGATCTAAAATCGTTTGAGTAGCGTCTGCTTGTGCGATCTCATTGTAACCTAGAGCATAGCCTTCATTTTCTATGGTCATGTAGCTGTCTGCACCAAGCTCTGAGAAATAAACCGGCTTAGAACTGACTTTAGAAAATTCTTCAAGTGCAGTAGCGGGTTGATCCCATCTGTAAACATTGAGGCCCCACAAATCAATTTGATCTAATCTTTGGATGAGGTCTTCACTCGGAACTTCTCCGTGTGCTGTGGCTACAGGATGTTTGGTATCTATTTGTTTGATATCGGCAGCAGATTTGTTGAGAACTGTGTACCAATAATCTACCGATCCGCCGAACCACTCGGGGTGATAGTTGTATTCGTTTCCAAGTTCCCATAGAAGAATTGCTGGGTGGGACTTAAACATCTCAATATAATCGAGATAGGTCTCAGATTTTAGGTCATAAACGCCTACTTGATTAAATCCGAAACTAATAATTACCCTAAGCCCTGCATCGTATATTTGATCAAGTACTTCTGCTGACGCTATCGGTTCATATACTCTGATAGTATTTACTCCTGCTGCTTTGATGAGTTTTAGATCTTCTTCGATTTGTGCAAAACTTCTAATTGTCTGACCCTTCTCAACAGGGTGGTAGCAAATACCCTTTATAAAGAATGGTATTTCGTTAATAGTGAGCTGATCACCTTTGACTCCGACCACGCTATTTTGATCGCTAAGGAGCGAACAAGCGCCAAAAGATAGTCCTGCGAGTAGCGATAGAATTACAACTTTGAAATTTCTAATCATTGTTCTCCTTTATTTTAATACCGGTAGATGAACATCCTTATTTAATAACTCAGACGATCCGTTGTAAGACTTTGTAATAGGCTTACCATCACGACTAAGGCCTTCAAACACACCTGAATCTACGAGGGGCCATAAGACGTATTTTGCTATTCCGTCACGGGTGAATAATCCGAAGTGATTCTCAGAGTCATTTGGGTTAGCCGAACTTTTCCAAGGCTCATCAAACGCTTCAAAATAGAAGCAACTTATACCTTCAGAATCAGTCCACTCCCGTATCCCATTAAAATAAAGCGCTTGTTTAAATTCATCGGCTGCTTTAGACCCTTCTGGTCCATAGAACCCATTTGATATACTTGCCCATCCGGTTTCTCCGATATGAATAGGCTTGTCTATTCCTAAAGATTTTAGATAATTGACTACCTGTTGATACTGCATCTTGCTGTAATTGACTGCAGTATTAATAAGTAAAGTGTTCACATCGTTCTTATCCTTGTAAATTTTGGCTTCTTGTAAATTCCAAAAAGAGGGGTTATAATGTGTATCATGAAAGGGGTATGTATGAATTGATATATAATCTACTGCCTTTGCAAGTTGCACTAAATCTTCATTGTGATATTCTGAGCCGCCACCTCCCCACGAAGCGAAGTTGTCAGAGCTAGTTATCCAAAGTTCTTTGGAAAGTTCTCCCTTTTCTTTTAGTGTCTGCAGGTAATTGACCCATCCAAGAATTACATCGGGCTTAACATAATAAGAAGCCGCCCAATGAACCATAGCTTCGTTTCCCACAGAAATTACTTTTATGATATCTGGATAGGCACTAGTGAGTTCTACGGCACGCTCAATCTCCGCTTTGTTTGAGGCGTAGTCTTCTTTTTCATGGTTAGGACTGCTTGTCCATGCCCCTTCACAATCGATCCAGGCTCCAAGCATTACGTACATCTCAAAATTGGAGTCTTCTTTTTTTAGCTCATCTATAGCCTTCACTACGTTGGAAGCATGAGGAAGCTGCACGTTGTAGGTGCGAACAATCCTTATTCCCATAGCATGAAGAATTCTCAGATCTTCTTTTAATTGGTCTTTTGTCGGTTGAATACCTCTACTCTCTTTTCTGTAACCTCCATATGATATTGCTTGATATTTGGGATTTCCTAAGAGTTCTGAAGCTGTCTTGCTTTGCATATTTGTTGAATTAGTCTCGCACGAGAATAGCATTGATCCGAAAAATAGAGCATAAAGGATTCTTAAAAATCCCTTTATTCCTCTGATTGTATAAACTGAAACAATTATTCTCATAGCCTTAAATTGTTACAATAAGTTGTTTGATTTTACCCGAACGGTTGAAAATCGAATCGCTATATATTTTACTAAGTGAATTACCTTTTAGAATCTCTTTACTATGATCTTTATGGACTACTGTAATAGATGCTATACCATTTTTTTCATACGTAACAGGTACTTGACAGATGGTGTAAGCTAAAGATCCTTTTGATAATTCAATCTTTTTGAGGGACTGATCAATATCACAATATTCAAAAACATTATCATTTTTTAAATACTCAGATTCAGGGAGTATTGTAGGGTCAAAACTTAATATTCCGTTAGATATACGAACTCCTAATTCCCCAAATCGACAAAGAATGTCCTCTTTTACTTGCCCGGTCATACCGGGTTGTTGTGCGCCTTTACTTTCTGGGGTATGTGAATAGGGATCAGTAGGAAAGGCTCCATAAAGTTTAGGCGATTTGTGTACTCCAATACCTGCATTTATTTCAAAATAGTGTTCGAGTAACTTTCCGATTTCTACTTCCGACACTGATTGAACTACTGCTTTTTTAGTTAATTCATAAACTGCAAGTCTCAATTTTGATACCATGTGCCAATAAATAGAACCAAGCCCTTCGTATCCGAAAAAAGTGCCAGATCTGCCCGTAAACGCCTTATGATTAAAAATTTGTTCGTAAATCGCTTCGATTTTGGACTGTTCTTTAGCTACTAAATCTTGATAATTCTCTGGCAGATTTGATAATATATCTCTTAAGAATCGGATGTTTTTAAGGTTTCCATTGAAATGATACCCGCCTTCACAGTCTTTGAGTATTACATCTTTGTTACCATCTAATAAAAGCTTACATAAGAGCTCAGATTCAGAAATCTCCACTGAGCTGACATTATTCTTTTCTATGAATTTAGGTAGTGATTTGTTAGGGTAAAGAATATAGCTGTATTGATCTTCACGAAAAAGTTTACTTTCCTTAAGCGCATCAAGTACGGATAAACTCGCTTTTATATCTAGATATCCCGAACTAAGTACAGCTACCTGACCTTCTAACATCTCAGGTAAACTACTAATTGCTAATCCCTGATCCTCAGTTACTGTGATTAAATTATATGCGTGATATAACTGATCCTCACGCTTATTTGAATCTATGGAATGTTCAAGGTGTTTTAAAGCAACTTCAATAAATAATTGAAACTCTTCAAATTTGAAAGTAGTTTTATTTCCAGAGAAATCATGATCATAGATGCTTAGTCTATAGTTACTTGCAGCTATTCCAAGTTCTGAAAGAACCTGCATACGCTCTTTGTCACTTATTGAAGCTTTTAAAAGGAAAACAGAATTTGTAAGTGTTTCAAGAATTTCGTTGAAAAACTTCTTTAGCTCTTCTGAGATTTCAACCTCAGAAAGATCTGACTTACTAATTAATTCTTTTAAAAAGGCAAGAAATCTTCTCAGATAACAAAGCGTAACCATCGAAATTCCATTACCAACCAATGCGTTATTAGCATCATTCCATTCAGGTCTTTGGGTGTTCATCCAAATGCCTCCTTCTGGAATGTAGTTTGAAATCTTAGCTAACAAAGTAGCTAGAATTTTTTCAATAAAATTCACTTGGTAAATCGAACCTTCAGAATTTGTAAGAAGAGCGCCGTCGGCTCCTATCTCCGCTTTTCTTTTCTCGATAGCTGACTCTTTCTTGTAATCAAAGTCAATTGTATTTTTCGGATCCTGTATTAAAGCTTCATAGGATTTAATTCGATAAGGGATATTGGCATAAACAAACGAATCTTCTTTGAAGTAATCCTCAAACCTATCAGGATAGTATTGCTGAATAAATTCTAAAAATTTTAACAAGTAAATAATTTGATGGTCACCCCAGTAGCCAATATAAGACCATGGGTTATCTGGCTCGATGGTTTCCCACTCAAATCCATCTTTAAATACTCGATAGGGATTGTATCCATCAAAAGATGAGGCATTCAAAAACTTGAATAGCATACCTTCGATGAAGGCTGGGTAAGAGTGAACTAGTGCCTCCCAGTTTTGAAAAATATCTCTCCAATTTCCTTGATAATCTAAAATTTTAGATCCGTCATCTTCATTTCTAAGGTTAATAGAGAATTTATTCCAAGGTCTACTAGGATCTCCATGTCTTCTACTGAATTTTAGTGGAAGATACTCGGTGCATAAGCGCTGAAAATCTTTATGATTTTCTTGTTTAGAAAGCGTTTTAATGGTAAAGATGTCGAATTGCTCCGGTAAGCTATTTAAAAGTTCTCCTTTTTCATCATAAACCTTTAAGTTGGCTTGTTTAATATAACGGATTAAATCTGCCTTTTCGAGAGTGTAATTCTCATCGAAAATCCCTCCACGCATTATATTAAACATGGTATTGGCAAAGTGTCGGGTATTTCTACCCTTGTCAGCGGTCAGTTGTAATCCATCGCTGGCCCCAACAAGTGAGATTAGTCGATTTGAGCTGAGGGAAATATCTTCGGCGACGGCTTTAGCTAGCTTAGCTGGATGATTTAATTCCTTTCTGAGTTTAATAATGTCACTTACCGATTTACTAATATCAGCAATAATCTTCCATTCTTTCTCTGTTTCACAGTGAAGATCAAAAGAAGAACAAATGAAGTAAGCACCTCTTTCTGCTTTTATATCTGTTTCTTGCTCAACAGAATGTCCTTGTCTAAAGTGGCCCAATTGTTTTGAAGATAATAGAATGGTTTTCTCTTCTAGACCAAGAGAGAACACTACGTTAGCCTTTAATGCTTCGCTAGGTTCTGCCTTGTCTGAAATAATCGCACTTAAGGCGTATATACCAATAGTATTAGCCTCAAGTTCACACTTTTTATACGCGTCAACTAAGTTACTGCTACCGCTTTGTAAGCCTTCAGGAATCCCATAAGGTAGAATGTTTTGAATTCCATCAATAAGCTCAACGTGCTTATTTAAGGGATCTGAATTTTTGATTTTAGAGCTACGAACGAACCCGAATTTTTCACTTGATGACCACTCATAACTAAAAGTCATTTTAAGGTCATGATTGATTTCTTCGAAAACCACTTTATTCCCATAAGTGTTTTTGTAAATATTTCGTTCTACGCTATAAACACCATAATATTTAGATGAAAATGGCTCCCATAAAAATCTCTTATCTGTTCTATCAATAAGGATTATCGTTTTACTCCCAGTATGATCATGAGACTCGGAGATTTTATCATCGGTGTAATAGGGAAAGAGTGCGCGATCGCTATTCATTCTTCCTGCAGATAAACCTCCAGTACTTGATATAAACATCCAGTGATCAGAGTGACTCACGATGCTCATAAAGAAGGGACGCATTTTATCTGTGTTTGAGATTTTGAAATAACGATCCCCGTTAAGCACCACTTCATCTATCGTTATTTTATTTTCGTTTTTTTTGAATGGCTGATTACCTAAAAATATATTTTTCTTCTTTGAAGCGGTTTTCATTATCGCTTTTGATTTTATTACTTTATTTATCGAATGTAAAACTTTACTTTTTAATATTTTGATCGAGCAATTAAGTAAAACTTAAATGAATGAAAGTTATTATTTGTAAATCTGCTTAGAAGGCAGATGCTCTGTTCAATAGAGCAAAGAAACCTTATGTCATTATATATATAGGTTACGGATTATTACTCGTTCTTCTTTAAGTCAACTTCTGAGGGTGATTTACGTGTTTATTTACGTATTTAACGAAAATACCTTCTTTACCTCCCGTCAATAAAATCGAAAAATAACATCTTTTTTTTTAATCTAGGGTAATTTTTTACTGTTAAGTGTTAAAGTTTATTGGATTAACCCTAACTGGTCTTGTAGATGCTTTTTACTTCGAAGATATCATTCCAATTTTCCTCATTTGAGTTCGGGTTTATCCAACCCATTAACCTCTTTCCCTTTTCTTAAAAATGAGATTTATTCTATAAAGATAACTGCACTAGTAAGAATAAATCCCTTATTTTCATCTCGGAAATGTATTATCAAATTTGAATTTATAATAATAATTGATTTTGAAAAACTTTTTCATACTGCTCTTTATAGCGTTTTTAGGAGGCTGTCAAAACGAACAAAAACCCAAAACCCTTAACTATGAATTGTTATGGAGTGACGAATTTGACCAAGCCGGTGCTGTTGATACAGACAAGTGGTTTTTAGAAACTTTTGCTCCGCAAAACGGAGGTTGGCATAACAACGAACTTCAGCATTATACAGACAGACTTGACAACGCTTATATTAGTGACGGAACGCTTAAAATTGTAGCCAAAAAGGAAGAATATACCTCATCAGGCACCACCAAATCCTTTACATCAGCTCGTTTAAACTCCAAACTCCAATTTACTTACGGCAAGGTTGAAGTCAAAGCAAAACTACCACGTACCCAAGGGACTTGGCCTGCGATTTGGGCTTTAGGCGCCAACATCAATGAAGTACCCTGGCCCAAATGTGGTGAAATCGATATCATGGAGCAGCTATTTGAAGACCATTTGATGGTACAGTCTGCGGTACATGTACAAGGACGGTATGGAGACGACCCCGCCTTGCAACAAATCAAGATCAGTGATGTGACCGAAAATTTTCATGTGTATGGGATGATTTGGGATCCCGAAAAAATTGTATTCACCGTCGATGGGGAAGGTTTTTTTACCTACCAACCCGAAGACCGTTCAGAAGATTTTTGGCCCTTTGACAAAGACCAATATTTGTTACTTAACGTAGCGGTAGGAGGCACTTTAGGTGGCGAAGTTGACCCCAACTTTACCGAAGACCAAATGGAGGTCGATTATGTTCGTGTTTATCAATTAAAATGATTCGTTTATCGTCCAATCAAACAAAAAACCCTCCAATTGGAGGGTTTTTTTACGTTTACTACAACGCTAATCAGCAACGTAAATAAGTTCTAGTTGAACAGGATTGTACATTTTACGGGCTGCACCGGTGATACTTATGATTTTTTGTGACACAAAGTCTTGAGGGAATTCTACTGTTTTTCCATCAAAACCTATGTTCCATGCAGCATGAGTGGTAAAACCTAAAGCATTTTCGCTTCGGTCAATGATTTTGGTAAATCCCCACCAACGATGGTTTCCTTTCATAACGTTATCCGCAAAAACTTTTTGGTAAAATTCGGTTTCATATTGCTCGTAATCCTCTTGCAATTGTTCCATAGGGGCTAGCATCATTTTATCCCCTGGCTTTAACCCACCTCCAGTGAATGGAGTTTCGGCTATGCCTTGATGAATATACGTTCTTCGCTCTTTATTCACATCTTTGGAAAGGATTTGATCAATCTTTCTAGCGGAAATTTTTCCTTTGAATTTTTGTTTGATCAGCTTTGTGATTTTGGCCAAACCTTCTTCGTCATAGCTGGCCATTTCTTGGTCCAAAGCTTCTTTGGTAGCAAAGGTTTCGACAATTAAATAGTGGGGGATTCGACTCGCTTCGACTTTATCATCATAATTTTCCAGGCTTACTTTCCAAATAGACCAGCCGGTCTTACGGCCCGATTGAATAGCGTCTTCGTGGTAGACCTTCCAGAGCATTTCGATGTCTAAATAGGCTTGATCCATCCCCTCGTTAAGGGTCACAAAAGAGGAAGACGCATACTGGGCACTTACACTCATTGTGACTGCACATGTGATTAAAAAGAAAATGTTTTTCATTATTATTTGATTTATGGTAAAGGCTTTAATAAATAAATTTTTTAAATTTATTGAACATCCCCACTTTTTTAATAACAATTAATTAATGCATTTGGACCTATGAAATCCTTTATTTTTAGTTTTCTTATTTGTTGCCCCCTACTGCTTTCTGCCCAAACCGAGTTGGAATTTACCGGAATTGTCTCTGACAAAAAAACAGGTACACCGCTCGAAAACGCCATCGTCATTGCACAACCCACCCGCATCAACAAGGCGGGCTACTACTCAGGGGTAACCACCAAGAAAAATGGAAATTTCAAAGTCCGAACAACCTTTGATTTACCCCTATTTCTCTATGTGACCAAAAAAGGATGTAAATCACAAAAAATCAAAATAAAAGCCGATTCTTCCTATTTTGAAGTTGTACTTAAATGCGATGGAAAAACCATCGAAAACATCATCGCCCAACGAAATGCAGATGATGATGGGGATGGTATCCTCAACTTTGAAGATGATTGTCCCGACCAAGCCGGTGAGGCCGAAAACAAGGGGTGCCCCTGGCCCGATAGCGATGGTGATACCGTCATCGATAAAGAAGATGACTGTCCAAAAACTGCAGGTGACCCCCAAAATAAGGGGTGTCCCTGGCCCGACCAAGATGGAGACGGCGTGGTAGATCGTAGAGATGGCTGTCCAGACGAAGTTGGAACACCGAGCAACAAGGGCTGTCCCGAAATACCCCAAGCCTTGGTTGCGTTTACCCAAGAAGAGCGTTCAACGCTTTATTTTGCATTTGATAGTGCAGGTATAGACGATACAAATAACGCATTGATTCAACAAGTTGTTGCCCTATTAAAACAATACCGGGCTAGTCAAATTCGCATCATCGGTCATGCCTCTAGTGAAGGCAGCTCATCTTATAATCAAAAACTTTCAGAACAACGTGCAAATGCCGTGCGTCAAGCCATCGTAGCGGCTGGAGTCGATGCTGATCGTGTTGAAGCCGTGGGTGCTGGCGAAGATCAACCCATCGCCAATAACACCTCCAAAAGCGGACGTGCCAAAAATCGACGGGTGGTTTTTGAAGTGCAGTAAAGCGCTTAAACCTTGTGCCCATGGTCCGTATACTTAGGGCAAAAAAGATTTGAGTTTTGCCAAAAAATAAAACCCTGAAAGCAAACACTTTCAGGGTTTTTTGCGGAGAAAGAGGGATTCGAACCCCCGGAGGTGTGACCCTCAACAGTTTTCAAGACTGCCGCATTCGACCACTCTGCCATTTCTCCTTGGCGGCAAATATAAGGTGCTTTTTTTAATTCATAAAAAAACAAAGTAAACAAAGCTTTCTTTTTTACGCACTACGCTTCAAAGCATCTTGAGCAAACGGTAATCTATTCAAAAGGTGTAGTCAATACCCCCAAGGCCATTTGTAGGCCTTCCATAAAATTTTGATACCGGATATTTTCATTGGGCGCATGAATACTGTTATCCGGATTGGGAATTCGTAAAGCCACTGCGGGTATGTTAAGGGTGCTTATAAACGCCGCAATGGGTTGAGACCCTCCCGTAGTACTGACCTTAATGATGTCGTCATGCCCCAGTCCGCGTCGTGTAGCATCGAAGGCCCACGCCCCTATCGGATGGTCTATAGCCGTTCGGTAGGGTGCCTTTCCTATCGTAAATTGAAGTTCGGCAATTTTGGGATAGCGTTGACGCATGGAGGGAGTTGGCGGAGCATCGGTCACAAAAAACCCTTGTTTTTGCAGGTGGGAAATCAACCGATCGCGTTGTTGGGCACCACTCGACTCTGGGGTGAGGCGTATATCAAATTCGGCCACTACCTTATTGGGTAAAATGGTACGTACTTGATCACCCGTCCACCCGGCTTGCAAACCCCGGACGTTTAGACTCGGATAATGCAGGGCTTGTTGGATGGTGGCCCCTACCCGATCAAAATGTATCGATCCTACCCGCTGGCCCAAGGCTTCCCAAGACTCGTCCAGGCTTGCAAAATAACGGCGCTCTTCTTCCGAAAATTGAACCCCGTCATAAAAGCCCGCTATCGTTACTCTTCCCTGGGCATCTTTCATCGAATGCAGTAAATCGGCCATCACAAAAACAGGATTTTGGACTACATTACCGTATTGCCCACTGTGCAAATTAATCGCAGGACCATGTACCGTTAAGGTAAAATAAGCGATGCCGCGTGCACCAAACATCAAGGTCGGTTTGCCCGAAATATGCCGGGTACCGTCCATCACTAGCATACGGTCGGCAGACAGTAGGTCTCTATGCGCTTGTACAAAATCCGTAATGGTTGGAGAGCCTTTTTCTTCTTGAAAATCACCGATGATTTTAATGTTATAGGGGGGTGTTTTTTCGTTTTTTTTAAGAATTTTTAATGCAGACAAAAAAGCAAAAGCCGGCCCTTTGGAGTCGGAAGCCGCCCGTGCAAAAATATAGGCGTCTTCGCGTTTATTTTGAAGTGTTTGTGTGGGAACCGTCTTAAAGCCGTCGTCTTGTTTGACCTTGACTACGGGCATAAATGGGTCTTCCTGATCCCATAAAGCGGGGTCTGCAGGTTGGCTGTCTAGCTGAAGGTAAAATAAAACCGTTTGAGGCCGACCCACTTGCCAATCGGCTACCAAATAGGGAACACCAGCCGTGGTTTCTATTCGGGAACCGAGCCCTATTTCTTTTAAAAAATCCCGAAGGTATTGACTGTTTTGCTCAATACCCGCCACATCATCACTCTGGTTGGGCAAACTCAGGTAGTGAAAGAATTCTGCGGTGATTTCTTCGAGGTTCTCTTCGACCAGTTGCTTAATCTCTGTCGAATCCCATGGTTCGGATTGCGCCCACAAAGGCCCTATGCTTAGGGCTAAAATAAATAGGGTGATTTTTCCAATTAAGGTGCATAGTGAACGTGTTCCTATCATTTTATGCGAATTTGCTGTGCATTTAATTCCTTTAACTAAAGCTACAAAATATAGGGGTTACTCTGGAAAAAATAAAGGCATAAAAAAACCATCTCTAGGAGATGGTTTAAATCCAATTAAAAAAAGAATCGGTTTATGGTTACTTGCAATTTAAAATTAAATACTTAACCGACCAAAGACTTTTTTATTTTTTTCTAAACGCAATATAACTTTGGGTATCGTTTTTGATGATTTGATCCAAGGTCTTGTTTTCATTTTCCGCAAACCAAGTGACCGAAAGAGGGTGAAATTCCATATCCAAGTGTTTTTTACTCCAATAGGACATTTCGCAGATGATCGGGTATAAATCAATCCCCATATCAGTCAAAAAATATCTTTTGATTTTACGGTTATTGGGATCATGCGCATAGTCGATGATTTGATACCCTTTGAGTTTTTGAAGACGATCGGTCAGAATGTTAGAGGATATTTTCTCGGGAGCTGCCAAAAAATCACTAAAGGTTGTGCGTTGCATAAATAGGTCACGCACGATAAGTAAAGACCAGCGATCTCCCATCAAATCCAAAACCGTTGACACCGGGCAACTCGATCTGTTGTTAGAAACTTTGTGCATATACTTAAAACTTTACGAGGTGAAACATTTATCCCTAAAGATTGATAAAAAGAATGGTATTCCAAATATTTTTTACCCGTTTGTTATAACCGGTTTGAAAAACTGTGGTCTGTTGAAATCCAGAACGGAGTTGCACCTTGGGTGCCATTCTAAAAGTCAAGCCGACAAATTTCCACAGTTGGTCGGAAGCGAGCGTACGTTGTTGCAATTTCCAAAAAATCTCGCCGTAACCAAAAATACTGACCGGTATTTTAGCATCGGAGGGGGTTAGCGGCTTTTGCAAAAACAGGCGGTACCGAAAACGGTGGTTGACCGTAATTCGGTTGTTTTTCTCGATGTTGCGGTGCTCGATACGCAACCAGCCCCCATAGGCACCCCAGTTTGTTGGATACCTAAAAGCGATTTGCTCCCAGAGGTTGTTCTCAATTGTTTGGGGCGCGTTTTTGATATAGGTCACCCCTATGCGCAATTGTATGTTGGGATTGACCCGGTACCCAAAATTAGGGCGTACCAAAATTTGATCTGGAGCATCATAAAATTCTTGTGTTCTTTTGTGCAACTCCAATTGAATCGACGAGCTTGCTGTGAGCGACTGGGTCGTAAAGATCGCATTCCACGCATTGGAAGTCACCAGGTCTTGACCTTTAACGGATGTTCCTAAAAACAAAACAAAAAAAAGCAGGTAAAATTTGTAAAAAGGCCTAAACATAGTGGTGATTTTTTCACTGCAAATATATTGCTTTTCGCTGTGTAGCCCTATATTTAATAAACCTTTTTAAAAACGATGAAATTTAGAAGACTCATTTTTTTGGCCTTTTTGCTCGGTTTTTATACTGTTGCAAACGCACAACAATCCGGACAGACAGAGCGGATACTCTTTATTGGAAACAGCTTTACTTTTTATTGGAACATTCCCAAAACGGTAGAACTCATGGCCCACGACCGAG